>Ga0187833_10006362_pt1 | contig 10934 bp, 8 predicted proteins | sample ETNtaG_37_FD_167968 | JGI IMG/M metagenome (GOLD analysis project Ga0187833, IMG submission 167968) | Marine microbial and viral communities from oxygen minimum zone, Eastern Pacific Ocean - ETNP2014_SV_400_PacBio MetaG (Illumina Assembly) | ecosystem: Environmental > Aquatic > Marine > Hypoxic... | reverse complement strand
TCTCGGAAACAATGACCAAAAGGCAATGGTCTCGTTCAGCGACTTTACCGATACCTTCAGTATCGATTTGGGTAAATCAACGGGGGAAAGCAATACCGCCGTAGAAATATTGCGCGAAGTCCCGGCCAAAAAAATAAAAACAGCCGACGGCAAGGAACTGCTCGTAACCACCGCCTTCGACCTGTTGATGGCGCAGGCCGGTGTATCGAGAGGACTGGGCGGCGATTATCCGGTCGACTACGACGACCCGAAACCCTATACCCCGGCCTGGCAGGAAGCGCAGACCGGCGTCAGCAGAGACCTTGCCATCCAGGTGGGACGGGAATTCGCCGACAATGCCGAAAAGACAAAAGGCAAATCCCTGTTCATAACAGGCCCGGGAATCCAGCACTTTTACCACGGCGCCTCGCTCTATTACCGCAATCAGTGCATTATGCTTGCCCTTTGCGGCTGCAACGGGGTCAACGGCGGTAATTTCAACCACTATGTCGGCACCCAGCACACGCGCTTGAATGCCGCATTCGTCAATATGAGCGGCTGCCTCGATTGGCAGCGGCCGCCCAGGCTAATGAACAGCACCTCATTGTGGTATTTCCATACCGGCCAGTGGAAATACGACAACATGCCTCTCGACACCCAGTGGGCGACGGGGGCCAAGAAGCTCCCCAAGTTCAACCACGCGGCCGACATGAACTCCCTTGCCGTCAGGTTGGGATGGCTGCCGTTCTTCCCTCAAGTCGACAAAAAGAACCCGATGAAGCTTTACAAGGAAGCCGTCGAAGCCGGGTGCAAAACCGATGATGAAGTCAAGGATTGGGTTGCCGATGGGTTCAGGAACGGCACCTTGAATTTTGCCATTAATGATGTGGACGCCCCCGATAACCAACTGAAAATGCTCACTGTTTATCGCGGAAACCTTATCGGAACTTCCATGCGTGGGCAAGAATTGGCGCTCAAGCACTTCTTAGGCACAAGCCATAACGTCCAGTGGGACGAGGAGCCGGCAAAAGACCTGGTCAATGAAATCGAATGGCATGATGAAGAATCCATCGGCAAGCTGGATTTCCTGGTCAACCTCAACTTCCGCATGGATTCGACCGCCAATTATTCCGATGTCGTTCTGCCGGCCGCCTTCTGGTACGAAAAATACGATGTCACCTTTGGCGATATGCACACATTCGTTCACCCCTTGACGCCAGCGACAGAGCCGCCATGGGAAGCCAAGCACGACTGGGAATCCTTTAAGCTGATTGCCAAGAAGTTCTCGGAAATGGCGGAGAAGCATTTTCCCGAACCGGTCAAGGATATTGTATTCAACGCCTTGTGGATGGACAGCCCGGCCCAAATGGCCCAACCCATGGGAGAGGTCAAGGACTGGAAAAATGGGGATACGGAACTCGTCCCGGGTAAAACATTCCCCACGATCGCCGTCGTCGAGCGGGACTACACTCAGGTTTACGACAAACTGGTATCCCTGGGACCGCTCGTCTGTCAGCCGGGAGGCTATGGTTCCAAGGGGCAGTACGCGGACCTGACGCCGATCGTCGAGGAAGAGCTCAAAAACAACGAAGTTCTGGATGTAAAAAACGACCGCGTCTATTTCGAAAAGCCGGAGCAGGCCTGTGAGGTCCTTCTCCAGATATCTCCTGAACTCAACGGTCGGCTGTCATCGCTCTTTTTCAAGGAAATGGAAAAGAAAGTGGGGCTTCCCCTCGCCGACATGGTTGAAGGAGTCAAAGGCAGGAAGGTTCATTACAAGGACATCATTTCACAGCCGAGAAGGATTCACACGACGCCACAGTGGAGCTGTGTGTTGGCCGATGAAAACGGAAAACAGAGAACCTTCGGCCCGTGGACAATGAATGTGGAGCGGCTGAAGCCCTGGCACACCCTTTCGGGAAGGCAGGAAGTTTATTACGACCACCAGGGCATCAGGGAGCTCGGCGAAGGGCTTCCGACCAACAAACCGCCGCTGGACATGGTCGCGATTGGCGATATCAAACCGGATAAAGCCGGTCCCAAGTCAAAGATCTTCCGCTTCATCACGCCGCATGGCAAATGGCAGATACACAGCTCTTTCAGAGACCATTGGCCGATGCTGCACATGTCGCGTGGAGGCCCCACGGTATGGCTCAATCCCGATGATGCCACAGAGATCGAGGTGGCAGACAACGACTGGGTGGAAATGTATTGCGAAAACGGCATCGAAGTCGTCAGAGCCGTCGTCAGCCATCAGGTGCCGCGTAACATGGCGATCACCTACCATCAGGTGGAACGGCATGTGAATGTTCCGTTTTCGCCGCTCGCCAAGAAGAACAAAAGTTCCGACATGCGCGGCGGCAACAACAACGCCACCACGAGAATCCTGATGAATCCGGCCACCATGATCGGCGGATATGCCCAATTTTCATATTACATCAACTATTGGGGAACCAGTCCGTCTGAACGTGACCACGGGGTGATCATCCGCAAAATGCCTTTGGGCGCTGAAAACAAGCCGATTTATCAGGAACGCGATCTCCATAAACTCCCAACTGAATGAGTGCAAAGATCATGAAAGTAAAAGCTCAATTAAGCATGACCTTCAATCTGGAGAAGTGTATTGGCTGCAATACCTGCACGGTCGCCTGCAAGAACGTATGGACGAACCGGGAAGGCGCCGAATACATGTGGTGGAACAATGTGGAGACCAAGCCGGGCATCGGATACCCGAAGCAATGGGAAAACCAGGACTTGTGGAAGGGTGGATGGGTCAAGGATGGCGACAAGCTGAAGCTTCGCTACGGCAGCAAGGCCGCCATGCTGTCGAATCTCTTTTTCAATCCCCACACGCCTGAGATGTCGGATTACTACGGCGACGGTGATGTATATTCCTTCACCTACGACGACCTGCATTCCACCGAAGAATCCAAACAGCCGCCGGTTGCAAGACCGAAATCCATGGTTACGGAAGAAGAGGACATTCCCATAAACTGGGGCGTGAACTGGGAAGATAACGCCGGCGGGGCCCACATTACCGGTAAGCACGATGTAAATTTTGCCGACGTTAGCGATGAGGAAATGGAAGCGGTGCTAAAGTTCAGGGACTGCTTCTATTTCTATCTTCCCCGAATATGCAATCACTGCGCCAACCCCGGTTGCGTCGGCGCTTGTCCATCCGGAGCCGCCTATAAACGGGAAGAAGACGGTATCGTTCTCATTGATCAAAAAAGATGCCGCAGCTGGCGCTATTGCGTCTCATCGTGTCCTTATAAAAAGCCCTATTACAACTGGGCCAGCGGAAAAATGGAAAAATGCATTCTCTGCTATCCGAGAATTGAATCGGGTATGCCTCCTGTTTGTTTCCATTCCTGCGTAGGGAAAATCCGCTCCTTTGGAATTATTTTCTACGATATGGATCGGGTAGAGGAAGCCGCCCTGGCGGAAGATAAAGACCTGATCGAAGCACAAAGAGACATCATCCTGGACCCCTTTGACCCAGAGGTCATAAAAGGGGCCAAGGAAAGCGGCATCAGTGACGATTGGATTGACGCGGCACAACGCTCACCGGTTTACAAAATCGTCAAACAATGGGAGCTGGCGCTTCCGCTTCACCCCGAATTCAGGACCTTGCCGAGCCTGTTTTATATTCCACCGTTGGCTCCGATCACGACAAGTGCTGGGAAGAATACGCCTACGGATGAAGATATCTTTGATATGGACAAACCGTCGGAAGGCCCGCTTCTCAGCCTCGACGAATTGGAAAAATTCCGGGTCCCCTTTAAGTATCTTGCCTCCATGTTCGGCGCCGGCAATGACGACGTGGTGAAGACGACGCTTCTGCGTCAACTTGCGGTGAGGCACTACGAAAGAAGCAAAAGGGTGGACGGTAAGCCCAATCTGGAAGTGCTCGACAAAGTTGGATTGAGCGAAGAAGACGCAAAAGGAATCGTGCGGGCATTTTCCCTTTCCTTCTACGAAGAACGCTTTGTGGTTCCCAATGCGAAACGCGAAGACACAGACATCAGCCCCTATACCGAGCGTGGCTTCGCCGGCTTTGATCAGATGAACCCCTGGTCGTCCATGAAAAGAAGAAAGAGTTATCACAAGTCGTATCACACGGGTTCGAAAGATTATGAGTAGTTTGAACGGAAAACAAATATTGAAAGATGCTTATGCGCTCATCGCCGAGCTGTGGTGCAGCCCGCCCGAAGAGGATGCAGACAGGGAGGAGCTCAGGAAAGAAGCCGAAGACGTGGCCCGAAGGCTGGAACGTATTGATCCAGAGAGTGCGGCGCTGCTTTCAAGGTTCCTCGAGGAAAACGATATTGCCGAAGAAGATTACATCGATTTATTCGAATTGGACCCTCAATGCGCCCTGTATCTTGGGAGTCATACCTACGACGAACCGACGACCTGTGCCACTGCCGCCGTTTCAGACAGAAACGAATACATGATTGAACTGGGTGGCATTTACAGCCATTTCGGGCGCAAGCCAAATGGAAAAGAGCTGCCGGATTATCTGCCGTTAATGGTCGATTTTCTTTCCCTGACGACTGAATCAAAAGACGACCCGGTGAGAGATAAATTCATTGAGGAATATATTATGCGGCTTTTGCCGCCGATGCGTATCCGGCTGGAAGAGTTAAAAACGCCCTATCTCCATCTTCTTGATGCATTGGAGAAAGTCATAAACATCGAACAAAAAACACAACCTTTGTCATAACAACGAGAGCAAAAGGTGGAAACCCATGTGGGATAACTTTTTTTTCATCGGACTGCCCTACATCACCATCACCTTGTTTTTCGGTGGCATTATTTACCGTGGCTTTAGCGGAATGATGAGTGAACACAGAGGCAGGTGGGACTTGAGCGTCCGCGGGGATTATCTGTGGACAACGCGGTCCACCGGATTCTTTGGCCGCGCCTCCATCGGCCCTGCTTCCCTTTGCCTGCACTGGGGCATACTCGTCTTGTTTATTGCCCATCTCGCAGGATTTATAGGGGGTGCATATAACCTCGCCTCCTGGGTTGATTTTTTCAGATGGGCGGGGCTCGGTGGCGGTATTCTTTTTATCTATGGGGTCGTATGGGCTTTAGGGCGGAGAATCTTCATCCCGCAGGTAAAGGCAATGAGCACGCCGGACGATTATGTCGTCCTTCTGTTCCTGATGATTATAACTGGTTTTGGGCTCTATCAATCCTCTGTTGAAATGATCTTTGGAATATCATATTCGGTGGGGCCCTGGATCGCCGGCATCTTCCAATTACAACCGGATGTTGCGATGATCGCCGGTGCGCCGCTTGTCAATAAACTGCACATCGTCTTTGCCCTACTTTTCTTTGCGTACTTCCCCTTCACCAAACTGGTGCATGTTTTCAGCTATCCTTTCGGTTACATCACCAGGCCTTTTATCTCCATGAGAAAATACGTGGCATTGAAAAAATAAGGAGTTTTAAGAAAACCCTGAGACATTTTTTCGACTTTCACGGGGTTTGGACAGAGTCAGGTCGTTCCCGGATTCCGGGAATCCGTTACCCCCGGGGGCCGGCGTTCCGATCAAGTGGTGGACGCGCGAGAGAAAGCCAAGCCGGTTACACCACCTTCTCCACCGGACACGACCGAAGAGATCTTTATTGCGCTTCGCCGGGAGTTCGGCCATTCCCGGACCGCGCCGGAAGCGGCAGCCATTCAGGGACTAGAGGGTAATGATGGACACGGTTACCGAACTCGAACCAAGGAAACAATATACCGTCCTTGCCATGAACACCTTGGCCTTCACCGTCAACTTCGCGGTGTGGACCATGTTCGCGGTCATCGGAATCAAGATCAAGGACGAGCTTGGGCTTAACGAAACCGAATTCGGCCTGCTGGTGGCGACGCCGGTCCTTACCGGCTCTCTGGTGCGGCTGCCCCTCGGCCTGCTCACTGACCGGCATGGCGGACGCATCGTTTACTTCATTCAGATGATTCTGGTCGCCATCGCCACCTATGGGCTGGCCTTCGCCAATCAATTTTGGCAATACCTATTGATTGGCCTTTGCGTCGGCCTGGCCGGCGGCTCGTTCGCCATCGGTATCGCCCACACCTCGGCCTGGTTCGAAAAAGAGAGGCAAGGCACGGCGTTGGGCATTTTCGGCGCCGGCAACATCGGCGCAGCATTGAACATCTTTGTTGCGCCGCTGATTGTCGTCGCCTTGGGTTGGCGCGCGGTACCCGAAATCTACTCCGTAGCCATGCTGGTGATGGCCGTCATATTCTGGTTTTGCACCTATCCCGATCCGCAGCTTGAGGAGCGCACGAGGAAGGGGAACTTTCCAACTCTTGGCGATATGCTCCTGCCACTCCTGGAGCCCCGGGTGTGGCGATTTGGTCTTGCTTACAGTTTCTTTTTCGGTGGGTTCGTAGCGCTTTCCCTGTGGCTGCCCAAATACTACATGACCGTATACGGCCTGGACCTGACGACGGCGGCATTCATCGCCTTGGGTTTCACCGCCGCCATCGCCGCGCTCGGGTTGTTCTTCATCCCGGCGATGGTCGCTATTTCCATCGAGACCACGGGCACGCCTCGGTTCGCCCTGACGTTCTTCATCGGTTTTTACGCGACGTGTCTGTTCGTGACCTGGTGGTGGCACCGGCGCGAAGGGGCGGAGGTCAGGTGCGACTAGCCGGGCGCCGAATCGGCGGACAGCGAGCGGAAACGAACGACACTTAAGGGGTAAACGAGATGACCGACTTGAAGAAAGACGAGACCTCCTGGGAGCCGACCGGCAATCCAAAGGTTTTGTGGATTGCTCTTATTACATTCACTTATGGTTTTAGTGTATGGGCTATAAACTCTTCTCTCGCTCCTTACTTAAAGGATTGGTATGGTTTTTCTACAAGCGATGTCTTGCTTGTAGCTGCCATGTCCCCTCTTTTTGCAGCCGTCACCAGCCTACTTCTGGGGATTGCATCGGACATGTGGGGAGGGAGGATTATATTCACGTTGCTTCTTCTTTTTCTCCCCTTTCCAATGATAGGATACATGTTCGCCGACAGTTACTTCATGTTTCTCCTTGTCGGTATTTTCATGGGCTTAGGTGGTGCAAGTTTCATCATTGGCAATACCCATGTTGCCGTTTGGTACCCTAAGGAAAGACAAGGAGCAGCGCTCGGGTTGTATGCTTTTGGCAATGTAGGAGTAGCAGTGGGCATGATATTAGTGCCTTTTTTGCTCAACAATGTTTTTGGCGGTGCTCCCGGTTCTGATTTACCCCCTAAATTTTCGTTGGGTCCCTTTGCGGGCTGGCGTCTTATATTCCCGATATACGCTGTCTTGAGCCTGATTTTGGCATTTGTATACTGGACAATGACCTCTGAACCGCCCAGCCGAGATAGAAGGATCACTTTCGCAAGCATAGCTTCCGTTTACAAATCAAGTGTCCTTCCTTGGATTCTTGCTTACCTGTATGGGGCAACGTTTGGCGCACTTATGTTCAATAGCGCTTTCCTCCCTACATATCTCGTTGATCAATATGGAATAGATAAACCAAGGGCGATTATGCTTTTTGTGCCGGTCTTTGTCCTTCTGGTGGCGAGTGCCAGGCCCTTCAGCGGCTGGCTCGGAGACAGGTACAATCCCAGAAAATTGCTTATCTATTGCTTAGGTGTTCAGATGGTATTGGCAGCAGCCTTAGTTGTGCAGTTACCTTTCCCCTGGCAAATGTCCCTTCTTTATGCAATTGCCATATTATACGGTACTGGGGCATCTCTCGTGGTCAAAATAATACCGCTCTATTTTAAAGAAGTGGGCGCAGTGACCGGATTGGCCAAAACAGCGGGGGCATCGACTGGTGCTATCATGACAATTGTAATGAGTACAGTTAAGGGGGCCACCGGGGAATATACGTATGGGTGGTTAATATGGACTGTTGCGATCGCTTTAGCTCTTGTTCTTGCGTTAAGACCACAGCCATATAGAGCAGCTGAAAGAACAGCGGCTGCGTCTCAACCCGCTTCTTGAGACGCACTTGAACGGACCCGACCGCCATTTTTAAGGCACTGGATTTCCATGATGCTCGGAGGCGCTGTCCGCATACGCCTGTAGGGCTAAGGTCGCCGGACCGGAGGGGTGGGGCCCCGCCCCGCCTTCATGGACCCGGGGCCGCTCGGAAGGAAGGTTGATGTACCAGGAATCGATAGACCATTTCGCCGACCTTGCCCAGGGCAAAGTGAGCACGCTTAAGCACAATCCCGTCGGTTTTTTCGTCGGAGCCATGATGGCCGGCGCCTATGTGGGCTTTGGGATCATTCTTATTTTCATTCTCGGCAGCGACGCAGAGCCCCAGAGCAAAAAACTGATTATGGGGGCGACGTTCGGAATCGCGCTGACGCTGGTGGTTTTTGCCGGGTCCGAGTTGTTTACCGGCCACAACATGTACATGCCGCTTGGGTGGATGAAAAAGAGAATCAAAGGGAGGGATTTGGCCGCCGTCTGGGCGACGGTGTGGGTGGGCAACATGGCGGGGTCCGCTTTTCTTGCGGGCCTGTTCGTGCTGGGCGGCGGCGCGGGGATGGTTGACGACAACGGCTCCTTTCTGAACCAGGTTGCGGGTGCCAAAATGAACGCGCCCGTGGTGGAACTGCTCGCCCGCAGCATGCTTTGCAACTGGCTGGTATGTTTGGCTCTATGGATGTCGGCACGGACGAGCAACGACGCTGCGAAATGCATCGTGATTTTCTGGTGCCTGTTCGCCTTCATCGCCAGCGGCTTCGAGCATTCCGTGGCCAACATGACCCTGTTCTCCATCGCCCTGCTGGGTGAGCATCCCGAGGCAGTAAGCCTCTCCGGGATGGGTTACAACCTGTTGTGGGTCACCATCGGCAATCTGTTGGCGGGGAGTGTTTTCATGGCGGGCGGGTACTGGCTCTATTCCGGCGGAAACAAGGGCCGATAATCCACACCCAGCGCCGAAACCTAGATCCTCAACGCCGGTTTCGTCAGGGAAGTCAAGGAAGGCCCCGTCGCACGCACCATCGTGGCCCACGCGACAGAAGGCGATACAGGTGAAACGAGTTTGAGTGAGAAGAACGATGTTATGAAAAGGTTGTTGCATTACCTCTTCATTTTTGTCGTCGGCGCATCGCCGGCGATCGCGTTTGATGAAACTCAGCTGGAAAAACTCAAATCACAGAACGCTTGCGAAGGATGCGATTTGGCAAAGGCAAATCTGGCGGGGGAAAATTTGATCAGGGCAAATCTGATTGAGGCGGATCTAACCGAGGCAAACCTGACCGAGGCAAAAATGATCGGGGCAAATTTGACTTGGGCAAATATGAACAAGGCAACCTTGACGACGGCAAATTTCGCGGGGGCAAATTTAAGCGGCGCAAATTTAAGCGGCGCAAATCTGAGTGAGGCAAATCTGGCGGGGGCGAATTTGAGTGGGGCAAATCTGAGTGAAGCAAATCTGAGTGCGGCAACCTTGGCTGGGGCGAATTTGACCAAGGCAAATCTGGCTGAGGCAGAACTGATTGGGGCGGACTTAAGTGGGGCAAGGCTGAAAAAGGCTAATTTGAGTGGGGCAAACTTGAGAGGGTCGAATTTGAGCGGGGTGGATTTGTCTAAAGCGTCTTTGAAGAACGCAAATCCGGGCGAGGCAATTCTGTGTCACACAAAATTGGGCCGTGGCGACGACAACACCGGTTGTAAATAGAAAGGGTTCTTAGAGAGCCCGGAACTCAATCAAGCAAACGACTAACCCTTCGACGCTAAATCGCCGGTCCCCGCCCCTCAAACTCCGTCCCCAAAATCCATACATCTTTATGCTTCGGATAACTTGATCCGTTCCGGTTTGGCCCATTGTTGTCGCATATCGTGGCTTATGCCCTTATTTCACTTTGGGAAAAGCGGTTCTCTCGACCAGCGCCACCATTGGCCAGTCGGATTTGTGCGGCTCCGTCGTCACGCCGAGCGGTCGTTGAGTGCCCGTTCGCGGGTCTCCGTATCGGCGGGAAGGTTCGATTTTAGGAAATATGGTCCCTTGGAGGTGCCGCCGCGCATCAGGACCGAAGGAATAGCGGTTTGCTTCATGGGGTTTCCTTTGCGGCGCGGGCTTTGAGGATGGCTTCCGCCAGGACGCGGTGATCTTCGGGCGGTTGGCCGTCGAAGTCGTCGAGCAGATTTAAATCCGCCACCAGTTGCTGGCGTTCGGCGGTGGCCGCCGCCATCAGACCACCGATGCCCAGATCATCCATGGTTTTCGCCACTTCGCGCATTTCTTCGGCGCGGCGGCGGCCGTGGCGGACCATCCGTTCGAGCATGTAACCGGATCGCTTTTTCCAGTCCATGCCGGGGAACGCGTCCTCCAGTGAGGCAAGAATTTTGTCGTCGATGCCCTCACGCACCGCGGCAACAATGGATTCCGAAACCAAGGCTTCGATTCCCTTGATCATGACCGAACGCACCATCTTGATGGTGGATGCATCGCCGACCCGGTCGGAGACGATGTCGAATTTCATCTCCAGGCGTTGCAACAGGCCTTCCACTTTTTTGGCGCCCGCACCCGCGATCAAAATCGGGGTGTGATGCCGGGCCGGGTAAACCGGCGCCATCACCGCCATATCCAGATAATCGGCGCCGGTGGTGGAAATCATGTCTTCGGAGGCGCGTTTTTTGGACGGCGCACACGAGTTGATGTCGAGATAAAGTTGTCCGGGACCCAACGCGGGAATGGCGGAACGCGCCGCATCGGGTGCCGCCTCGGCGGTAACGGCGGAGATCACCACATCCGCACCTTTCACCGCCTCAAGGGCGGTTTCGGCCCTGGCCACATTAAAACGGTCGTAATCGGCCAGCTTCGTTGCCCGCGTTGCCTCTACATCGGTCTTGATGTCGAAGGCAGCCACCTCTATGTCGGCCACCGTGCGCCAGCCCTCTAAAAAGGCCTGCGCGGCTTCACCGAAACCGATG
>Ga0187833_10006360_pt1 | contig 10935 bp, 13 predicted proteins | sample ETNtaG_37_FD_167968 | JGI IMG/M metagenome (GOLD analysis project Ga0187833, IMG submission 167968) | Marine microbial and viral communities from oxygen minimum zone, Eastern Pacific Ocean - ETNP2014_SV_400_PacBio MetaG (Illumina Assembly) | ecosystem: Environmental > Aquatic > Marine > Hypoxic... | reverse complement strand
AAACAAAAGTATTCTAGCACAAATCAAACTATGCTTAGTACTTATTGAATAGATATTGAGTGCTGGTCATGCCACCATGTCTATGACTGGTGGTAAGCACTCAACTAGATTTTTGTTTGACTCTAATTCTCTCCTGTTCAAATCATTAAGCAGAACATTATTTAACCATAACCTAGCTCCTTTAGCAGTTATATCTTTCCATTCGCATTTCTTACCTTCCCTGCTGATTATGTTTCTAACCTTAGTCTTAAAACGCGCCCTCAAATTGCTTAAAGTAGATCTGTACCTTAAGAGCTCTCTAAGCTCTACAATCTCTAGGCTAGGCATGTAGCTTTCAGGGATAAGATTTCCTCTTAACAAATCACAAAGGACATTACTATCAATAGCATCTGTTTTAATTCGCGCGCTGGCTATGGCTCTTATCTTTAACGGATGAGCCATAACAACTTCTCCACAATAAGGCTTTAGCAGTTGCGAATAATAAGGCCAGTTTTTACTAGCTTCGAAAACTGCGCAAACCTGTTTTTTCTTAAATCTAGTAAACAATTTCTTAACACCCTCTTGGGAAGTTTCAACTTTAAGCACTCTCAAAGGATTGCCTTCACTGTCTTTGATAGTGCCAGTTATTGTTTCACTATGCATATCCAACCCAGCATACACTTTCATTTGTTCCATAATAAACACCTCCAATTTTGTAATAATAAGCTGCAAACAACTATAAAAAGAATTCTCATCGCTTCACTGGACATTCTCACATGAGCTATTTAAACCAAGAAAAAAATCAATTACATAGTTTCAACTATGAGAAATTGGCGATTTAAATGATTAAAAAATTGAATAATAAAAAATCAGAATTAAATAAAGGTATTCTCCATCTTTCAGACCTAAAAATAGTTAAAAATATTCAATCCGAACAATTTTATTTCGAACTCAGAAAAAACTACAAAATAGCACTATTTAAAACAGCTTTATCAATTTCAAAAAATATTAGAAATCTAGCTAAAAAAACAAATATAAACTATTTTAATCTTTGGGATTGTATAAAAAGAGCACCAATTTCTTTAAGCAACCTAAGAAAGCTTTCTGATTTTTTAACAGATAAAGGCTTTAAGGATTTTAGTTTAGAGAATATAGAAAAGAATATTCGATATATAAAAGGAGGATTTACAAATGAGAAAGTTTACAAACCTAAATTCCCGATAAATCTTATTACAAAGAATGGAATGAGATTCCTAGCTCATTTATATCATGATGGAGGCATAGGAAAAGAGAATAGACAACCAAATTATACAAATAAATCATTTAAAGAATGCAGGGAATTTCTAAAAGACGCTAAAATAATATTTGGTAATTTCTTTAGGTCAGTAAAATTACGCAAAGATGGAACATATAGTGTAGAACTTCCTACAGTAATCGGAGATATTCTAATCTCTTTTGGTTATACTCCAGGAGATAAAACAAAACAAAATCCTCCAACATTCCCTTTTTTAAATAAAATCAAAAATAAAGAATTAGTTTCAGGATTTCTGGCAAAAGCCTTTAACGATGATGGTAGTATAGGAAAAAGGCAGATTATCTTAGAACAATCTTCTTTAATAAAGAATGGAATCAGAAAACCTTCTAATGTTCTTTTATTAGATAAATATTTTTTAGAAGAATTAGGTATTAAAGTTTTCGGACCAAAATTAACCAATATATATCCTAATAGGTATGGTAAATGTACTAAATATGTCATCAATGTTTACTCAAAGCAACAGTTTAAAATATTCAATAATCATATAAAACTTATTAATCATAAAAGAAAAAAATTAGAAGAAAATATCCTATAAATCAAAAGCCTTATAAATGGGTATCTAGTTCAAACTAAAAATGGCGCAAGTAGTCATAACAATAAAAATAATGCCAAAAAGCCCTGATGTAGATTTAGCTAAGGTACAAGAACAAGCTTTATCAAAAATTAAAGGTTTTGCCGGAGATGGAGAGGTAAGGGCAGAAGAAGAACCGATTGCATTTGGATTAAAAGCTTTAAAAATTACATTTGTATCAAATGAAGAAAAAGGCTCAACAGATTCTTTAGAAGAACAAATTAAAGAGATAGAAGGAGTTAATTCTGTTGAAACTATAGATGTTAGAAGAGCGCTTGGCTGATTAAAATAACTTTATCAATTTCTTAAATTCTATATCTGTTCTTATTCCCGTACCTAAAAAATGGCTATTACTAGCTTTAAATCCTTCTTTCTTAATTTTTTTAATCAAATCTTCTTTTTTTATTATTGACTTTAATTTTTTTTTCTTTACAATATTATGCATATCATAAAAGCCAACAACATCAATTTTTGATTCTTCTTTAATTATTTTTAAGAATTTAACTAGCTCACCATAGTTATAATTATCAATTATTTTTTTATCTTTTATTGTTTTTTTATTTAATGGCTTTTTTAATAATTGATTATACATCTTATTGGCTAATTTACTATCAAATAAGCTTCCCAGCCACAAAGGGCCCGCTTCATTAAGCATTCCATGTTCCTTAACCAGCTTATCACACTCCTTTTTGCCTTTAACACACTTGAAGAATATTCTAAAGTAATGATCTTTAAAATAAGAAAACACAGGAATTAAAGCCTTCTCATATTGCATTCCTACTAATTGCGCTTTTCTTATTAAAATCCTTAATCCAGTTTCATGCATTAAATAATCTCTTTTAGGATTAGCCCAGTATTTCCTCCTGCAAACTTTTGGGTAAGTTCCGGCCAAAGCTGCAGTATCGGTGTTAGTAACAGCTAAAATTCCGTTTCTTGAGATTCTTTTGATTGCAGAATCCAGAAAAATGTTTGAGCTGCCAAAAGGATCAATATCTATATAGTCAAAGCCCTTTGAATTCAATAATAATAGGTTAGCATCGTCATTAGATATCTTTATTTTATTATTCGATTTTTTATTGCTTATTTTTTTTAATGTTGAGAATTTTTTAATATTGTTTAATTTTAAATTGTTTTTTACTGATTCTATTGTATCTTTATCATAATCATTAAAGACAATGTTTTTTATCTTGCCTTTATCCAGCTCTTTTAAAAATCTAATACCTCTAATTCCTGTTGCAGCTAAAGGCAAGGCAATTTGCAGATTCTTGCTATTCATGGAATTCAACAATAAAACCGAGACATCCCTATTAAGCTTCATAACAGGATTATAAAAAACATCCATTTCCTTAGAAACTTTATTTGCCTTTTTTATTTTTATAATTACATTTCCTTCTTTTATAATTTTGCGCATTATGTAAAAGAATAGAATTTAGCATAAAAAACTATTGATTTAAGTTATTGTTATCAGCCTGTGTTTCACTTCCCTTATATCATCATTGCTTATAGTAATTCTTGCCCAATAATTTCCAGGCTCTATATCATAAGGCACTTCCCAAAAAATATACTTTGAGGATTTGTCATCATTGTCTAGATCAAAGTAACTTGTTCTTAACATAATGCCTAAATCATAGATAAATACTCTTACTTTCAATTCATCTATATCTTCATCTCCATAATTTGCAGTATTAACGTGCATAAAATATAAATCACCTGCGGCAATTGGGTCAATACCTCTTATATTTCCCAATAAGCCAAACACCAAGAACATCATTAATAATATTTTGTAGCTTTTCACAAAACCACCTAATATAATATAGTTTCTGGATATATAAACTTTCTGCATTTAGCTTTGCCAAAATATAACAACCTTTAAAAATCAAATTCTATTTCTTAACAGGATGAAAATAAGACAGCCAATAATAACTTTTGTAGGTCATATTGACCATGGAAAAACCAGTTTACAAGATTTTATTAGGCGGACTTCTACATTACAGGGAGAAGCTGGTAAAATCACACAGCATATTGGCTCAAGCAACATTCCATTAGAAGCAGTAAAAAAAATCTGTGGAGGCCTTTTAGATTCTTTGAAACTTAAGTTAACAATTCCGGGATTATTGTTCATTGATACTCCTGGCCATTCAGCGTTCACAAACTTAAGAAAGCGAGGGGGAAATTTAGCAGACATAGCAATTTTAGTTATAAACATAAATGAAGGAATAATGCCTCAGACGCTAGAATGCATAGATATCCTTAAACAATACAAAACTCCTTTTATCATTGCATTAAATAAAATTGACTTGTTGCAGGGATGGCAGAATAAAGACAAGCTTTTGCTAAAAAACATAAGCTTACAATCAGAATCAATACAAAAACTTATTGAAACAAAACTATATGAAATTGTAGGAAAGTTGTCTGAACTTGGAATAAATTCTGAACGGTTTGATAGAGTAGAAGACTACACAAAACAAGTTGCAATAGTCCCAACGTCTGCCCAAACAGGAGAAGGAATTCCAGAACTATTAATGGTTTTAACTGGCCTGGCTCAAAAATATCTGGAGCAATGCCTGGAATGCAATGTAGAAGGCCCTGCTAAAGGCATTGTTTTGGAAGTTAAGGAAGAAAAAGGCATCGGAAAAACATTAGATGTAATAATCCATGACGGCACTTTAAAGAAAGCAGATATAATTGTTATTGGAACTTTAACAGAACCAATCTCAACTAAGGTGAGGTCTTTACTTGAGCCTTTGCCATTAAAAGACATGAAAGATAAAAAAACAAAATTCTTGCAGGTAAAAGAAATATCTGCCGCTTCCGGAGTTAAAATTTCAGCTCCGGACATAGAAGAAGTTGTTGCAGGAATGCCGTTAAGGTCATGCAATATAAATGAAATTGAAAGCATAAAAAAATCACTAAAAAAAGAAATAGATGAAGTCATGATAGAAACAGACAAGCAAGGCATTGTAATAAAAGCGGATTCTCTAGGAAGCTTAGAAGCTTTATTAAAATTATTAAAAGAAAAAAATATAGATGTTAAAAAAGCATCGATAGGCAATATTTCAAAAAAAGACATAACAGACACTCAAACAAGCCATGAAAAAGACCCATTGCATTCAGTTATTTTAGGTTTTAATGTTTCTTTGATACAGGATGTTGTTATTTCAGATAAAGTCAAAGTTATAACTCATAATATTATATATAAATTAATAGAAGATTTAGAAAAATGGCAGGAAGAAGAAAAGAAAAGAATGGAAGGAAAAGAACTGGATTTTTTAGTCAGGCCATGTAAATTAGAAATTATGAAAGGATATATTTTTAGGCAGAATAATCCAGCAGTTGTTGGAGTGGATGTTTTATTTGGAACATTGAACGTTAACATTCCTTTGATGAAAAAAGATGGAAATAAGATAACAGACGTAAAAAGCATACAGCATGAGCAAAAAAGCGTAGATAAGGCAGAGAAAGGAAAGCAAGTTGCAATATCTTTGCCTAAAATTACTGTAGGCAGGCAAATTAATGAAGGAGATATTCTTTATAGCGCAGTTCCGGAGCAGGATTTTAGAAAGTTTAAAGATTTGAAAAAGAACCTTTCACAAGAAGAAAAAGATATTCTAAAGGAAATTGCAATTATAATGAGGGAGAAGAATCCTGTTTGGGGGATTTAACTCGACTAAAAAAAAGAAATAATGAAACTCTTAAGCCTGCACTTTTATTTTTTTTGAAAAGTAATCTTCTGTTTCTTGCTGTAGTAGTTTTTTGTATACTCCAATTAGTTCATTAACAGCAGGATTTTCTTCATTTAACTTGAATAATTTGGCTTTGCCTATTTCTCTTGTGAATACTATTATTTTTAAACTTACAAACTCCTTCCACAATCTGCTTAAAGTAGCCCAACCAACATTACTGTTTCTTGCTATATCCGACATGGAATAGTCCAAGCCTCGGCATTTAATTAAGTAATTCAAAATTCTTATCTTCGGCGTGTCTCCAAGCACTCTTATAAATATTGACTTTTCCATATAATATTAGTAATGATACTAATATATAAACCTTTTGTTTTGATACAATATGATATCATAAAAGTAGTAAATTATAATAAGGAGGTATTCTAAAAGTGATATATTATGAATATAAAAATAATAAAGAGAATAATCTTAGAAGGCCTTTTAACTCCTCCAAGGTGGGGCGGCAAGCATACAGAAATGAGAAATATCAAAAAAGGTTTTCCGTCTCACATTTCATCTTCTAATAAAGGCAAAAAATTAATTGATAAAGCAATTAAGGAACTTATCAATGAAGGTTTTCTTTTGTGCAAAAAATCCACTCATGAGCTTCACATATCTTTAAATCCAAGAATGAAGAAAGAAATAATGGAATTTGTTAAATAAAAATGCAGCAACTAAAAATCCTAAACAAAAAAGAAACAAAAGAACTGCTTAATTCAGTAGAGAAGCAATGGGGAGCTAAATTAGAGCTAGAATCCGCTTTTCTAAAGAATCAAAAAGACAGAATATTTCTTATAACAAAAGACCTTTCAAAAATAGATTTATCAAATCTAAGAACTAACTCTATTGGGTTGTACTTTTGTGATATAGCTAAAGGAATAAGGCTAAGCATAGAAGGCTCACAAATAATTGGAAAAAAAGCAACTAAAAATATTGTAGAGATTGAAAAAGAACAAGTAAAATTATGGATGAGGGGAGAAGACTTAGAAATAGAAGGCGATTATTCTGGTTTTGTAATTTTAAAAAATAAAAATGATTTTCTTGGTTGTGGAAAGTTTAAAGACAATAAAGTATTGAATTATGTGAGCAAAGAAAGAAGGGTTAATGTCATCTAAATTGGCTTATAGAATATCAACTTTAACCCTGCTATTTGGCTTTTTTAATATCTCAACAAACTCTTTTTTCAAATCAAAAGCGCCCTTATTAGCTCCAATAACCAATGTCCTTTCAGAAATAAAATCACTCTTCCTTATAACAATCTCTTTTTTATCATTAAAATCAGGATTCAAAAAACCATTAATTTCTTCCTCAACCTTATTTATTTTAATTATTATTTTAATAGGAATTTTATCCTTCAATATTCCATTATTTAAATTATTATTAATTTTTTCATTGTTTAATTGATTATTTTTATTCATTAAATAATTTTTATCATTGTATTTTATTTTATTGGATTTATTGTTTAATTTTTCTATTGTTTTATTTTTTAATTGATTTTTTTCATATTGGCTTATTTTATTTTCAATGAACTTTTTTAAATCTTTTAATAAAAAATCCCCTTTAACTCCAACTATACAATCCCCTCTCAAACTTACTTCTTCATCTTTTGTAAACTCCAAAGTATTCTTGTGCTTAGAAGTTATATTCTTATGCCCATAACAATTAAAGGAATATTGCATTTTAACTCATACTTTATAATATATTATTATAAATTTTTATTATTGTTTCTATTAAATTAAGATAATCTATTGGATATTTTTATTTAATGGCTTAGAATTAGTTCACTTCAACAAGTCTTCTATTGGCTTATCTTTTTCTTTTTTCTTAGCAGAACTGGTTTTTTTAGTTTCCTGAGCTTGTTTCTGTAAATCAACACCCAAATCACTCAAAGCCTTAATGTGCATCTGCATCAACTGCTCAACTATCTGCAATATCCTGGTCATCTCTTCCCTTTCTTTAGCTAATGTAGTCAAAGAGCCCTTATGGAAGCCAATCTGCTCATCCTTGTTAGCGCTATCACTCTTTTTTGCCATATGATATGCAGTTTTATGCTGATATTTAAATATAGCGGAAAACACAAAAAATTGATTAAAATAGTTGTGTTTTCCTGATAGAGTAAAAGCCAATTTATGCTCAATTATTAGGACTTTTACTATATAACGAATTTTTCAAAAAGATTTTTATTAAACGCTTAATTCTGGCTAATAATGGAAATATTCATCAAAAATAATAGCCTAATAACAAAAGAGGAGTGGGAAAAGCTAATCCTTTCATTAGAAACAGATTTTAATAGTTTAGAAACTAATAAAGAAAGGGCAAAAAGAAAACTTGCGACAGAAATAGAAAAATCAATCATAAGCAGAGCTAAAAACATAAGCAAATTTGGAATTTTATTTTCTGGGGGTGTTGACAGCACTTTAATAGCATTTCTATGCAAAAAGCATAATATTGATTTTACCTGCTATACAATTGGCCTGGAAAACTCACAAGATATAGAATACTCAAAAAGGATAGCAGAAAAGTACAGCTTAAAATTAAAATACAAAATTCTAACATTAGAAGAATTTGAAAGCATAATAAAAGAAACCATTCAAATCCTGAAAACCGAAGAAATCGTATGGGTTTCTGTAGGTTCTGTTGTGTATGCAACTGCTAAACTAGCATTACAAGATAATGTAAATACTTTATTTAGCGGAATAGGAACAGAAGAGATTTTTGCAGGCTACCAAAGGCACGAAGACTCATTAAGCATTAATGATTTTGAATCAGTGCATAAAGAGTGCTGGAACGGACTAAAGAATATGCGGGAAAGAGACTTATTAAGAGACTCAAAAATAGCAAATCACCTAAAAATAGAGCTAATCACGCCTTATATGGATGAAGAATTGATAAAAACAGCAATGCAAACCCATCCAATGTATAAGCTAGATAAAGAACAGAAAAAAATAATTTTAAGGGAAATAGCAGAAGATTTTGGTTTAGCTAAAGAATTTGCCCAAAGAAAAAAGAAAGCAGCGCAATACGGAAGCAATTTCGTAAAAGGAATTGATAAGTTAGCTAAAAAGAATGGTTTCAAAACAAAGAAAGAGTATTTGAGAAGTTTACTTTAACTCAATTCATCCTTAATTCAATAATATCCTCATCCATAATAACATGGCTTAGTTTTAATAATTTTTGACCCGGATATTTAGATGACTTTCCCCAAATTTTAGCAAACTTAAACTTATCAACGAAATCTTTATGTAGTTTAGAGCATAAATCTCTTAATGTAGCGCCTTCCCACATTATCATTGGCTCTTCCATATCCGCTTTTTGGTTATACTCCTTAAGATAAGTCCTTATCAAGCCAAGTTTTTCAAACACAAGTTCCCTAAGTTCTTCTATATTAACCCCCTCATTAGCGGATATGGATAAATCGGGCTTAATTTTATCTTTTATTTTCTCAATTTCTTCCTTTCCCAGCATATCTATTTTATTCAAAACAACCAAAGAAGGCAAATAAATTTTATTTTTCTCTATAACATCTATTAACTGGTCAACATCAATATTTTCTCTAATAACAATATTAGCATTATTTATCTTAAACTCCCTCATAACATCAGCAATAGTTTTATTATTAAGTTTAGCCAGCTTAACAGTAGAGCCAATATTAATCCCTCCTTTAGCTGTTTTTGTAATCTTAACATCCGGCTGTTTTTGGTTTATTCTTACTCCAGTATCATAGACTTCTTTAAGCAAAGCTTCATAATGCTCAGGGTGAAAAACATCTATCAATATAAGAATAAGGTCAGAATTTCTTATAACAGCCAAAACTTCTTTACCTCTTCCAGTCCCTGCCGCAGCGCCATGCACAACTCCTGGAACATCCAAAATTTGTATCTTAGAGTGCTTATGCTCTAAAGTTCCTGGAATTACTGTTAAGGTCGTAAATGCATAATCTCCTACCGGGGAATCAGAATTTGTAAGCTTATTCAGCAAAGTACTCTTTCCAACAGAAGGAAACCCCAATAAAACAACAGTCCCATCTCCGGTTTTTCTAACAGAATAACCTTCTCCTTTTTTTCCTTTAGAAGATCTTGCTGCCTGTTTTTCCTTTAGCCTTGCAAGCTGGGCCTTATACAACCCAATAGCATGCTGCGTTTTTTTATTGTATTTTGTCTTTGAAATACGCTCCTCTAACTCAGCAATTTTTTGGTTATTGGAGTTTTTTTTAGGCTCAGGCTTTTTTTCCATTTTCAATAATAAAATAACTATTTATAAAATCAAAGAATCAGCTTATTTATTAATGTTTAGATGACTTTATGTCCTTATGCAATCTTACAAGCTCATCATAAATATCTTTTCTATCTCCATATTCCATACTCTCATATAAGTCTCTTGCCCTCAAATAAAGGCTTTTTGCTTTTCCTTTATTGCCTTTTTCCAGCGCCTTGCCGGCTTTTAATAATAAATCACCACATTTAACAAATTCCTTGCTTTTTTTAGGCGATTTATCCCCTTCATCTGTTTTTTTAAAGAAACTTTTAATTAAGGAGTTTTTACTATCAATTTCCCCTATTTCTCCTGAAAGTTTGAAAAGTGAAGACACATAACTTAGGTCATTTAACTCTTTCCCCTTATCTGAAAATTCATCCTTTAACTCTTCTTTTCTCTCTTCTATTTTTCTTATTTCTCCTTCTAATCCAGTTATTATTTTTTCTTTACTCACAATCTTTCTATTCAACAGCTCAATGCTTTTTTCATGCTTCTTTATATTTTCATCTATATCTCTTCTTTTATGCAAAAACTCCTTTGCAGAATGCTCTTTATTCAACTTAATTATTTCTTTTTTGTATGCTTTCTCAATATCTTTCTTCTCATCTAAAATGATATTTATTTCTCCATTAATAGAATTTTCCCTTTCCTGGCTTTCCAGCTTATATTTTGCCTTAATCTCAATTTTTTTCCATCTCTCTTTTCCTCTCTTTTCCTCTAAACTTATCCCGCTAAGCTCGCCTTCTAATATTTCTAATTCACTTAAATATTCATCATGAATTTCTTTCTTTATCTTACCCTTCTCTTTCAGTTTTTCATTATATTTTATTTTCCAATCTGATAATTTGTCTTCATAATCTTCTCTTGCAAGATTTTTATTTTTTTTATTTTCTTCATAAACTTTGAGCAGGATATTTTTTTCATTTTTTAGGTCTTCAATTTCCTTTTTCTTTTCAACTACTTTATCTAACAATTTATTTTTATGCGAGAAATTTCCTCCAATCTTATCTCCAATCTCATTTATTTTCTCAATCTTATCATTTATCTTATTTTTTAGCTCTTTTATTCCAACCACAATTTTGTTTCTCTTTTTT
>Ga0187833_10006359_pt1 | contig 10935 bp, 10 predicted proteins | sample ETNtaG_37_FD_167968 | JGI IMG/M metagenome (GOLD analysis project Ga0187833, IMG submission 167968) | Marine microbial and viral communities from oxygen minimum zone, Eastern Pacific Ocean - ETNP2014_SV_400_PacBio MetaG (Illumina Assembly) | ecosystem: Environmental > Aquatic > Marine > Hypoxic... | reverse complement strand
TAATCGTTGAGTCATTGCACTATACCAAAGACCAAGTGAATTTGGATACTTTAATGTATATCGTTTCTCAAAATGACTTCCCCATGCATACCAAATACTACACGTCTCAAACTCACCTATTGCATCTATAACTACGATAGCTGATTCTTCGTATGGACTTGTAAAGTAACCTGCTGCGGCGTGGGATTGATGGTGTTGGACGTATTCTACTTTTGCATTACCAATATAATCTCTCAAATAATAAGATGGTAAATTTTTACGAGATAAAACCTCTCCATATTGACCTGCTCTTAATTGTCTTAACTTTTTTAGATATGGTCTTTCAAAATATACGACTTTATCTGGTTTACCACCTTGTCTATAACAATCGGCGAATAGTGCACTGTTCAAATCTGAATCATTCTTGATTCCACTATATCTTTCACTATGACCAGCAAACAAAATCTCACCATCTTGTATAAGTGTAATGGCGGCGTCGTGGTTTAGTGCATTAATTCCTAATATTTTCATTTGTATATAAACGGATCTCGTTTTTTGAGTTCCTTAATTTTTCTTTTATATTTAATATGTAACTTTATCCTTAAATACAAATTTTTAATCCATTTTATCATATTAAAATTCCTCATCAATATTACTGTTGTTTAAAAAACCACAACTCTTCTTCAGTATATTCAGTTAATCTATCTGATTCATCTACGTCTCTAATTGGAACGAAACTCATACATCCCTTCATCCTACCATTTGCCCCAGGTTTTTCTAATCTATCCAATTTATTAATTCTATTGGCAAATCTTTTTACTTTATTGAGATTTCCAGGTGGAGTCATAAGTTTTACTTCAATCCAATGATCATCATCATCTATATCATGCCAATCTAATACTGTTATTAAATTTTCTATAAATCTATCTTTGTTCATCTCTTCAAAATGAGCACTCATCAAAATAGAATTTAAATATTTCACACATTCTTTCCATTTTTTATTTGGCATTGAACCATTCGTTACAATTTGTGTAAATTGACCCAATCCTTTTAAATTTTGCATCCATTCTGTAAAATTAGGGTGTAATGTAGGTTCTCCTCCTCCAAATAAAAATCGAATTTGTCCACTTCCTTGTCTTTTACCTATAATATTAATAATTTTATCAGTAGTTTTCAATAAATCAACATACGATTTATGTTTTTCTTTGTAGTTATGTGATGCATCCCAACAATATGAACAATCATAATTGCACTTTCTTCCTAAATCCCACAATACCTGAAATGGAATTGAATGATTCTGTTCTAATCCCACTACTAAATTTTCATCAATGGTTTCTCTATGATTTTCCATAGTTTCTATTTGACCTTCTATACCTTTATGACTAACTGGCATTGATTTTTCTATATCTTCTTGTTCACCTACTGGTCCCAAATTATTTTCAACTTTAGTTTTACTCAAAACTACATCTGCCCCGCACGAGCAATATTCATAAGGACACGTAACCCAAGAAGTTGGTAAATCAAAACCTTCATAAATGTTTCCCAAATATCCTTCAAAAAAAGCTTGTTTACCAGGAGATTTAACTTGTCGTCTCTTTATTTGTCTACCCCACGCCCCTGGTTCTTTAGAAAAATTTCTTAACATTTGTCGTTTTTGAACTGGATCACACATTACTTCCCAATGTTCATCACTCCCCCATTCTTCTTCTTTTTGTAAATTATACTTTTCAAACATCACCCCATTAAAAACATTATGTCTAGCTCCTGTACAATTTGCTGTCCAAACATTTCCATCATAATCAATATAAATCCCACGAACTCCCGCTGAACACTTCCACCCCCGAAATTTATTTAATTTTCTGGCTACTATTTCATCTACAGATGCCAATTCGAACTCACCATCTGGATTATATAATCTAATCTGTTTATTATCCAAAGGAACAAAAACTTCTTCTTCGGGTGATTCACCATCTCTAACACCAACTGTAACTTTATCTGGCTCTATCTTCTTTACCCTTCTAAATACATTTTTAATAGAATATGTCATAACTTATACTTTCTCCTTAGTGCTCATAATATCAAAATTACAATGACAAAAATCTTTATCACATATAACAGGGTCTTTTGGAAAATCTACTTGAGCTGGTGGGCCGGGCTTAGTTGCTGAAGTATGATGCCCAAATCCAGTATCAATTTTTACTTTGTCTACCCACCCTAATAATTTACCAACTTTACACCAACCTCTCCATACAGAACCATCAATATCAACTATAAGTTGCTCAACTCCAGCATAACATTTCCAACCTTTCCACGAATTTAAATTATTTGCTATAAATATATGTGGTGGTACAGTCTGTTTTTCTTTTGTTTTAGTGTCTATCATTTTCATTGGGCCTCTATATATAGGATATTTCTTTGTCCACTCTATTTTACTCTCATATAACTCAGTTTGATTATCTATAATTCTCATTTGTTCTTCTGAATATCCATACATAGTATCTTGAAATTCTATTAATAATGGCTGTAATGCAATGGAAACATTTCCAATTTTTATAACTTCGTCTGCCACTTCTATACATTTCTTCCACCCAATTTTATTAAAATGCATCATCATATTCACATGAGTTTTAGTAGTATCTTTTATCTCTTTAACCACTTCAATAAAATGGTCTGGATCTGCTTCTTCTGCATGAAAACTTAATGACGCATGATCTATTAAATTTTTATATTCGTTCCACCATCTTAAAGTCCTACCGGCATTAGATATAATACCTACCGCGTTCTTTTTATCTAAATCATGTAAATATTTCGATATTTTTGGAAAATCCTTCCACATAGTTATTTCACCACCTGTAAACTCAAAGTATATTTTTCTTGGTTTATAGTGGTTATAAATTTTTTTACAAAATTTCTCAACTACCTCATAATCATACCACTTGATAGTGCCGTCATGTAAAACCTCTGGACAATACGAACATTGATAATTACAAACATTACCCATACACCAATTTACCACAACATATTTACGTGCCATTGGTACTTCATGAACTAATTTATCATACTTTTTATATAAATTTTTATCTATTCCTTCCATAAATATAACTCCTCGTATTCTGGAAAAACTTCTTTAAAAGATTCTTTTCGCATTTTATCTAATCTATGAGTTGTTCTCAAAAAAATTGGTATTTGTTCTGTTAAATCTTCTTGATACATAAAATCTATAACAGAATTTAACAATTTTACTATCCACGAAGTATCTCCAAATCTATTATCCTTTGTTATCCAATCTATATGATCTAAATATTTTTTCTTTATTTCATCTTTCATTTTTTTTGGAAATATCTGTATTCTATATGGAACTGGATCAGTCAATAAATTAATATATAACGCATGAGGACTCAATAAATCATTTTCTATTAAATATCTATGCATATCTGGAAAGCTCCACACATTTAAACAATTGATAGTAGGTATAATATGAAAATATTGATTTGGACATTTATCATAAAACTTCCTAACATTATCTATTGCAATATCCCAGTTCTGCCCACTTCTCATGTATTCTCCTCTCTTACCCATCCCATCAAAACTTGCTCCTATATGAATACAATCCTTATCAAATTTTGACCATAAATCAAGTATATCATTCCCCTTATATGTCAATTTACTAAAATTAGTTGCATAAATAATACTAATATCAGTTCTTCCTAATTCTATTAACTTTTTTAAAATTTTAAAATGTTCTTCTTGTAAAAATGGCTCCCCACCCGCAAAATATACTTCTTGTAAAGTAGATAAGTGGGGCTCTATCTGTTTATATAAATCTAACTCTAAATTACCAGCCTTAATAACTTTTTCTTCTCCAAAAGTTTCTCCTAAAGTAACAGCATCTTCATACCATGCACTACTTAACCCATGAGAACAATATCTACATTTAAAATTACATAAATTACTAAATCTAACATCTAAATATTTTAAATTAAATTTATCTACATAACCATCTTCTTTAGTAGTAAGAACCACCCCATACTCATCAAGATATGTTCTATTTAAATTAACTCTCAGACTATATGCTCCACTTTTCTCTTGCTCATAACATCTTTCACATCCTCTTATTGGTATATCATTTAACATATCTAAACGAATCTTCTTCATTTTATTACTATTCCAAATTTCTTCCATAGTATTCTTTCTAACATCACCAATACCTTCTCCCATCCTAGTAACACAACAAGGTAAGGTTTCTGAAGTTGGAAGAACGTGCATTGTCATCCATGGAGCAATACAAAATACTTTACTCCTATTTTTATCTTTTGGAGTAGTAGACATTCTTATATTTTTTAATCTATCTGTATTCATCTAATAAAAAACTTTCTATAACCCAATCATGTAAATTGTCTAATCTACAATATTGTTCCCAAAAATCAATTCCATTTTGTCTCATAACTTTATATTCATTATCTGTTAAACTTTTTGCTCTTTCTACCAACTCATCTATATCCTTTTGTGAATCTGTTCTAAATGAAAAAGAATCCCAATCTACTATATCACTAAATGGATAATCTTTCATTCCTGTAATAATAGGTATTGTACCTACCATTAGTGATTCATATAATCTATATGAACTACTTCCGGCTCCTCTCGGTGTAAAACAAAATTTAGATAAAGATAATTTTTTTACAAATTCCAATACTTTATTTTTTCTAACTTCAATTGACAAATCCCATATTTTATTTTCTACATTCTCCAAATAAAAATTATCTAATTTCAACTTATATAAAAATTCTCTATTAACTTCCAAATAATCATCTAAGTTATAATAAAAATCATGAAATTCTGAATATACTCTACCATCTACTATTCTACCATCACCTATACCAATTCCCCAGTCATTAACGTCACCAACAAAAATAAAATCATACTTTTTTATGTTATTTCTTAATTCATTTAATAACCCAACATCGGAAGTTATATTCCAATTTTCATGTTGCATAACTAATGGTACAGAAATAACATTAAATTTTTTATTAATTTCTCTATTATATAATGGCATTGGTACTAAAACTGCATCATCGTTATCATATGCAGAAACAGGAGTATCAGTATAATTGTATATATTATTATATACCAAATCTGCTTCTGTGTCCACAAACTCAAATTTAAAATTTTTAGTTTCATTAGGATAAAATGGATGAAACCAAGTACTATTATTTATTTTTTCGGGATAATTTATTTTAACCGTTAAAACCTTTTTTATATCACTCATAAATATATTTATAAAATCTCAATATTTAATATTTTTTATATTAGTTCTAATAACATGCTGGTAATCCATTTTATACTCATACAGGTTCATTTGATCCATACTTTCCTTCTTTATGTAAAACTTCTTTTTTCATTGTTTGTTCTTCTTTCTGCCATTTTCTTCCTTTTAACTTTTTAATTCTTTTCAAATATGGATCCATCAAATGTTCACATTTAATAGCTTTCAAATAATTTACAACTTCTTCATCGGATAAAAAATGATCAGGAATACAAAATTGACATTGATTAGTTAATTCAGTATAATTTCCTTTTATTTCATGTACTCTCCATCTAGCTACTTTATCACCATTCCAAATTTCTTCAAAAGATTTTTCTTTTAAATTTCCAAATGTTAATCTATCTTTTTCAGGAACTTCTTCTGAATATTTTGTTGATGCATAATTACAAACTACCACATCACTACTTGGCCTTACCATTGGAGTTCTCCACATATGAATACAACATTTCCTATTTTTTATTTTTAAAGGATCTAAATTTCTTATTGTATGTTCTTGTTTTAAAGCTGCATTGGTTTTACTCATTATTTCCACCAATCAATACTTCCCAGTTAATTTTGTTCTTTTTAAATTTAACTTATATTTTTCTGTATTCATAGTATCAATATAATTTGGAATTCCATATTTTTTTTGAAAATAATTTTCATTATCATACCTATCATTCATATTTCCACTATCCTTAAAATTATCTTCAAATGATATATCAAAATTCTCATATTCTTCCCCACCATTCTGAATATAAATAGTTTGTCTAGCAGTATCATCAACTTTTAATTTGGTTTTAATAAATAAATTATAATTTCCATCTAAAGTTGAGATAAACTTAAAATTGCTAACTAATCTAGCCCCATCTATATTCAATTCACTATAATTCTCATCAAATTCCACTTCAATATCAAATGGTCCCGATAACTGGTATATTAACCAACACCAACTTCTAATCTCATTTCTAACTGTCATCTTAATAGTATCTACTATATTAACTGACGAATCATATTCATCATCTTCTGGAATATTTGCAAATTCTAAATATGGAACATTATAATTCTCATCTTTTACTTTATAAAAAATTTTATGTTTTTTAAAATTATCATGGTTTGTCCAAAATGTACCATTATATCCAGTTTTCCAATCTTTAAATTCATCTAAATTGAACACAGATTTTTTATCATGAAAGTTAATATATTTAATAGACTTGCCAACATCTCTAAAACCACTAAAAAATATTTTCCATGTTTTTAAAAATAAATGAGTTAATTTCAATCTATAAAATCTATTTATAAAATTACTCTTTAAATTATTAGTTACCCAATCATTAAATATAGACATATTATCTGATATATTAAATACTGATCTATATGCATCGAGGGGAGCTCCCATGTGCATACCTGCCGGATATTGTCCCGCTGGTACATTTTGAATAAATTTTTTGTTTTTATATAAAAAATACAAACTAACTAACCAATCTATCGTATTTTCTTTGGGATATCCAGTGATCCAATTAGCATCCATACGAATACCATTTCTCCAACACGCTTCCCAAAGTTGTTCAATTCCTTCTCTTGTTTGTCTTTTTTCTATAATCTCAAGTATTTTTGGTGTCCCACTTTCCACTCCAATAGAAAACCATGTAAATCCTGCCTTGGCTGCCTTCTTCATTAATTTATCATCCATATCTTTATGAGTTCTTGCATAGCCACCCATATTCAACGATTTTATTGTACCATTTTCTATTAAATTTGACAAAGTTTCTATTAATTTTTTAAATTGAACCATAGATCCATTAATAAGAGAATCTACAAAACTAAAATTATTAATTTTATATTTTTTCTCCAATTCAATTATTTCTTTAACTAATATATCTGCAGTTTTATATCTATAAATTCTTGTCTCTGCACAAAATGTACATTTTGCTATGCATCCTCTTGAACCTTGTAATGGTATATGTGGATTTTTATTATATGTAAATGGTGCATATTCATTTAAATCTAAATCTCCCCAATCAGGAATAGAAATATTGTTAATATCAACTACATCATATTTATCACCAGTAAATTTAATTTGATTTTGATCATCAAATATATAAATTCCTTTTACTTTTTCATAACCATTCCCCAAATTATATGACATTACCAATTCTTTAATAATATTATCACCCTCCCTGTCACACAAAACTTTTACCCAAGGTCTGTGATATAATGCATCTCCACGAGATGACCAACAATAAGGGCCTCCGTAAAAAATATGTATATTTGGGTTTATATCAAATATTTTTTTAGAAATATAATCAGTAACAGTTATATTAGAAAAATATGTTGTAAATGTAGCAATATCATATTCTGATATTTCTTCTATAAAATTTTCCCAATCTTTATTAAATCTGGGCACAATTCTTTCATTAAATGAATGAGTATTTGTCCATAAAAAATGACCCGTGGCACTCCACAACTCCTGTTGTTCCTCTACGTTACATACCTTAGCAGTCTTTAAATTTATATCAAATATCTTACTATCAAATCCACAATTTAATAATGTCGAATTGAACATCCCCAATGATAATGGTGGTGATTCTAACGACCATTGAGGACACATACAAACTGCTACTTTAGTAGATACCTTCACTTAAATACTTAACTCCTTCATTACATCTTCAAATAACTTATTAGATTCAATCTGAGCTTCTGCTGTATGTTCTATACATTCAAATAACATTCTAAAATTAATCCCATCTTCTTCAGCAAAACTACCATTCCAAATTACTTTAAAATCTATATCCATTTTATTAAAATATTTAGTCCAATATTCGAGAAATGGTTTTGATTCATGATGATTTTCTTTCATAACAATAAATTGCAACATTATTTTAGGATATTTTAAATTTCTTTCTTTACGCCTTAAATATATCTTTTTAATAGTATTAAAAAGTTTTTCATGTGAATTGTGAATATTATTAACTCTAATTTTATTATAAACTTCACTTGATAGTGCATCACATCCAATTAATATATTAACTGGTTTTATCTCCCCAGCGTCTAATAGTACTTCTATCATTTCATCAGTTATTCCAGTTGCATTTGTATCGAATGCTATATTCCTTATAGGATTATATTTGGCACTTTCTTGGATAACTTCTTTAAAATGTGGATGAATAGACGGTTCTCCCCAAAAAAATATTCTAAAATCTCCAATATTATATCCACTACTAGCTATATCCTTCAAATGTTTTTTGAAATCTTCTATTGGCATTACTCTCGGCCCAAATACATCTATATCATGCACTATACACATAATACAATTTATATTACAATTACTATTAGATTCTAATGTTACAGCCACGGGTATCGTATCTTTTATTCTATTTGTATATTCTTTATATAATGGACTTTCAACTCGTCTCAGATACGGTAATATTTCTTCTTCCCTACCCATATCAATTAAATACTCCACAATATCTTCATCTGTAATATATGGAGATATTTGACCTTCACAATTTAAACAAAAAGGTTCTTTTTCAAATTCACCTTTAACGTGTAACATTCTTAAATTATTTAACTTATCAGAATTCCAAATCTCTTCAATAGTATTATCTTTAACATTTCCAAAATTTAATACTGCTTCAAAATCTCTACAGCACGCTGAAACTTGTCCATCCCACCGTATTCCTAAATGAGTAAATGGGCCTACACATGGCCTTCTTGATTTAATATTTAATTTTTTCATTTAAAAAATTTCTTGTCCTGTAATTTCATCTGTTCTAAAAATCATTTTTTTTGATTTCAATTGATCATCAGAAATTAATCCAATTTCATGTACTACTTTTTTATGTAATTTATTTAACTTATTTTGATGTTCAATTCCACCTTCAAAACACCGTTTTAAAAAAATAGTATCTTTCATAATCAGTGCTGGTTCATCCCACCAATAATTTACCTGAAAATCTAAATTATAACTCTTCAGAAAAGTACTCCAGTCATGATAAAATTGTAATGCCTCGTGTTGATTAATCTCCATAATTATAAATTGAAAAATAATTCTATCTGGCCAGATATTTTGTGGATTTTCAATCCTATATTCCTCTCTCATTTTAACAAAATTTTTAATATTATCTATTGTTTGATAAAAATCCCCACCTGCTCTAACTTTATCATATGTAGATTTAGTAGTGGCATCAATAGAAAATAAAATACTTGGAAATAATTGGGATTCCAATATAGCCTTTGATTTTTTATTAGTTAATATTCCAGCATTGGTATTAAGATCAAATGCCCCAATCCCATGATTTATTATATCCTTACTTTTACAATATTCTAAAAATTCTATAAACTTCGGATACAACAATGGCTCTCCATTCCAATAAGGTAATACACATCCAACATTCTTTTCCTCAGTAATTGTATATAATTGATCTATAATTTGTTTTGACATCTCAAAATCCATAATACCTTTATATCTAGTCTTATCAAATTCTTCAAAAGATTGAGGACACATTGGACACTTTAAATTGCACCATGTAGTCATATCTAATAATATAGTTTGTGGTTTTCTTCTGTACATTATATTTCTATATCTAATACTCCTGAATTCCTATCAACATTAATAGCACAAGCCGTATCTCTATCACTATTTGGTTTTCTATCATTTATCAATATTCTATCACCACCACCAAATCCCATTATTAATTGGTCATAAAGTATTCCTGCTCTTTGTAATTGTTTAATTGTAGCCTCTTTTGCACTCTCTTTTCTACCAGTAGTAATAACTAAATGATATCCTTTCTTATCCCACTCTCTTAGTCTTTTATGTACACCAGGTAATACTTTTAATTCTAAATCTGGATTTTGTACAGCAGCTGGATTTGAATGTTTAACTAAAGTTCCATCTAAATCACAAAAAATAGTTTTTGGTGAACTCATCCTTTATATGCCCTTATAGATTTTATTTTTTCATCATCGTCAAATTCTAATATATCTGTAACCAATAAAGTCTCTTCATTATTCACAACTATCTCTAATTCAGCTACAACAACATTATCTTCATGAGATAAAAAATCCCACACTCTAATTGGTGTGACAACAATAGTCTCTACATTATCAAAAATATCTTGATTAGCAGCTACAACTTCATCTATCCCATTTGCAAGTATTTCCCAGTCTCTTAAATAAACATTATCAGCAAACATACTTCTCAGTCCTTCTGAGTCTTTCTCTGAAAATGTTGCAAAATATTCTAAACTTTTATCTAATATCATTATATAACTCTCCTAATTTATATTTAATTTCTGATATAACAGCGCTATCTATATCTGGTTTAATCTTTTTAAAACCTACAGTAGAAAATAAATAGTGACCACAAATCTGTATCAGTCTTTTTTTATCAGATACATTAAAATCTTTATCCACCCACTTCTCCCATCTCTTCGATTCTAAACATAAATCATACCATCTAGATATTACTCCTTCATCCATATGATTTAAATAAATTAATGTTTCTAACTGTCCAAATTCAGGAGCAATATTAATAGAATCTAACCCCATGTCAAATCTTTTCTTATAATCCTCTCCTGTAAGGTAATCACCATTATGTTCTTTTGATTTTTTATCAAATTTCTTACATACCTCAATCATCTTTTCTAATC
>Ga0187833_10006357_pt1 | contig 10938 bp, 10 predicted proteins | sample ETNtaG_37_FD_167968 | JGI IMG/M metagenome (GOLD analysis project Ga0187833, IMG submission 167968) | Marine microbial and viral communities from oxygen minimum zone, Eastern Pacific Ocean - ETNP2014_SV_400_PacBio MetaG (Illumina Assembly) | ecosystem: Environmental > Aquatic > Marine > Hypoxic... | reverse complement strand
GGAGCCAACTTCAGCAAACAACTTAGGTGTCGATTCCCCCTTAGCTCAGTTGGTTAGAGCGACGGACTGTTAATCCGCAGGTCCCCCGTTCGAGTCGGGGAGGGGGAGCCACTTAGTTGGCTCTTAAATCGCCTCACCCTCATCATTCTATTTTAATTCCTAAAACAGCGCGTTTAGACATTAAATAACCCTAATTCAATCAAGTTGTTAAACCCGTTCTAAAAAGGGATAATAGACGCAATCTGTTTTTCTTTTTAAATCACGGGCGATGTCCGTCAAAATTCCTCGAAGGAATAGCGATATTCATGACTGAATTTTTACTGCTATTGATTGGTACAGTACTGGTTAACAACTTTGTGTTGGTTAAGTTTCTTGGCCTTTGCCCATTTATGGGTGTTTCAGGCAAATTAGAGACCGCTATGGGTATGTCTATGGCAACCACTTTTGTGCTTACCCTTGCCTCTGCGTCAAGCTATCTAGTTGAAACCTATTTGCTGGCCCCATTAGGTATTGGCTACTTAAGAACCCTTGCTTTTATCCTGGTTATCGCGGTGGTTGTACAATTTACAGAAATGGTGGTGCATAAAACCAGCCCTACCTTATATAGACTGCTAGGCATTTTTCTTCCCCTTATTACTACAAACTGTGCCGTGCTCGGTGTCGCATTACTAAACCTCACTGAGCAACACAACTTTATGCAAAGTCTTATATACGGTTTCGGTGCAGCGGTTGGCTTTTCCCTTGTGTTGGTTTTATTTGCAGCAATGCGCGAACGTTTAGCGGCGGCCGACGTACCAGTGGCTTTTAAAGGAGCATCCATTGCGATGATTACCGCCGGTCTCATGTCTCTTGCATTCATGGGCTTTAGCGGGTTGGTGAAAGTGTAATGACGATATCTACTGCTATTATTTTTGCCGTTATCGCTATCGGGGCACTTGCCCTGATTTTCGGCCTTGTTTTAGGCTACGCCAGCATTCGCTTTAAAGTAGAAGGTGATCCGCTTGTAGAGCAAATAGACGCGGTGCTTCCACAAACCCAATGTGGCCAGTGCGGCTACCCAGGGTGTAAACCTTATGCAGAAGCTATTGCTGAGGGTGATGATATAAATAAGTGCCCTCCAGGCGGTGAAAGCACTATTAAAAATCGTGCTGATTTAATGGGCGTAGAGCCTAAACCGCTTGATGCCGCTCACGGCGAGGAAGACGTAAAAAAAGTGGCGTTTATCCGCGAAGATGAATGTATTGGATGCACTAAGTGTATTCAAGCATGTCCGGTAGATGCCATCCTAGGTGCTGCAAAACATATGCATACCGTGATAACTGATGAATGTACCGGGTGTGATTTATGCGTAGACCCCTGCCCCGTTGACTGTATTGACATGGTACCTATTACTCAAACAACTTCTACGTGGAAGTGGGACTTCTCTTCATCTCCAAAGGGTGATATCCCCATAAAAATGGTGTCGTAATTGTGATGTACCCCAGTTTTGATTCAATTATAGAAACCCTCAATGCGGGAAAGACGTTCTCGTTCCCAGGTGGCGTGCACCCAGACGATAAGAAGTCGCTTTCTAATACATCTGTTATTAAAAAACCCTCCATGCCCGAGCTGTTGGTGGTTCCTCTTAGGCAGCACATAGGCTCAGATGGCATATGTTGCGTTCAGGTTGGTGATACCGTATTAAAAGGGCAGGTGTTATCCCAGAGTTCATCGCCATTCTCAGTCCCTGTACACGCGCCTACTTCAGGTGAAATTGTCGCTATTGCGCCTCATGTGGTAGCCCACCCAAGTGGCCTGACAGAAATGTGTATTTCGATACGTCCAGACGGTAAAGATACGTGGTGCGAGCTGTCTCCTATTGCTAATTACAGCGACGTTCATAGTAATGAGCTGATAGAAGCCATTTGCCAGGCGGGCATTTCGGGCATGGGAGGCGCGGGCTTCCCCACTCATATAAAAACATCAACATCTAAGCCTGTTGAGTTCCTTATATTAAATGGCATTGAGTGTGAGCCCTATATCACTTCTGATGATCGCCTGATGCGTGAGAATGCGTGGCAAATACGCCAAGGGCTAGACATTCTTACGCATCTTATTGGCCCTGAAGCCATCATAGTGGCTGTCGAGGACAACAAACCAGAAGCGTTTGAAGCGTTGAGTATTGCCTGCCAAGATAAAAAAGAATACCGCGTAGTAAACGTTGAAACCAAATACCCTGCTGGCGGAGAAAAGCAGCTTATTCAAGTTATTACGGGTCGCGAAGTGCCAAGAAACGGCCTACCTGCAGATATCGGCGTCATGATGTTTAATGTAGGTACTTGCTTTGCAATTGCAGATGCAATCCTGCATGGCAAACCGCTCATAGAACGCATTGTGACCGTTACCGGTGAAGCGGTTGAATCTCCCAGTAACTTTAGAGCGTTAATCGGTACGCCGGTTTCACATTTGTTAGATGAAGCTAAGTACAACCCGAAAAAACAAAAAAAACCAAAAGTCGTCATGGGTGGCCCTATGATGGGCTTTACGCTATCTGACGCCACTATTCCAGTAATAAAAACCACTAACTGTTTATTAGTTCCTGCAAAAAAAGAGTTAGTAGACGACAATGCCGAGCGACCGTGTATACGTTGTAGCGCTTGCGCTGATGCCTGCCCGGCTTCGCTCTTGCCCCAACAAATGTTTTGGCATGCCAAAGCGAAAGAATACGACAAAGCCGAAGAGTATGACCTTTTCGACTGTATTGAATGCGGGGCATGTGCGTACGTTTGCCCAAGTGAAATACCGCTAGTGCATTATTATCGTCAAGCTAAAGCTGAAATACGTTTGCAGCGCGATGAAAAGAATAAAGCAGAGAAAGCAAAGCAGCGCTTTGAAGCGCGTAAAGAGCGGTTAGAACGAGAAAAGCGCGAGCGTGAAGAGAAGCATAGGAAAGCCAAAGAAGCGCGATTGGCGGCGAATAAAGCAAAAGAGCAAAGCGCGGCATCAGTAGATAATACTAATAGCGCCAATGAGGGTGCCTCACAAGCAAAAGACAAGGTCGCCGCCGCCTTAGCTCGCGCTAAAGCGAAAAAAGCGGCTATGCAAACCAGTGCTAATGGCGAGTCGCACGTACAGCCTCAGCGCGATGATGTTAATGAAACCTCTACATCACTTGAGAATACGCCATCACCAGACGATAAAAAGGCCCAGGTCGCTGCCGCCATAGCGAGAGCAAAAGCAAAGAAGGCCGCTCAAGCAGGTCAATCAAGCCAGTCGTCACAAAATGAACAGCCAGCAACTGAGGTAGGCGCACAATCCGCTGCTGATGAAAAGAAAGCGCGAATTGCTGCTGCCGTAGCGAAAGTTAAAGCGAAAAAGGCAGAACAAAATACTGAAGACAGCGAAGAGCCGGCCTCGCAGGTCGATGAAAAGCCAGCATTGAACCCAGCTGACGAAAAGAAAGCCCGCATTGCGGCTGCTGTTGCGAAAGCGAAGGCCAAAAAAGCGGCACAAAATGCAGAAGAAACAACGAAAGAACCTGCGCCACCTGCCAATCAGGCTGACGAGAAAAAAGCACGCATTGCGGCTGCCGTAGCGAAAGCGAAAGCCAAAAAAGCGGCACAAAATGCAGAAGAAGCAACGGAAAAATCTGCGCCACCTGTAAATCAGGCTGACGAGAAAAAAGCACGCATTGCGGCTGCCGTAGCGAAAGCCAAAGCCAAAAAAGCGGCACAAAATACTGAGGTCGAGCCTGAAGACGCTTCATTGAAAGGTGCGTCAACCCACGTTGTTTCATCTGATTCACAGGCACCAGACACATCAAGGGCTGAACCAGCGCAAGAACAACAGCGCGATGAAAAAGATGAAAAAAAAGCGCGAATTGCTGCCGCTATTGCTAAAGCGAAAGCGAAAAAAGCTGCCGCTGACAAAGAGAAAGAATCACAATGAAGTTAAGTTTATCGAGCTCACCACACCAAAGGGTTAGACGCGATACCGGTCAAGTCATGCGCATGGTGATATACGCCATGCTACCAGGCATGATTGCGCAATCCTTCTTCTTCGGCTGGGGCATGCTGATACAAGCATTTATTGCTGTAGTGAGCGCATTATTAATCGAGGGCGTTATATTATTTTTAAGAAAACGTCCTATTGAGCGCACGCTAACAGATTACAGCGCAGTATTAACTGGGCTACTAATAGCCATCAGTATCCCACCTACCCTGCCTTGGTGGATGACGGTAACTGGCGTATTCTTTGCCATCGCTGTGGCTAAGCAAGTTTATGGCGGACTCGGGTTTAATATTTTTAACCCTGCAATGATTGCTTACGTCGTCTTACTCATTTCTTTCCCAGCCGCTATGAGTTTATGGCTGCCACCGGCGACACATGCGGGCATAACGCCAAGCTTCCTCGATTCGGTATCGCTTATTTTCACCGGTTTTACCACCAGCGGCTACGATGTTACTCAGCTTAAAACCATCGCAGATGGGGTTACGATGGCGACGCCGCTAGACACATTAAAGACAGATTTAACACAAGGCGTTACCTATACAGAGTCATTGAGCAAGCCAATTTTTAACGGCGGATTTTTTGACGCTGCTGGCGCAGGGTGGGGAATCGTTAGCATTGCCTATCTATTAGGTGGACTGTATTTGTGGAAAACCCGCGTAATTAGCTGGCATATTCCAGGCGGCATGCTTATAAGCGTAGCTGTGTGCGCATCATTACTTCATTTAGTTAACGCCGATTACTATGCCTCGCCCTTGTTTCATTTATTCAATGGCGCAGTGATGGTTGGTGCATTTTTTATTGCAACCGACCCTGTATCAGCATCGACCACACCGAAAGGCAGAATCATCTTTGGAGCCGCCATTGGTTTTTGGGTTGTGATTATTCGTACTTTTGGCGGGTATCCCGACGCTGTGGCCTTTGCGGTTATTATTATGAATATGGCCGTACCTCTTATCGATTATTACACCCGCCCGCGGGTATACGGGAAAAATGTGAGCAAAGGTCGAGGTAAGCCGCAATGATGAAAGAAAGCTTAACCAAAAACGGCCTGATGTTAGGCGCATTTGCCGTGGTTACCACGGCGCTGATTGCGCTAACGTTTTATGGCACCAGCGATAAGATAGAACAGCAAAAGCAGCAAAAACTGCTAAGCGTATTAAATGAAGTCGTTCCCAGTGAGTTTCACGATAACGCCTTATATGCAAATTGTACCCAAGTGAATGCCGTTGAATTAGGTGGCAAAAAAAGTCATAAGGTTTATCGCGCTACGTTAAATGGCAGCCCCAGCGCATTAGTGCTTGAAGCTACAGCGCCCAATGGCTACAGCGGTGATATCGATATTGTTGTGGGGGTGAATGTTAAGGCCACCGTTTTTTCGCCTGCGAAAAACAGCGATGACGTTACCGCAATTGACAACACGAGTAGTGTGAACGCTGATATGACTGTACTTGGCGTAAGGGTTATTGAGCACAAAGAAACCCCAGGGTTGGGCGATAAGATTGAGCTTGCGGTAAGTAACTGGATTACTTCGTTTAACGGTAAGTCCTTTTCAAAAGACAATTTAGCCCCGTGGCAAGTTAAAAAAGACGGCGGTGAGTTTGATCAATTCACCGGTGCTACCATTACTCCAAGAGCAGTGGTGGGTGCTGTGCGTGAAGCATTGCTTTATGCACACACGAATAAGTCGGCCTTATTCTCCGCGCCAAATACTTGTGAAAGCAAAGATAACGTTAACACAACCGAACCTACTGATATTAACGAGGCGCACCCTCAACGTGTAGAGGAGCTTTAAACGTGACTGATTTTCGCGATTTATCACTACAGGGGCTTTGGAAAAACAACCCTGCCCTCGTTCAGTTATTAGGCCTATGCCCCCTCTTAGCGGTTACGGCTACGTTTATCAATGGCTTAGGGTTAGGCCTTGCCACTATGCTGGTTTTAATTGGCAGCAACGTAACGGTATCGTTAGTGCGAAACGTGGTACGAAATGAAATTCGTATTCCCGTTTTCGTGATGATCATAGCTGCGTTTGTCACTATTGTTCAGTTGTTAATGAACGCGTTCACCTACGAACTTTACCTGGCATTAGGTATATTCATCCCTTTGATTGTGACTAACTGTGCCATTATAGGTCGGGCAGAAGCGTTCGCCTCAAAAAATGGCCCGCTTGCATCGGCGTATGACGGTCTAATGATGGGGCTAGGCTTTACCGCAGTACTGGTTATTCTCGGCGGCATGCGCGAAATATTGGGCGCTGGCACACTGTTAACTGGCGCAGATCGTTTATTTGGCCCGATTGCTGAAAACTGGACCATTGTGCTATTTAATACAGAAAATCCATTCTTACTTGCCGTATTACCCCCTGGCGCCTTTTTAGGCATGGGCCTGTTAATTGCAATAAAAAATAGTATCGATGCCAAAATAGCGGCGCAGCAGACTGCCCCGACAGAAAAAGCAGCGCGTGTTCGGGTTACAGCGGAAAGCTAACTAGCTCGTGTTAATAAAGCAAGAACAAAGTAAGAGACAGCATTAATGACTGACGTAGTGAAGCCCATTTCTAAGCAAGAAAAAGTACGTGAAATCATGCGTATTCTGGATGAACTCTATCCAGAAGTTCCAATTTTTCTCGATCATAAAGATCCTTATACCCTGCTTATTGCCGTGCTTTTATCCGCTCAATGTACCGACGAACGCGTAAACCAAATTACACCAAAGCTATTTGCTCGCGCAGATAATCCTTACGATATGGTGATGATGACTATTGAAGAAATTCAAGACATAATTCGCCCTTGTGGTTTATCGCCGATGAAATCTAAAGGCATCTGGCATCTGTCTGATATGATAATCAAGCAGCATAATGGTGAAGTTCCCGCCAGTTTTGAAGCGCTAGAAGCCATGCCTGCGGTGGGCCACAAAACCGCTGCGGTAGTTATGTCTCAAGGCTTTGGCATCCCAGCATTTCCTGTAGATACCCATATCCATCGCCTAATGTATCGTTGGGGGCTGTCAAACGGAAAAAGTGTAGAGCAAACCGAGCGAGACGCGAAACGCTTGTTCCCAAAAGAAAGATGGAACGACCTCCATCTCCAAATAATCCTGTATGGAAGAGAGTACTGCCCTGCTCGCGGTTTCGATCTAAATAAATGTATTATTACGCGCGAATTCGGCAGAAAGCGTTTTATAAACGAAGTGCTAAAAGAACAAGAAAAAAAGCAAAAAATAGCGCTTAAGAAAAAGCGAAAATAATTTAGAAATATAAAAATAGACCACGGAGAACACATGTCTCGATTAAATACTATCGCTAAACGTTTAGCGGTTGGTGCCTTAGTAAGTGCATGCAGTTTAGGCGTATTTGCTGAAACCTCGCCAATTACGCCGCAGCAAAAGAAAAATGCTGAAACACTTATACAAAAGGCACTTAATAGTGACTTAGGCTATAGCATTGTAGAGTCGCTAACTACTGAGATTGGTCCTCGTTTAGGTGGCTCTGAAGCGGAAAAACGCGCTAGAGAGTGGGGTGTAGAAGTTGGTAAACGTTTAGGTTTTGATAAAGTCAGTTTAGAAGAATTCACTATGCCCTTTTGGGATAGAGGTCATTTACACATTGCGCTTACCGCCCCCTATGCACAACCCCTTTATGGCACAGCATTAGGTGGTGCTGCGCCATCTGAAAGTGAAATTAATGCTGATATTGTTTACTTTAGAGACATTCATGCGTTAACTGCGGTTAAAGACGGCGCACTTAACGGTAAGATCGCGTTTATAGATGGCGATGCCATGGTGAAAAGTCAAACTGGCGCGGGCTACGGACAAGCAAATCAGCGTCGACGCATCGGCTGGCAGCATGCCCAGCGCGGTGGTGCTGAGGCGTTAGTGGTACGTTCGGTAGGTTCAGATTCACACCGTTTTCCTCATTCAGGCATGATGAGTTCAGACGGTGATAGCTGGGCCGATATTCCAGTGGTAGCAATTTCAAACCCAGATGCTGATCACCTGCGCCGCCTACACAACTTAGGTAAACCATTGTCTCTGTCACTACATTCTGAATCAAAGTGGAAAGGCGAAGTAAGCAGCGGCAACGTAATTTTAGATCTAGTGGGCAGTGAAAAGCCTGAAGAAATCGTACTTATAGGCGGCCACTTAGACAGCTGGGACTTAGGTACAGGTGCGGTTGATGACGGTGCAGGCATAGCCATAACTACCGCGGCGGCAGCGTTAATCGCTTCTTTACCTGAGCGCCCAAAACGCACTATTCGCGTGGTTATGTTTGGCGCAGAGGAAGTCGGTTTATTAGGTGCTTTTGCTTATGCAAAGCAGCATGAGAAAAATCTAAGCAATCACGTTTTGGCGACTGAATCTGATTTTGGCGCGCAAACTATTTGGCAACTTGTGTCTAATGTTAACCCTGAAGCTACGGTGTTGGTCGATGAAATCGCCAAAATCTTATCGCCACTGGGCATAATTCGCGGTGGTTCAGACGTCGCTGGTGGCGGCCCTGATATCATTCCACTGGCAGCTAAAGGCGTACCCACTATTAGACTAAATCAAAACGGTAGAGATTACTTCGATTTGCACCACACGCCAGATGATACCCTCGACAAAATTAACCCGGATGAACTTGCACAGAATATTGCGGCTTATGCAGCTAGTATCTATTTACTTGCAGATTCAGACGTAAAGTTAAAAACCAAATAGTGGTTCGTCGCTATACGTTGTTTTAACAAGAGACGCTATTTTTTGGTCAGCATGCTAATCGGTGTGCTGACCTAAGCGTTTTAACCCACGACTTTTTCTTATTTATGTTTGTTGCTTGAACGCACTAAGCTTTTTCCAATGGGCTTTAAAAACGTATTTTTACCGCCACTGCCAACAGCATTAAGCATAATCTGACAATGCGACTAGGAGCGAAGATTATTGCTCTTATATAAGCGCGTGATAATTGATAATTTTTCCACTCAAATACAAGGCTGACGGACGTTTAAGATGCTTGAACTAACTGGTCAACAAATCGCCTAACTTCTTCACGCGATGACAAGACTACGTGTCGATAAGTATTTGCTTGTTTAAAGGCTACGGTGGTTTTATTTGTGGAGATATTTGAAATTAACGCAGGAGGTATTGCGTCAATGGTGGTAGAAATAGAATTTTGAAATTGCATATTAAGTACTTCTTTATTGATATTGTTTGTTTTGAATTCCTCGCAGGTTGTGTTAAGAAATTTTAAAACGAAAATTAGGCCCTTTAACATCGCTTAGCGATAAAAAGAGCCCATCTTTATTAGATAAGCTTTATGGTCTTATCGAACTACTACGTTAGCAGCTTGTGGACCTTTTTGGCCTTGTTCAACTTCAAAGCTAACTTCTTGGCCTTCGGCAAGAGTTTTGAAACCGTCAGAAGCAATTGAACGGAAGTGTACGAATACATCTTTGCCGCCAGCTTCAGGTGTTAGGAAACCAAAACCTTTTTCTTCGTTGAACCATTTAACTGTGCCGTTTACTGAATTAGACATAATAAAAACCTTTTTTAAAAAAATTGATGTTGTGGTGAAAATCACCGAATAGCAATAGACATAACCAAGCTAGTAAAGCAGTTGTATATCTAAATAGAACTTCAATTTGAAGGAATAAAGAAAGGTACAGCGCAGTATTAGGTAAAGCATAAAACATATCTAGAGCGGGGTTGAAGGTACAGGTAAACCAACGCGATGTCCAACCTTTTCTCGATTATTTTTAGTCACGGCGCTTGTTAACGTATTTTATTTATCGATACACGTACTTTTTAACAGGCTAGGAAAAATTGTAATGCTGTCTTAAAGCGTTAACATTCATCTCTTAATATAAGCACGTGGTGTCTTTAGCTAACTCGGTGATTATACTAAAAAGCTGTTTCTAATACGGTTTCTTGACGTAAGCAACATTCAACACGCGCTAATATTGTATTATGTCCTTAGCTTTTACTTTCGTCACAAATAGGAGTTTGTTATGCGAATGCTTCACACCATGCTTCGAGTTGAAAACTTGGAAGCGTCTTTACACTTTTATACCTCACTTATGGGGATGCGCCTATTGCGCCAGTCTGAGAACAAAGAGTACGAATACACGCTGGCGTTTGTAGGCTACGGTGATGAGTCTGATAGCACAGTGTTAGAGCTTACCTACAACTGGGGCGACAATACTTACGAAAAAGGCGACGCTTATGGCCATATCGCCATTGAAGTTGATGATATCTATCGCTTCTGTGAGAACCTCGAAGCAAACGGCGCCGATGTTTATCGAAAACCAGGGCCGGTAAAAGGCGGTTCCACTGTTATAGCCTTTGTGCGCGACCCCGATGGTTACGCCATAGAGCTTATTCAAAACAAATCAATCTCGCTAGAACAGTCGCACTAATTATTCGTGCCTGTGGCTTGCATTGAAAGCATTTTTTCAGGCACGAATTATGGCTTCGGATTTATGGGCACAATGTAAGTTCATAGGTTACACGGCAGAGATAAATGACAACATGGAGCGATATTGTCATGCTACACAAACGCTTAGGCTTTTTTAAGAGCACGACGGCAATTGCCACGTCACACGTAAATTCAACACAGCAAACACATGGTGATTGGCTTGGGCGCTGTATTTATTGTGTTAGCGCTAAAGCGCGTAACATAATGCCCGCAATTGCACTGGCTGTTTCAAGCTACATAGCAGCTCCAACTTTGCATGCCGACACTCACGAACTGACTAGTGCTCAACGCTTCTCAGTCATCGCTCACCGCGGTGCTTCTGGCTACCTACCTGAGCATACTCTTGAAGCCGCTACCCTCGCCTTTTCTTTGAAACCTGACTTTATTGAGCAAGATGTAGTTATTAGCAAAGATAATGTTCCCGTGGTGCTTCACGATATTCATTTAGAAACCGTGACGAACGTTGAAGCTGTCTACCCTAAGCGCCACAGAGCCGATGG
>Ga0187833_10006351_pt1 | contig 10945 bp, 9 predicted proteins | sample ETNtaG_37_FD_167968 | JGI IMG/M metagenome (GOLD analysis project Ga0187833, IMG submission 167968) | Marine microbial and viral communities from oxygen minimum zone, Eastern Pacific Ocean - ETNP2014_SV_400_PacBio MetaG (Illumina Assembly) | ecosystem: Environmental > Aquatic > Marine > Hypoxic... | reverse complement strand
AGAGTTTTCTTTGCCACAAATGAATCAGTTCTAACAACTGCTTCTAGAGAAACTTTAAGAAAACAAGCAGCTTGGTTAAGAAAGAATCCTGATGTAACAGTAGTACTAGAAGGTCATGCCGATGAAAGAGGCACAAGGGAATATAACTTAGCATTAGGAGAAAGAAGAGCTAATGCAGCCAAAGATTATTTAATGACCTATGGAATATCTTCAAGCAGAGCTTCTGTAATAAGCTACGGAAAAGAAAGACCAGTAGATTCAGGATCAAATCCTTTAGCGTGGTCAAAAAATAGAAGATCAGTTACTGTTAAAGCTAATTAATTAGAATTAATAAAAGACCCTATAAAATATTTAAATTTTGTAGGGTCTTTTTTTTGCCATCATTATAATTACAAATAAAATTAATGTATAAATTAAAGTATTATTTTTATTTTTTTTTAGCCTTAATATTAATTAGTTTTCCAACAAAAACTTATTCTGAAAATCATAATTTAAATGAGGTTATAGAATTAATTCAAAAAGATTTGAGAACTTTAGAAAGAGCAGTGTATTCTGAAAATTTTTTAGTAAATCAAGAGTCAAATGAAAATGTAAGTAATATGGATCAAAATTCAGAAGAAGTTCTTACTAGACATTTGCTTAAATTATCTGAAATAGAGAAGCAATTTCAAGAATTAACAAATAGATTTGAAGAAATAAATTTTAAATTAGACAAATTATCATCAAGACTTTCAAAGATACAAGCGGATAACCAATTAAGATTTCAACAATTAGAGGAAGGAAAGATAATTAATAACACTCAAGAAAATCAACAATTATCATCTGTTTCTGAACAAAAAGAGAAAAAGATTCTTCCAGGCTCATCCGAGCCACAAGATTTAGGATCAATTTCATATAAAGATTCTGAAACAAATTTAGAAAATCAAATAACACAATCAGTTGAATCTACAGGGACCGTGGTTACAGAGACATATCAAGCAGAGGAAAAAATATTACCGGAAGCTCCCGCTGATAAACAATATGAGTTTGCAACAAGCTTGCTAAAAGTAGGCGATTATAATACAGCGGAGAGAGCATTTAGAGAATTTGTTAATACGAATCCAGAACATCAATTAGCAGGAAGCGCTCAATATTGGTATGCCGAAACTTTTAGAATTAGACAATTGTATACGGATGCAGCATCAGCATATCTTGAAGGTTATCAAAAATATCCAAAAAGTGAAAAGGCTCCTATAAATTTATTAAAACTTGGAGTATCATTAGTTCAAATAGGAGAAAAAGATCAGGGTTGCTTGATGATTACCGGTGTTCAAAAACAATACCCTAAAGCAAATCAATCTGTTCTTCAAAAAGCAAAATATGAAGAAAAAAAGTTTGAATGCAAAAAAGAAAATTCATAATAAATTATTAATTAATTTAAAAAATCCTTTAATTTATAATATTTACAAGGATTTTAATAATTTTGTTAAATTAAATTTAAATAAGTCAAATTTTTCAGTAGCAGTTTCAGGAGGAGCTGACAGTTTAGCCCTAGCATATTTTTCAAAATGTTATTCAATTTCTAATAATATTAAAGTTAAATATTATCACGTAGATCACAAGCTAAGAAAAGAGTCTTCTCTAGAAGCAAAAAAATTAAAATTTTTACTAAAAAAATTTGATATAAACTGTAAAATTTTAAAGTGGAACGGTCGAAAACCAAAATCAAATATTCAATCTATTGCAAGAACAAAAAGATACAATTTAATTTATAATGAGTGTCTAAAAAGCAAAATTAATTTTATTTTTATTGCACATCATATTGATGATTTATATGAAAATTTTATAATTAGGTTGCTTAGAGGGTCGGGCTTAAAAGGCCTAGTATCTTTTAACCAAATAAAAACAAATTATAATGATAAATTAAAAATTTTAAGACCTCTAATTGTTCATAAAAAAACTGACTTAAATTACATTACAAAAAAAGTTTTTAATTTTAAATTTGAAGACCCTTCAAATAAAAACGTTAATTTTAAAAGAATTAGAATTAGAAATTTAATTAAAGACCTGAACTCTGAAGGTTTAAATTTAGAAAAGTTAAGACTAACAATTAATAATCTTAGCGACTCTAATTTTACCATTAATTACTATGTTGAAGAAAATATTAAATACAACTCAAAATACAATAGACAAAAAAAAAATTATATTTTAAATAGTGATTTTTTTAATCAACCTCATGAAATTGTTTTTAGATCTCTGACTAACTTATTAAAAAAGATCGGCAATAAATATTATTCACCTAGAGGCAAGAGTATTAGTCGATTATTGACTAGACTGGGATCTGGTGAGATCAAAAAGATAAACATTTCAGGATGCATATTAGAAAAAATCAATAATTCTTTTGTAATTTACGAAGAAAAATGAAAAAAAGACTATTTTGTAACAATTTAACACTTGTTAAATTTACAATAATTCTTACTTTATATATATGAATTTTAAAAATTTAGCTATGTGGGCTGTGATAGTTTTCTTAACTATTGGTTTATATAATATGTTTAAAAATCCTCAGGGCTCAATAGGACAAAAAAATAATATAATATTTTCTGAATTTTTATCAGAAGTAGATAATGGACGGGTTGTTCAAGTTGAAATTCAAGGAAATAGAATTAAAGGAATAATGTCTAATGGTGAGAAGTTTTCAACTTATTCACCAAACGATCCTAATCTAATTGAAAAACTTTCAAATAAAGGAGTAAGCATTTCCGCATCTCCTCTAGAAGAAAAAATGCCTTCACTACTAGGAGTCCTTCTATCATGGTTTCCAATGTTATTACTTATTGCAGTTTGGATATTTTTTATGAGACAAATGCAAGGAGGAAAAGGCGGTGCAATGGGATTTGGAAAATCCAAAGCAAAAATGATGAATGAATTAAAAGGAAAAGTAACTTTTAATGATGTTGCCGGAGTTGAAGAGGCAAAAGAAGAAGTAGAAGAAGTAGTAGAATTTTTAAAGGATCCAAAAAAATTTAGTAGACTTGGAGGAAAAATACCAAGAGGTTGCTTATTAGTAGGTGCTCCAGGAACAGGAAAAACTTTGTTAGCAAGAGCTATAGCGGGCGAGGCAGCTGTTCCGTTTTTTACAATATCAGGTTCAGACTTTGTTGAAATGTTTGTGGGTGTTGGTGCTTCAAGAGTTAGAGATATGTTTGAACAAGGAAAAAAACATTCTCCATGTATAATATTTATTGACGAAATTGATGCAGTTGGAAGAAGCAGAGGTGCGGGACTTGGAGGAGGAAACGATGAAAGAGAACAAACTCTTAACCAGTTATTAGTTGAAATGGATGGTTTTGACACAAATGAAGGTGTGATAATAATTGCAGCAACTAATAGACCCGATGTTTTAGATCCGGCACTTTTAAGACCAGGAAGATTTGACAGACAAGTGGTCGTATCACTACCTGATATTATTGGAAGAGAAAAAATTCTTAAAGTACATGCTAAAAAGATTTCAATGGCTCCAGATGTAAATTTAAGAACTGTAGCTAGAGGAACCCCCGGGTTTTCAGGTGCAGATCTTGCAAATTTAGTAAATGAATCAGCTTTATTGGCAGCAAGAAAAAATAAAAGAATAGTTACTAATCAAGAATTTGAAGAATCAAAAGACAAAGTTATGATGGGTTCTGAAAGAAGATCTATGGTCATGACCGAAGATGAAAAAAAACTAACAGCTTATCACGAAGCGGGCCATGCTGTTGTGACTATTAACGAAAAAGCTGCGCACCCAATTCATAAAGCTACAATTATCCCTAGAGGAAGAGCTTTAGGAATGGTAATGCAACTACCAGAGAGAGATGAATTGTCACAAACTAGAGAACAACTTAATTCTCAGATGGCTATTGCTATGGGAGGTAGAGTAGCAGAAGAAATTATTTTTGGTGACGAAAAAGTAACAACCGGTGCTGCAAGTGATATTGAACAGGCAACAAAGAGAGCAAGAGCAATGGTTATGAGAGCTGGTTTAAGCAAAGAATTAGGCCCAATAGCATATGGAGAAAATGAAGAAGAAGTTTTTTTAGGTAGATCTGTTGCAAGACATCAGCAAATGTCAGAGGAAACCGCAAGAAAAGTGGATGTAGAAATAAGAAAATTAGTTGAAAAAGGTTACGAAAGAGCAAAAAAAGTTTTAAATGAAAAAATTGAAGATCTACATAAACTTGCAAAAGCTCTTTTAACATATGAAACTTTAACTGGAACTGAAATTGAAGATTTAATAAATAAAAATATACATCCAGCAAATAAAGAAGATTTAAAAGTCGAAGAAGATAAAGATACTTCAGCTCTTGGCACAATAGGACTTAAACCAAAAATTGTTCATTAAATCATAATGAAAAAATATTACACACGTGCGTGTAATTTTTATTATGGCTCAACATCAAAAGAAAAAATCAAAAAAAAATTATCACTTCCATTAAATGGAAACAATTTAATATCATTTGATACTATAGAAATCATAACTAGAAAATATAAAAAAAAAATTCACATAAGAGAAATAAAAAATCAGAGCAACAAAATTAAAAAAAAAATTAAAGAAGACATTAAATTAATTACAAGAAAAAAAAAATTTAAAGGATTAAACTTTTTAAATTTTCCTATCTTAATGGGAGTAATTAATTTAACGCCAGATAGTTTTTCAGATGGAGGAAAATATAACAAGAAAAACTCTGGATTCAATCACGCAAGTTATTTGATAAAAAAAGGATGTGAAATTTTAGACATAGGTGGAGAGTCAACAAAACCAGGAGCTAAAGATGTTAATAAATCAATAGAATGGAAAAGAATTAATAAAACTTTAAAAAAAGTTAGAAAACTAAATAAATTTATTTCTTTAGATACTCGAAAAAGCTGGATTATGGAAAAAGGAATAAAGAATAAAGTAAATTTAATAAATGATGTTTCTGGCTTTGATTATGATGCCAATACTATGTATGTTTTAAAAAAACACAAAATTCCATTTGTTGTTCATCACATGCAAGGAACTCCAAAAAATATGCAAAAAAATCCAAAGTATAAAAATGTTCTTTTAGATATTTATGATTTTTTTGAAAACAAAATAAAAAAAATGAGATTCCTAGGTATTAAACATAACAATATTATTTTGGATCCAGGCATTGGTTTTGGTAAAAACTTGAAACATAATATTACCTTAATTAATAATATTTCTATTTTTCACTCACTTGGATTTCCTATAATGTTGGGCGTTTCTAGAAAAAGATTTATTAAGGACTTATCTGGGAATAATGATAGCAAAGAAAGGTTGGGTGGTACGATATCATCTAATTTATATGCAATGATGCAAGGAATTCAAATATTAAGAGTTCACGATGTAAATGAAGTGAATCAAAGTATAAAAGTTTTTAAATCATTAAGTTTTAAATAATGTCAAAAAAATATTTTGGTACTGATGGAATTAGAGGAAAAGTAAATCAAGGAAATATTAATGGAGAAATGTTTTTTAAGTTTGGTTTGGCCGCAGGAACATACTTTAAAAACTTAAAAAAAAATAAACAAACAGCAATTATTGCAAAAGATACAAGATTGTCTGGTTATACCCTTGAACCCGCTCTAGTATCTGGTTTGTCTTCAGCAGGAATGCATGTTTACACATTGGGTCCTTTGCCAACTAATGGTCTCGCCATGTTGACAAAAAGAATGAAGGCAAATATGGGTATTATGATAACTGCATCTCATAATCCGTATTTTGATAATGGATTAAAATTATTTGGACCTGATGGCTTAAAATTATCCGACAAAATTGAAAAAAAAATTGAAAAATTAATAGATTCAAAAATTACAAAAAATTTATCCAAACCAAACATTCTTGGTAGGGTTAAAAGATTAGAGAATGCTAATGATAGATATATTGAAATTTTAAAATCTAATTTTCCAGATAATTTTAGCTTAAAAGGAATTAAAATCGCAATAGATTGTGCAAATGGCGCTGGATACAAATCTGGTCCAAAACTTTTCAGATCTTTAGGTGCAAAAGTTTATAATGTTGGCATATCTCCCAATGGTTTAAATATTAATAAAAATTGTGGATCTACTTTTCCAAGAAAAATTAAATCTTTAGTTAAAAAACATAGAGTTAATCTAGGAATATCATTAGACGGTGATGCAGATAGAATCATTTTATGTGATGAAAGAGGAAACATAGTTGATGGTGATCAGATTATAGCAATGCTTGCCAAAAGATGGAAAAGAAAAAAAATTCTTAGAGGTGGTGTAATTGGAACTTTAATGTCTAATTATGGACTACAAAATTATTTTAGAGAACAAAAAATTAGATTTATAAGAGCCAATGTTGGAGATAGGTACGTTAAAGAAAAAATGCAAAAAAATAAGTTTAATTTAGGAGGAGAACAGTCTGGTCATATTATATTGGGAAAATTTGCAACAACAGGTGATGGGCTGCTAGTAGCATTAGAAGTTTTATTTTCAATGAGAAAAGGAAAAAAATCTAGCGAGCTATTAAATATTTTTAAACCTATGCCACAAATTTTAGAAAATATTTTTGTCAGAGATAAAAATATAATAAATAAATTAAAGTGTAAAAAAGCAATTAAAAAAGCCAATAAACTAATGGAACAAAATGGAAGACTTTTGGTTAGAAAATCTGGCACGGAACCAAAAATTAGAATTATGGGCGAGTCACATAATAAAAATTTGATTATAAAATGTATAAAAATAATTAGAAGGTCAATAAAATATTGAAACCTAAATCTAAAATTTTAATAATTGCAGGATCGGACTCTTCAGGAGGTGCAGGGATACAAGCCGATATTAAAACAGTTACTGCACTTGGCTCGTATGCTATGACTGCAATAACTGCCATAACTTCTCAAAACACTACAGGTGTAAAATCAATAGAATCTATAACACCTAGAGAAATATCGAAGCAAATAGAATTTACATCAAAAGATATTAGTCCTGATGCAATTAAAATTGGAATGCTTCATTCAGCTGAAGTTATCAATACAGTATTAAAGTCTTTAAATAAAATAAATGTAAAAAAAATTATTTTGGATCCTGTGATGGTCGCCAAAGGAGGAACTAAATTAATTGATAACCGTTCAATTAGAATTTTAAAATTAAAATTAATAAAAAAAGTTAGTTTAATAACACCAAATATTCCTGAAGCAGAAATTTTAACAAAAAAGAGAATCTCTTCAGTAGACGATATGATCAGTGCTGCAAGAATTTTAATGAGCTTGGGAGCAAAAAATGTATTGATAAAAGGTGGACATCTTAAATCAAGAATAATGCAAGATATATTTTTAAATAAAAATGAAATATCAGTTTTTAAAAACAAAAAAATTCATACAAAAAATACACACGGTACTGGATGCACATTATCCAGTGCTATAGCCACATATTACTCATGTGGAAAAACATTAAAGAAATCTTGTGAGATGGCGATCAAGTATGTTAACCATTCAATTGGTACAGGGCCAAGGTATGGCAAGGGTCATGGACCGATAAATCATTTAAGTACAATAAATATTAACAAAAAGTTTAAATGAAAAATGTAGCTGTTGTTGGATCTCAATGGGGAGATGAGGGTAAAGGGAAGATTGTTGATTGGCTTTCTAGCGAGGCTGATATTGTTGTAAGGTTTCAAGGAGGACATAATGCGGGACATACTTTAGTAATTGATGGCGTAACATACAAATTGAGATTATTACCTTCGGGAATCGTAAGAAAAGACAAAGTATCAATTATTGGAAATGGCGTTGTTGTTGATCCGTGGGCTTTATTGGATGAAATTATAGAAATTAAATCAAAAGGTGTTGAAATAAATCAAAAAAACTTAATTGTTTCGGAAGCTGCAAATTTAATTTTACCGTTTCATAGAGAAATGGATGAAATAAGAGAGGACGCAGCGGGCAAAGCTAAAATAGGAACAACAAGAAGAGGAATTGGCCCAGCATATGAAGATAAAGTTGGCAGAAGGTCAATAAGAGTTATGGATTTAGTTTCTGAGAAAAATTTGGACCATAGGTTAGAAGCAGTTTTAATGCATCATAATGCAATAAGAAAAGGATTAGGAAAAGAAATTTACAAAAAAGATAAACTAAAACAAGATTTATTAAAGATAGCGCCAGAAATTTTAAAATACTCCCAGCCAGTATGGAAAAAAATAGATGAATTTAAGTCACAAGGAAAAAAAATATTATTTGAAGGTGCACAAGGTATTTTGCTTGATGTTGATCATGGCACATATCCATTTGTTACATCTTCAAATACGGTAGCTTCAGCTGCAGCGACGGGTTCTGGTTGTGGTCCTAATTCAATAAATTATGTTTTGGGCATCACAAAAGCTTACACTACCAGAGTTGGAGAAGGTCCTTTTCCAACAGAACTGACAGACGAAATAGGAGAGAAGCTAGGAACTATAGGTAAAGAATTTGGAACTGTTACAAGTAGAAAAAGAAGATGTGGATGGTTCGATGGAGTTTTGGTTAGGCAAGCAATTAAAATTGCTGGAATAGATGGTATAGCATTAACTAAACTAGATGTTTTAGATCAATTAGATGAAATTAAGATGTGTATCGCATATGAAGTTGATGGAAAAAAAATGGATTATTTGCCAGCGGCCGTAGATGATCAATTAAAGACAAAACCTGTTTATAAAAATTTTAAAGGTTGGAATTGTTCAACTAAGGGAATAAAAAAATTTGATGACCTTCCTGATAATGCAAAAAATTATATTAATGAATTAGAAAAATTTATAGAAACAAAAGTTGCTAGTATTTCTACAAGTCCAGAAAGAAATGATACTATATTAATAGTTGATCCTTTTAGCAGCTAATTTGCTGGTAGAAGATTTTTTGATTTTGCAGAATTTAGCATATGTTTTTGAAGTTTTTCAAAAGCCTTATTTTCTATTTGTCTAATTCTTTCTCTGCTTATTTTGAATTTTTTGCTTAAATCTTCTAATGTTAAAGGCTCATCAGTTAATCTTCTTGAATATAAAATTTCTTTTTCTCTATCGTTTAAAATTTTTATCGAATCTTTTAATAGGTCTTTTCTTTGATCCATTTCCTCTTTTTGAGCAAATTTTAGTTCTTGATCCATTTCTTTATCAGCGATCCAGTCTTGCCACTGATCTCCATCTTCACCAACAGGAGCATTTAAAGAATGTTCTTTACCAGCCAATCTTCTATTCATCGAAACAACTTCATTCTCATTAACATTTAATTTATTTGCAATTTCTGTTACATGCTCATTTTTTAAATCACCTTCGCTCTTTGGAGCAATTTGATTTTTTATTTTTTTTAAATTAAAGAATAGTTTTTTTTGAGCAGTAGTTGTTCCAATTTTAACTAAACTCCAAGATCTTAAAATATATTCTTGGATAGAAGCTTTAATCCACCACATTGCGTAAGTTGCTAGTCTAAAACCTTTTTCAGGTTCGAATTTTTTTACTGCCTGCATTAGTCCCACATTACCTTCTGATATCATTTCATTAACTGGCAAACCATATCCCCTGTATCCCATTGCAATTTTGGCTACCAATCTTAAATGACTGGTGACTAGTTTTTCGGCAGATTTTAAATTTCCCGTCTGTTTCCAGTTTTTTGCTAACATGTATTCTTCTTCAGCATCTAGCATAGGAAATTTTTTTATTTGCGCCAAATAAGCAGAAAGACCACCTTCATTTGAAAGTATCGGTAGATTATAGTTTTTTGTAGTACTCATTTTTGTTATTTATTTAATTAAAAAAATTAATTTTACAATCATTTTATTTGTTTAATTTTCTTAAGATTTTTATAATTTTTTCAAGCTCTTGTGGCAAAATTGAGGTAAATTCCATTTCTTTTCCAGATTTAGGGTGCACAAACCCCAAAACTTTAGCATGCAAAAATTGCCTATCTAAATTTAAAATTATTTTTTCTAAATCTGAATTAATATTTTTTATTTTTTTGAATTTTTTTTTATACTTTTTATCGCCAAGTATATTATTTCCTTTATAACTCATATGAACTCTTATTTGGTGAGTTCTTCCAGTTTTAAGTTTACATTCAATTAGACTTAGCGTTGGAGAATTTTTATTTTCAAAAACTTCTAATGTTTTATAATTTGTTATTGCTTTTTTACCTTTAGTAAAACCAACTTCCATTAATTGTCTATTTTTTGAGCTTCTTGTAATTAGAGTTTCAATTGTTCCTGTTTGAGGTCGAAGCTTGCCCCAGATTAAAGTTTGATAAATTCTTTTAATTGTATGTTTATTAAATTGATTAGACAAATGTTCATGAGAAATATTATTTTTTGCAACTACAATTAACCCCGAAGTATCTTTATCTATTCTATGAACTATTCCAGGTCTTAGTTCATCGCCAATATTTGATAAACTTTTTCCACAATAGTTCATTAATGCGTTGACAATTGTATTGTCGTAATTTCCCGCACCAGGGTGTATGGATATCCCTGCAGATTTATCTATTACTAATAAATCATGATCTTCGTATATAATATTTAGTTTATAATTGTAAGGTTTTAACGAAGCCTTTTCTGGCTCAGGTATTTCAAGTTGAATTTTATCTCTAATATTTAATTTTTTTGATGGATTTGTAATGATTAAATCGTTTATTTTTAATTTTTCTTTTAATATTAAATTTTTAACTCTAGTTCTACTTAAGGAACTTTTTTGTTTATTGATAAATACATCCACTCTTTGATTAATTTCACTTTCTTTCACAATTAATTTAATGATATTTTTCATAATTTATATTATTAATCATTATATGCGCTTGTAGCTCAATTGGATAGAGCGCCTGACTTCGGATCAGGAGGTTCTGGGTTCAACTCCTAGCAGGCGCACCATTATTCGCCCATATTCACTAGCGTCCCTTTTTTTCTTGCTTGACCAAATGAATAATAAAACAAAGAAATAGCTAAAAAT
>Ga0187833_10006346_pt1 | contig 10949 bp, 10 predicted proteins | sample ETNtaG_37_FD_167968 | JGI IMG/M metagenome (GOLD analysis project Ga0187833, IMG submission 167968) | Marine microbial and viral communities from oxygen minimum zone, Eastern Pacific Ocean - ETNP2014_SV_400_PacBio MetaG (Illumina Assembly) | ecosystem: Environmental > Aquatic > Marine > Hypoxic... | reverse complement strand
TTGGAGCTTTGATTATCCCATACACTCTTTTCGCAGTAAATATCCTTAGAACTGGAGCTAGTGGAAAATGGCCCATTATGCACATCAGCATGTTCGGTTTGGGCACCTTTGCAATCAACAACGTCTTTGGTTTAATCTTCTTCGATGATGCTGACTGGGCTGCTGCGACGCTTGAAGCGACCAGAGCTGCATTCGTACAGAACACAGTGATATCCCTTTCCGTCTGGTTTGCGGTAGTTTACGGTTATTATCGTCTAAGGGACGAAGGAGCAGAGGACGGCATGACCATTATGGGCGAACCTCCTGAGGATAAGGACGCCTTCATGTTCAAGATGTATCCCATGATGATGACCGCGATAGCTGTTGTACTTCTTGCAACAAATCTGTATTCATTCTCGGGGTTATAAGGAGTAAAAATGGACGCAATCAAGCAATACATGAAACCAAAATGGTAGTTGACAGGAGTGGGTGCCATCTTCACAATCTTTACGTTGTTGACTTACGCTGGAATCGTGAACGCAGCGGAAGAAGGATGGGGGGCTGATAATTACGATGATAGAGACGTTTTCTACGAGAAAGCGTGGGCTTCTACCTTCCTCCTCGTCGCAATTATTACAATTGTTTCTGGCCAATTTGTTGAGGGGAGAACTCAGGCAATTCTTGCAATTACGATTGGAGGGGGCAATATCCTCACTTTCATACTAACGCTCCTTGCAGCTGGTGATTTGGAGTATGGCTACACAGATAGTCCTGCTAATTGGGCGCTACCTATGATATGTGCGACTGGTCTTTTAGTGTCAGGATATCTTCACTTAGAGGATTAGACCGATAACCGACGATTAGTATTTAAATAAAATAGGTCAAATCAGGCAATAACTGTAGGTCTTCAACAGCTTTCGCTTTTCCTTGGCACTAGGGCAGACCTTCTCCAGTTCATCCCAGAAGCTGGGACTATGATCCTTGACCCGCGTATGGGTCAGTTCATGCAGTAAGACATAATCGATCAATTCATCTGTCAAATGCAGTAAATTCTGGTTGAGACTGATATTATTCTGGGAAGAACAACTGCCCCATCGGGTCTTCTGCTTACGAATCGAGACCTTTCCGTACTCAAAATCGTGCTCTGTTGCCAATTCCACTAATCTCTGGTTCAGGATTTTGCGGGCATCTTCCCGGTCGATCTCCGGTAGAACCTTGGATTTCTCGATTCGGATATTCATTTCCGAGATCCTTCTCTTGATCCACCCTAGCTGTGACTCCACGAATTTCTGGGCGCTCTTGAATGATTGACGTCTGGGTACGGATACCCTGATGAATTCCGGTTTGACCGAGATTCCGATACGCCTTCCTTTGCTGCGCTGATATCGGATTGCGCCAATTTCCGGGTGCTCGACAAGATGGTCCATGAGTCATTACCCTTTGAGACAAACCACATAAAACCCATGTCGCTTGGCAAACTGGGAAGGGGAGGCAAAAGAATGGCAGATGAATATGAAAAAGTCGTCCTTGATGGCGCAAATATAATCCATAATGATACTGGAATAGAAAAAAAGGACAGTGAGGGGAATCAAATCACGCAGATACGGCCCGAAAGGCTGGAGGGCGCAATCAACCACTGCGAAGAACTTGGTTGGCCCACGATTGCTTTTTTGAAAACAGGAACATATCTCTGGGCCAAGGATCTTGCAGATTCAGATTCGCCATATATGGGGGATCTGGATATTCTAGAACGCCTAATTCGTGATAGAAAGGTGGTTCTAATTTCGGTCAAGAAAGAAGACATTTACTGGATTGATTTTGCATTAAAGGAAAATGCTATAATTGTGACTCATGATAAATTCAAGGAGGAACTGGGCAAATATCCGAAAAAAGACTGGAAGGATATTGAGGATAGAACCCTCAGGGGGCACCAATTCATCAGTGACAAATTTATTCTTCCCGGTTTGATGAAAAAGAAATCAGTCCAAGAAACCCCACCGGATTTTGTTCCATTTTCAAAGTTTGAAGAATTGCGCGAAGAGGTAGAAGAACTGCAACAAATGGTTAGAGAACTTATGCCCCATAACCAAACTAATCTGGAAATTCTTCAAGCCGTTACAAATCAGGCCCTTTCCAACGGTAAAAGAGCTGGAACAGCTCATTTTCACCGAATTGTTGGTAGCGCGATTCTTGGATTGGACCTATCCACATATCCTAAATCATGGCCAAAAGGATGGCCCAAAACATTGTCCAAAAAATTGGGATTCAAAGGCAAGTTTTATGAAGAATTGATAAAACAAAGTTCGAAGAAAATCTGCGTGACCACTAAAAAGGGTACCAAAGAAATCTTCTACTGTTGAATATAGTTTCAACCGTTTATAATTATACCACAGCCAGCCAAGCCCAGTAATCCAAAGATCATGGCTCCTCTCAAGAGACTGGCTACTTCGGCATCTTTTTCCTTGGTAAGGAAAGGTTTGACCGCGAGGGCACAGAAGAAGGAGGGTAGCATCAAAACCACCATATTTGTAGGAAGGAGTTCCAGGGCAAAAGGGATTGTCATCAACAGGAATGAGGAAAAGGCCAGAATCCAGACGGCCTTGCGGGCCTTTTCCACTCCTGCGACCCGGGCTAGGGTTGTTCGGTCGAAATCACCCTCATGGTCGTGAATATCCATACTGACTTCCCGAGCCATGATCAAGACCATGGCACCTGCAGATATCATCCAGAGTACGGGTTCGGTTGCATGGCCGATGGCAGCTGCCCCGAACAGGATGGTTATGAATACGGTCCCTGCAATAATCAGATTTCCCCATAACATTCTCTTTTTCAGGCAGGGGTTGAATGGTCTGCCGTCCAGTTCGTAGGCAATCATCATAATCAGGGCGACCAGCCACACGATGACTGAATCGACCCATGCGAATGCCCCTATGCCTTTCTCATCATAGATGATTATTCCGACCAGTATTAGGGATGACAGAATCATCATCCGGTGTCCGTATTTTCTGGCAGCAGTCTCAGCTATATCCTCAGACGGTAACGGCCTTCCGGGATGGTTGATTCGGTCGACCTCGATATCTAGCAGATCATTGATCGCGAACCAGCCGGCAATAAAGGCTCCGATACAGAAGGCGTGTAATGCCAGAGGCAGCACACTTTCCTGGTAATCAACTCCCATGATCAGGGTCCCTAATGCGATGGTCATGATGCCCATTACAACATTGCCTCCGCGGGAAAGGTCCCACCAATTTCTAGCAGCAGTCATCTTCCGCACAGCAGTCATCTTTCACAGGAGTAGTAGGATCCAAACTCAATCTGATGATCTTGATGCCTCCATGACACACAATGGTCGCTATAGCGGCCCCGATTATAACATCGGGCCAAAAGGATCCTGTGAACATCACTAATAGACCGGCCAGGATAATTCCAGCCGAGGCAAAAGCGTCATTTCTGCAGCATATGAAGGCACTCAGGAAATTTATATCTTTATGTTGGTGTTTATACATCATAAATGCAACACTTGAATTACCAGCTAGCGACATCACCCCGATAATAGAGATAGTACCCCCAGTCAATGCTGATTCGCCCATTAAACCCAGATATGCATAATAGAAAGCCCATAGACCAAACACCATCATTATCACTCCTTTGAGTAATGCCAGTCTGTTCTTGACTTCAGTGGTCGATGATAATACCAGGATACTCGATCCAAGGATGAACACATCTCCTGAATTATTAGCAGCATCACTCAACAATGCAGCCGAATTCATCATCAGACCGTACCACAGGTCCACGGACATCATTATCAGATTTATGATGAAGGCTATGACCAATGCCTTTCTTCCAAGTGCGTCAGCGTGTGACCCCATCCTGTCAATACCGTCTGCGTAGCGCTATAAAGGCCATTGCGGCCATTGAAATGATAATGGAAGGTGCAGGAAGGCCACTTTCAGTCTCTTCCGCTTCAGGTCTGATAACAGTTATGGTACGGGAATCAGTGGATGTGAAACCCTCATCATCCGTCAGGCGGAGAACCGCTGTGTAGGACCCTATCTGGTAGTAGATGGTGGTGGTGATTCCGTGCCGTTCCGATGACCAGTCATAATTTCCATCGCCATCGAAGTCCCATTCGTAATTGACGATAGTACCATCATCATTGCCCAGACCGATGAACTGGACCTCCGTTTTCGGTTCGACCTCGATATCATCGCCTGCCTTGGCGACCGGCGCAATGCCCACCACCAGGATTCTGGAATCCTCTTCGCTCCACGCTCCGGCGTTATCCTGTACCTGGAAGGTTATTGTGTGAGCTCCCAGAGAGAGGGTGTTGCTGCTGAAATCCTTCTCGCTACTCAGCTCGCCATCCAGTGATGAACTCCAGCGATAGGCTACGATTGCCCCCTCACTGTCCGACCCGCTGCCGGTGAAGGAGGTGATTGTCCCTTCCTCTACTGGTGAAGGTGAAATGGAGCCAATGGCTCCGGTTGGAGGAGTGTTAAGAATGACGACCAACGTTGATGAGTCCCAGTTGGACCATCCTCCGTTATTGTCCTGTACCCGGAAGGAGATAGTGTGGGTGCCAGCACTGAAACCCGTGCCATTGAAATCCTTCTCGTTGCTCAGGACCCCGTCCAGAGAAGAGTTCCATTCATACCCCATAATGGTACCGTCATCATCCGTTCCAGAGCCGCGGAAAGAGACGGTAATTCCCTCCTCGACCGGTGAGGGACTGATGGAATCGATCATCGCGACCGGAAGTGTATTGGGATGAATTATCAGGGTTGCAGTGTCCCAGTCAGACCACCCTCCGTCATTATCCTGTACCCGGAAGGAGATGGTGTGGGTACCGGGGGTGAAACCAGATTCACTGGGGTCTTCCTCAGTGGACAGGATCCCATCCAGGGATGAGTTCCATTCCCATCCCGTTATGGTACCATCATCGTCCGAACCGGAGCCGTCGAAAGTGACGACCTCGTTCTTGAATCTGGCCGATGAGGGAGTAATCGAATCAATGGTTGCGACTGGAAGTAGATTGGGAGTCGCGGTCAGCAGGGCTGTATCCCACCCGGACCATTCCCCGTTCTCATCCTGTACCCGGAAGGAGATAGTGTGTTCTCCGCTACTGAAGCCCGTAACGCTGAGTTCCGCTTCGTTGCCCAGAAGCCCGTCCAGAGATGAGGTCCATTCATAGGCTACGATGGAGACACCGACTCCTGATCCGGAACCAGTGAAGGTAACCTCTTCATCGAACCGGATAGTAGTTGGTTCGATGGAATCGATCTGGGCAGTCGGGGGCACATCCTTGTCGAAGAGGTAGATCTCCTTGTCCCCGGAGCCACTAATAATATCCTCGCCGTCCGCCGAGATTCCGACCGATTTCACGGAATTTCCAGTAGTGTAGCCCCAGAGAGGGGTGCCACTGTCCTTGTCGAACAGATAGACCTTGTCAGAACCGACAGCGAGCTCCTCGCCATCGACCGAGAAGTCCAACGACAATACGGTACCTCCGGTAGCGTAACTCCAGAGAGAAGTACCGTCTCCGTCGAGGAGATAGACACTGTAATCCTTGGACCCTACGGCAACATATCCGCTGTCATCCGTGATAGCGACCGAGTAGATCGAATCTCCAGTGGTATGATTCCAGAGGGGAACACTATTGTTATTGTGGAAGAGGTAAACCTTGCCGTTCCAGTCGCCGGCAGCGAGATGATATCTTTGCTGACCAAAGAAGTCCTCCGAAAGGGCGACCGCCCGCACAGTATCCCCAGTAGAGTAGCTCCAGCGAGGGGTACTGCTGTTCCTGTCAAAGAGATAGACCTTGTCAGAGCCGACGGCGATCATCTCACCGTCAGCCGAGATGTCAACCGAGAGCACCCAATTTCCGGTGGTGTAGCTCCAGAGAGGGGTGCTACTGTCCTTGTCGAACAGATAGACCTTGTTGTCCCAGGAGCCCGCAACGATGGTCTCACCATTCTCCGCGATGGCGACCGACCACACCCGGTTCCCGGTACCGTAGCTCCAGAGGAGCGTACCATCCTTGCTGAAGAGGTAGACGTTGTTGTCAATGGAGCCTGCGACGATGGTCTCGCCGTCCGATGAGATAGCGACCGAAAATACGCCGTCCCCGGCCGTGTAGCTCCAGAGAGGGGTGTTATTGTCCTTGTCAAAGAAATAGACCTTGCTGTCATCCGAGCCGGCAACGATGTACTCGCCGTCTGCCGAGATGGCGACCGAGTTGATACTGGCGTCAGCAGTGTAATTCCACTCTGGCTCCTTGGCATCTGCCCCTCCGGTCATCAGAACCAGCGCGAGGCCGCTAAGTAGCAGGAAAGGAAGGTAACGCATCAGCATGCCCAAATATCGAATATAATAAGTGTTTGTGACACGGCCAGCGCAGCAAATTTAATGTAGCTGGCTAATCAGGAGCCTACAATGTCATCCACTGCCTACGATTTTTCCTTCAAGTCCATAAAGGGAGAGGAGATGATTGATCTCTCCGATTTCAAGGGCAAGGTAATGATCGTTGTCAATACCGCCAGTGATTGCGGTTTTACGCACCAGTACAAGGGACTTCAGTCCTTGCATAACTCGAATGAGGACCTGGTCGTGATCGGTGTTCCATCCAATGATTTCGGCAACCAGGAACCGGCTGGCAATGAGGAGATAAGGACCTTCTGTGACACAAAATTCAGGGTCTCATTTCCATTGGCCGAGAAGTCATTGGTCAAGGGCAAGGATGCCCATCCCTTCTACCAATGGGTGAGAGAGGAACTGGGTTTCGTCTCCGGGGTCCCTCGCTGGAATTTCCACAAGATTCTGATCGACAAGGAAGGGAAGGCAGTTACCGGCTACGCCGCACTGACCAAGCCCGGTTCGAAGCGGTTCCGGAGAAAGATAGACAGCCTCCTGAAACTTTAGCTAACTAGTCTGAATATAGATAATCTAGTTTCCCCATCAACATCATAATGCCAATTGGAAGACTTATGATTATAGCTACCATGAAGAATAACCAAGCCTCTTCAATCCAGTATGCTGAAATCAATCCTAAACCTGTAACGAGAGGCCCTGCGAAAACCCACTGTTCACTATGTTTATCTTTTTGATCACCCATAAGTGCAGCAACGCCAATTAGAATCAGCCCAAGAGCCCATGTAATGGGCATAGTTCCCCAAAAGTATGTAGAAACCTCCCGGTTTTGCAAAGCTATAGCCTCTTCTTCTTCAACAGTCAAACCATCTTCTCCCTCTGTAACTAGCCAGTGAGCTTCAAGATCCATTCCAGTAGCAAGTAGGAGAAGGGTTATAGGTAAAATAAGTGCAACTCTTGATAACATTAGTAAATCTCGTTGTGTTTTATTACTTTTAGCCATCATATCTTGAGTAAGTACAAACCAACCGCCAAACATGAGTATTGCACCAACAGTCACCAGAATAGTTCCGATTATCATCGTATTCGCGTCAGTATCTTTCAGATAATCTATGTATTCCTGACCATGTACGTCGTCTGGCCCCGTCATAAAAGCAATGAACATGAGAACGGGCCCGATTACTAGCAAATAGGGAGTTAGACCTTTATCCATGTTGATTTAGATAAGTTACCCTTTTTAAATCGTATACCAAGCAATAAATCACATCCTTAAGGGTGCCTAAACGGAGATCACTCTTCCTAAGTTAGAAGGCGGACCGGTTAGTTTTTCAGCAATCACAAACGTGGGCCTACTGTGAAAGACATTCGTCAGTGGCTGGACAACGAGAAAAACGTCGCCACGTTCCTGGTGGTCGGGTTTCTGCTGATTTCGGCCTGGATAGTCTCCCAACCACATGATCTCCAGTTTGAGGGCCATCTGAAGGATGAGGAAGCATACTATCCCTGGGCCGAGCTGTATCTGGATGGATACTATTCGCTGCCGATGGATAAGGCCAATGGGGTCTATGGTTATCAGGAAAGTATTACCGTTGATTCAGACGCACCTCCACTCCAAGTAGAACATACGATAACCGACTTGGACAAAGATGGCCAGAACGATGATCTCAATGTTGAAGTCAGCTACGAGAATGGCGATCCCGTTGCAGGTGCTACGGTCTATATTCCCATACAGGGCGGAGAAAGAATCGAGTCGACCACTAATGGTGCAGGTGAGGCTCAACTCTATGATATCCCCTTTGGGACCCCACCACTGATCGTGGAGCTTGAACGGGAAGGAGAGCCAAGACTGATTGTCCGTACCAATCTGGAGGCCACCACAATGGGGCAGGCCAGATATGGTGTCACCACATTGACAACCGTCGAGTTCCTGTCAGATAGGACATTGGGAGGCCTATTGGAGGCGTACCGGACGGATGGTACTCCGGCAACTGACATCGAGGTCAGATTCAATGGGCAGCTCAAGGGCAATACCGATGAACAAGGTCATCTGGAGGTGGGTGACCTGGACCAGAAACGAGGTAATTTCGAGTTAAGGGAAGAAGGCGAATCAGCGAGTAATATCAGTGTGGTCCTGGACGAACGCGACCTTGGCCAATTGGACATCAATGGTCGAGTCCAAGTGAAGGTGGTCGAGAGGACCCAGTTCAGTATCCATGCCCAAGACCTGTTCGGGATGCAGGTTGAAGGAGCAGTAGTGACCCTTCTACCACTAAATGAGGAACTTGGAACCACATCACAAAATGGTACCCTGACCATAGTAAAGGAACTGGAGCTCAATGTCTATCAGATCAAGACGGACTGGGACATTGAAGGTTATGATCCACCCATGGTCTCAGGTATAGCTCCCGTCGAAGATGAATATCATTTTGTCAATCATTGGCCTCCTGGACCCAGTGTGGTATTGATGCCACTGATAGTACTTGGTCTGGAGGAATTATTTGGGACCCTGATGGCAGCGATGACATGCATCGCGACCTACGGTCTGGGGCGACGCTGGTGGGGCTGGAGAACTGCGGCCCTGGCAACAGTTTTCACATATCTGAATAGCGTGATCCTGATGTTACAGTTCGGGCAATGGATGGGCGATCTCGCTGCAGTGGCCTTTGCCCTTCCCGGTTTCTGGCTGGTGGTGGAAGCAACTCATCTCTCCAAGAAAGATGTAGACCTCAGACTGCAGAAGGTCATGGGGTTGACAATACTTGGTGGCGTTCTGATCGGAATAGGTGTAACGATGCGCTACACCACGGTCCTGGTCTCAGGTTCTCCCTTTTTGTATATTGGATGGTATAATCTTCCTGACGGTGATACCAAGGAATTCTGGAGCCGTTTGAAGACGGCCCTGTCCTGGCCTCGGGTCAAGGAGCCATTGATGCAAGCTGGGGCCCTGACCATGGGCCTTCTTCTGATAGGCATACCCTTGGCGATGTACAACGACACATACTTCGGTGGCCCGTTGAATTCAGGTTACCAATCCAAGAACGTATTGGAGGTAAGCAGTGAGGGAGGAAACATCACCGTGGAGACTCACGAACCGGCAGGTACGATGTGGGAGGGTTATGTGAACCTGGGTGACCAGGAAGTTGAGAACTTGGGACAAGTGGCCCGCTTCGTGATTGCCTTCTTCCCTGCCCTGCTGGTCATACCTCCTGGCATTTGGGTGGCGCGCAGGACTGCACCGGCCAATGTGGCCCTGATCTACTGGTTAGGCGTCACGATAGCAATCTATCTGACCCAGGGATGGGTCCTCAACAACACCTACACTGACATACGTTACTACCTTCCTTTGGCACCTCCATTGGGTCTGTTGGCCGCCAGAGGGATACTCACTATCGGTAAATCCATGGAATACGGGAATGTGGCCGTGGGTCTCGTGTCATTGCTCATCGTGGCCTCGGGAACGACGGTGTTCCTAGAAGCCGAGGAGGATCTGCAGACCCGCTGGACAAGGATGAACAATTCCCCGAACCAACAGCAGACGATTGAGACGAACATTGATCAGTTGGTTGCCAATCCACAGGATTTCTATGATCAGAAGGTCCACATAGGTGGTGGGGATGTGGTCGAGATCATCGGACCTTCGGCCGTACGTCTGGCCGACCCGGTACATCCCGGGTCCGAGATCCAGTTTATCCTAGGTCCTAACCAGATAGAACTGGAGGTGGGCGACCGCATCCAGGTAACGGCCATGTTCCGGGTGGATAATCATCCCAACAATCCGGACGGTCATGGCCTGTTCCTGCAGAATGAGGAAGACCTCCAGTTCGTACAGATACAGATGGCAGCGGAAGCACCTCCTCCCGGTGGGTCAGGTGAGAGACCTAAGCTAAGTCTGACCCCGGTGCAGGCACGTGGCATGCATCTGGGGATCCTGTCCGGATTAGTTATCAATGGGCTTGGATTGGTCGTCTACCGCAATAACAGGTTCTGAGATAAGTAACAAAACGCGTTCAGCAGCAGTCACATTTATCGCCGCAGTCACACTTATCGCCACAGTCACATTTATCGTCGCAGTCACACTTATCGCCACAGTCACACTTATCGCCACAGTCACATTTATCGTCGCAGTCACACTTATCGTCGCAGTCACACTTATCGCCACAGTCACAACATTCCTTGTTCAAGGACCACATTACAGGGCCGAGTTTCAGTTCTGGAGGTCCAGCGAAGAATTGAGCCATTCCGCCCATGATTTCTTTCACTGTAGGAAGTGCATCTTCTGCACTGGCTTGGTTATCGTAGGTTGCCATTCCAACAGCTTCACCTTCACCTGTCTCAACGACATTTAGGGATTTAAGTCCGGGAATCGCCTTAATCTGATCGCCCACAGAGTTGAAATGGGCTATGAACTCGTCTTTTCGGCTGGCATCGAACGATATGATATTGATTCTGTAGTACATGATATGCACCATATCTGTATAGTATAAGGTTATGGACAGCCACTCCCGAATAACATAGTGGTTCAGTACTCCCAAAAACTTAAATACTTTGAAACCAATATTATACTGGTGCTAATTTTCTTCGGAAAAAGGAGTATAATATGTATA
>Ga0187833_10006340_pt1 | contig 10957 bp, 12 predicted proteins | sample ETNtaG_37_FD_167968 | JGI IMG/M metagenome (GOLD analysis project Ga0187833, IMG submission 167968) | Marine microbial and viral communities from oxygen minimum zone, Eastern Pacific Ocean - ETNP2014_SV_400_PacBio MetaG (Illumina Assembly) | ecosystem: Environmental > Aquatic > Marine > Hypoxic... | reverse complement strand
ACCACGACGCGGTCGGCCATTTCGGCCTCATCCACCAGATGTGTAGCCCAAAGGATGGCCATCTTGCGTTTGCGCCTGAGTTCCAGAACATAGGCCAGCAAGTCGCGGCGGCTGGCTGGGTCGAGGCCGACGGTCGGCTCGTCCATGAGCAGAACCTTGGGCCGGTGCAATAGTGCTCGTGCCAGCTCCACCCGGCGGCGCTGGCCACCCGACAGTGCGCGCGACTTGTCATTGGCGCGATCGGCGAGATTGAGCTTTTCGAGTTCATGGTGGACACGTTGTCGTCCCTCGGTACCGCCGATGCCGTGCAGGTTCGCATGGAAGCGTAAATTCTCGGCCACCGAGAGATCAAGGTCGAGGGTCGGTTGCTGGAAGACCACACCGATGCTCGACAGCGCCGGCACCGCGTTGTTGCTGATATTGGTGCCGTCGACCTCAACGCTGCCGCCGTCGGCCACGAACAGGCCCGTCAGCAGCTGAAAGAGGGTCGTCTTGCCGGCGCCATTGGGGCCGAGCAGTGCCGCAAACTCGCCCTCGGACAGCGCTATGTTGGCACCGTTGAGTGCCTTGTGCGCGCCGTAGCTTTTCTGCACGTCACGGGCTTTCAATGCCCAACGTGTTACCGTCTCCGTGGAAACTTCGTTCATCTCGATCCTCCCCTCACGTGCCGGTTGTCCGGTTGTTCTTCATTTTCCGCTGCCGGCACTGGCGAATCCGATACGGAATTCAGGCCTTGCAGAATCAGGCGATTGCCCGCCAGAAGCTGCTGACGGTAGCTCTCGATGCGCGGGTCTTCGACATCGCGCGGCCGCTCGATGGGCACGGGCTCGTTTAGGATCACGCGCGACGGGGCGCCCGAGAGAAACAGGATGCGATCCGCCAGATAGATCGCCTCGCGCAAGTCGTGGGTGACGAACAGCACCGTCGTCGGGCGCGCTCGCCAGAGCTGCAGTAAGATGCCGCGTAAATGGTCCGCGACCGGTCCGTCGAGAGAGATGAACGGCTCGTCCAGCAAGAGCAGCTCCGGTTCGGTAACAAAGGCGCGGGCAAGGGCCACGCGCCGCTGCATGCCGCCGGAAAGCCGGTTGGGATATTCATCGAGACGATCGCCGAGCTTCATTTGCTCGAGCAGAGCTTCGGCGTGGCCTCTGTCGGCGTCTTGCGGTGGCAGCACCAGGCGCACGTTCTCGCGCACCGTCGCCCACGGCAACAGCCGTGGTGTCTGGAACATGTAGCTGATGCGCGATGCCTTCGCGTCGCTCTTGCCGCCGAACTCGATCGCGGCCTCGGCGGTTTGGTCGAGGCCGGCAACCAAATTCAGCATGGTGGTTTTACCGCAGCCCGAGGGGCCGACAATGCAAACGAACTCACCCGCGGCGGCATCGAAGCTCAGCCCCTCGATGGCAAGCCGCTCAGGCTCGTCCGTCATCGAGGGATAGGCCTTGCGGTCGATGCGGACCGAAAGCTGCGAGCCCGCGGAAGTCATTTGCGCCACCGGGTCAAGCGCCGCTCCAGCGGCTCAACGAAAGCGATCTCGATCAGCAGCATGACCACGACGAAAGCCATGGTGTAGGCGAGCAGACCGTCGATCTCGAATAAATAGAAGAAATGGTTCATGCGGAAGCCGATGCCGCTGGTGCCGCCGAGCAGCTCGACCACCAGCACGATCTTCCAAATCAACGCCACGCCCGAGCGTCCGGCAGCCATCAGATAGGGATAGAGCTGGGGCAGGAAGAAGCGGAAGAACGTCCGTTGCCGACCGACCCGGAAGATTTCCGCCACTTGCAGCAGATCCCGGTCTATGGCGCGGGCCCCCTCGCGCAAGGTGACCACGACGTTGGGGATTTTGTTGAGGGCGACGGCGACGATGAAGGAGATCTCGTTAATGCCGAACCAGAGCAGGCAAAGGATAATCGTGACCAAGGCGGGGATATTGAGAAACAGGATCAGCCAGCCGTCGAACAGGTGATCGAGACGGCGGTTGAATCCCATGGCGATGCCGATGGCAGTGCCGATGACCATCGCCAGCAAAAAGGCGGTAAAGACCCGGAAAAGCGTGAGACCGAGATCGCTAAGAAGGTGGCCGTCGGTGAGCTCGATCCAAAACTTGCTCGCCACCTGCCAAAGGTCCGGCAGCTCGCGCGACTGCAGCAGCAGCGCCGCAACCTCCCAGATGGCCAGCAGCGACAGGAAAGAGATCAGCCGTAACTGTGTGGGGCTCGGCCCGCGGGCTATGGCGGCGGCTCGGCTCACGGCGTCCCCTGCCAGACGGTTCCGGGGGCGAGCTGGGTGCTGCGGCCGACTAGCTCGCGCCCGCCAAGCTTGGCGACGATGGCGAAAGCGGCCGCGATAGCGTCGCGTTGCTCGGCGGCGCTCGTCTGCGGCACGCCGTCTCGATATCCCTGGCGGAGCGAGATCAAGACGGCATCGTTCTCGGCGCGCGTCATTGGGCGCAAGCGCTCCCATTCGTCATCAGACTCAACAAGGATTTTGCGTGCTGCCGCCGAGGCCGCGAGGAAACCCTGCAAAGCCTCAGGATTTTCGGCCGCCCACGATTCTCGGAAGACATATCCAATCAATGGCAAGCGACCTGCTACGCCGAGCGCGGGAAGAATGTCTTGGACGCGCAGCAACTCGACGCTGTCGCCGGCACGCAGCCGCGCGGTGTAGTTCCAGAAGTTCAGTACGCCGTCGAACTCACCCTGCAGAAACTTCTCCTGCAATAACGGCGGCGCACCGTGTATGGCCTTGACCATGTCCGCCGGGTCGAGACCGTGCTTCTCGATCATGTAGGCGCGCAGCAGCAGCCAGCTCTTGTCGACCGAGCCGCCGGCCACGCCGAGCACCTTGTTGTCAAGGTCGGCCAGGCTATCGATGCCGCGATGGGGGTGCACCATGAGTGATCCCGCAGCCTCGGAATAGGGCACGAACGTGTAATCGAAGTCGGCGTCGCGCTGGCGCGAGACCCAAAGCCAGTCAGTGACGATCATGTTCGTCTCGTCTGCATTCAGCGCAATAGCGGTGGCGTTCTTGTTGGCCATGCGGCGGGTATCCAGGACCACCCCGTGTTCACGGTCGAGACCATGATGCTCGATGACGTCGATCTCCCAGTTCACGGTGCCGAACTGAAGGATGCCGAGCTTAACGGTCGGCGGCTCCGCGCCGGCGCCGCCGAGGTTGCCGAACAGGGCAATACCTGCTGCCACGAAAAGCGTGCCGCAAGCGACAAAACATTCTCGGCTCATGAAAATCTCCACCAGTCCACCGATGGTCTACCGCGGACCCCGCAACCGACTCTCTCGGACCGCGCGGCGCGGTGGCTCCTTATATATTAACGACTTGGGTCGGAAAAGAGGCGGCACGGTGGTGATTTCGCACCTTTGCGCCGCTTTCTGATCTTTAAGAGTATGGTCGATACGGATGCGGGCTTTGGTTTTATTTCGTCACCTGACGGCTATATGTGTTGACCTGAGCCCCGAAAACTCCCTCATCTGATAGGAGAGTCCGTCACAGAGGAGACGGACATGAGGCAATCACGGTTCACCGAGGAACAGATCATCGCGATTTTGGCTGAGCAGGAGCGTGGCCTGAAGACGGCGGAGGTCTGCCGCGAGCACGGCATCAGCCCGACGACGTTCTACAAATGGAAGGCCAAATATGGCGGCCTGGACGTCTCGGACGCGCGCAAGCTGAAGAGCCTTGAGACGGAGAACGTGACGGTCTTTGGATCGTGTACTGGCATGATGGTCAGTTGGAGGAGAAGGGTGACTACAAGAACGGGGAAAAAGATGGTCCTTGGGTTGAGTCATTTTTGTTTGGGTTCGGTCAGAAGGAGGGTGACTACAAGAACGGGTTAGAAGAAGGTCCTTGGATCTGGCACTACGAAAACGGTGAGTTATGGCAAAAGGGTGACTACAAGGACGGGAAACGAGAAGGGCCTTGGGTTACATACAACAAGGACGGAACGAAGGTCGACAAAGAGTCAGGAACCTACCGCGACGGAAAGAAAATATCTGAATAGTAAACCCGTCTGATCGTCACAAAGTCACTTCTAACAGAGCCTAGATTTGATTCGCAATCAGAATAACGTCATTAATGATATCCATCAATCGTATTGTTTATCCCATCGCTCGTTGTTTTCTTGTGTTTAAAACCACAACGGCCATAACCCCGTTAAATAAAGTTTCGACTCTATCAAAAAACTGCTATCGGTTATGTTCGTGTTGAGAATCATATTTCACCCATGGATAAAGTGAGTAATGGTGATGCGAGGAATAAAATCGATTGACGCGAAAAAACTAACCAAGGGTCAAATCCGCAAACTTAACGCGCTTCGTAAATCGCTTGGCGATCCAATCGCAGAAGAAGCGTTCACAAAGTGGCTAAAGGCACAAGCGGCGGACATCAGCAAGACCGATCCTGTCGCCAGGAAGCTCGTTAAGGCAGTGGCGAAGTTAGAAACCGATAAGTCGTTTACCCTTGGTCGTAAGGGTTATGTGATAAAACGCGCAAAAGGTCGTGGTGCATCCGGTTTCGTCGCGGAAAAGGTGAAGTGAAAGGTTTCGCCACACAGTCGGTCAGGGCGTCGAGATGAAAGCCATCCTGATCAGTGCCCCCTGACTCTGCGACTGTTTAAGCCGACTCCAGTTGCGTTTCTGACAACAATGGAATTTGGGTCAGTGGACCCGTCTGACCCCGTCCTGTCGAATGCGATCGTATTCCCTACTATCCTGATGCGATGATCCGCATTTTTGCCCCCATATTTACCTTGGTTCTCCTATTTTCGTCACTCGCTAGAAGTGACACGGTGGGATGGTATGACCTCGTTGAACGAGACGGTCTCTACTATGAGGAGTCTGACGATGTCCCCTTTACCGGAGCCGTGACGGGGCAGAGAAAAGGTAAAATCAAAAATGGGAAACAAGAAGGTACTTGGATCTGGTACTGGAGTTATGGTCGGCTGCGGCAAAAGGGTGAATACCGAACCGGGAAAAGAGAAGGTCCTTGGATTTGGTACAACCCTGACGGAGCGAAGAACGAGGCCCTTTCAGGAATCTATCGCAACGGTGTGAAGGTGTCGGACTAGTATACTCCTCGGATAGTGAGCAGTCAGTCACTGGCAGAACTTCGACCCAACCCCCCGGTCGTGGTCAGGTCATTGATGATATCTGGCAGTTGGTCGAATATCTCTGTTCTCTCATCGTCCGTCGCCTCAAAAGGTGGCAGAAACCGGTTGACCGTCACCTAGTCGATCTGAATCTCGGCGCGCCGTCGTCGATCATAGTTTATTCTCCACGTTTTCCAGTTCATCATTTATCTGTGTCCCTATTATTTTTGTTGAATGATGATGACCGAGACGAACCCCCTCGAAACCATCCTGTCGAGAGACCGGGTAACAGTCTATTTATCTCGCTAGGAACCCATCTCGATTGATCTGGCTTATTCTAGATCTTAAAGGAGCACTTGCGGATGAGCTGCAAGAAACACGCGCCGGAACAGGTTATCCAGATGCTGTGTAAAGCCGAGTTTCAACTTTCACAGGGCCAGATAGACAAGCCCCCTTTTCGCACTCACCCCAGGGTCTCTCCGCCCTCAGGGCCGTAAAAGATCACCCAGGTGGCAAAATCGTCCGAGAAATTCTCGAAGCGATGGACCACGCCAGCCGGCGCGAACAAGGCATCACCCGGCCCGAAACACGTGCGCTCATGGCCGCGCACGAACCAACCCTCGCCGGCGATTACCACATAGACCTCGTCCTGGTCGTGCGGCGTCTGCGTGTCCACAGTAGCGGGCGCGTAATGGCGCACGGTCATGCTACCATGTGACATCACTAACGCCGAGCGCGCGCCTGCGGGTATCGGCGCCGCCTTTGCCGCTTTTAGGGCTACATGCCAGTCGAACTCCATCACGATCCGTCCTGCTCCTGCCAGCGCAACACCGGGTGGCGCGCGGCCCGCGCTTCATCGAGCCGCCGCCACGACGCGTGGCGTGGCGTCGCCTTGAAATACGCCGTGTCCCCCGCCTTGGCCTTCTTGATCAACGCCCGCATGGTGGCGATGAAGGCGTCGAGGGTGTCACGGCTTTCCGTCTCTGTGGGCTCTATCAGCATTGCTCCATGCACGACCAGAGGAAAATAGATGGTCATGGGATGGTAGCCCTCATCAATCAGGGCCTTGGCGAAATCAAGGGTGGTGACACCGCTAGCAGCAAGCAAGCGATCGTCAAACAGCACTTCGTGCATGCAAGGTCCAGAAAAGGCCGGGGCAGCACGTCCGCGAGACCGGCCAGGATGTAGTTGGCGTTCAGCACCGCGTCCTCCGAAACCTGCCGGAGCCCGCTGCCGCCATGACTCATCATGTAGGCCAGCGCCCGCACGAAGACAGCAAACTGGCCGTGGAAAGCGCGCAGCCGGCCAAGCGAGTGTATGACCTCTTCGCCGGCTTCCACGAGCGCCAAGCCGTCCTTGCCACTGACCACCCAGGGCAGGGGCGCGAACGGCGCCAACTCTGCGCTTAGTGCCACCGGACCGGCACCGGGGCCACCGCCGCCATGGGGCGTGGAGAAGGTCTTATGCAAGTTGAAATGCATGGCATCGATGCCGAGATCTCCTGGGCGCACACGGCCCATGATAGCGTTGAGATTGGCGCCGTCGCAGTAGAACAGCGCGCCGCCCGCATGCACGGCGGCGGCGATTTCGACAATATCGCGCTCAAACAAACCGCAAGTATTGGGATTTGTCAGCATGATCGCCGCCACATCGTCACCGAGCCGCGCCTCCAGTGCCACCCGGTCGATGCGGCCGTCGCCGGCATCTCGCACATTCTCGACCGCATAGCCGCAGGCCGCCGCGGTGGCCGGGTTGGTGCCGTGAGCCGAATCTGGCACCAGCACCACCTTGCGCACATCACCGCGAGCTTCCAGGTAGGCGCGGATCGCCATCATGCCGCAAAGCTCGCCCTGAGCGCCCGCGGCCGGTGCCATGGCGATCGCCGACATGCCAGTGAGCGTCTTCAGCCAGAGCGCCAAGGTATCTATCACCTGCAACGCGCCCTGGATCGTAGAGGCGGGCTGCAACGGGTGCAAATCGGCAAAACCGGGCAGGCGCGCCAGACGCTCGTTCATGCGCGGATTATGTTTCATGGTGCACGAGCCAAGGGGATAGAAGCCCGTATCGATGCCGTAATTATTGCGGCTGAGGCGCGTGTAATGGCGCACCACCTGAGGCTCCGAGAGCCCTGGCAAGCCGATCGCGCCGTTGCGCTCGAGCCCGCCGAGCCGGCTCGCGACATCGGGCGGCACAGGCAGATCGACGCCACTGCGCCCGACCGCGCCCTGCTCGAAGATCAGCGGCTCGGCGATATCGAGGGCGCGATTGCCCGTGATCGTGCCAACGCCACTCATGCCAACACCCTCTCCAGCGCGTCGCACAATCGCTCGATATCGCCCTCGTCATTCATCTCAGTCACCGTAACGAGGAGAATTTTGTCAAGATCCTCGCGCTCGGGAAACAGGCGCGCTGCCGGTACTCCAGCAAGAATGCCCTTCTGCACCAGTTTCTCGACCACCTCGGCCGCCGGACGCGCCAAGCACAGGGCAAACTCGTTGAAGAAAGCGCCGGTGAGAAGCGTGACGCCGGCGATGTCATCGAGGCGCTCGGCGGCCAGTACCGCGAGCGCATGGTTGAGCGCCGCCAAGCACCGGAAGTTGGCCTCGCCTAGCAGGGCCATGTGGCTGATCTCCGTTGGGTCAGGGTCGGTGGTGGCGGCGGTGAGGGACGAAAGGCAACGGCACAACCGCCGCTGCGATTGCCGTGCCGCGCACATCAAGGTGCAGCGCACTTCCAGGCTCGGCATGCTCAGCACCGACATAGCCCATGGCAACTGGCGCCGCCAACGTCGGAGAGTAGCCGCCGCTGGTAATACTGCCTATGGGCACGCTGTAACGGTCGAGGATCTGGCTGCCCGCGCGCACGGGCCGGCGGCCTTCCAGTCGAAGGCCAATGCGGCAGCGCTTCGGGCCAGCGGCGAGCGCCGCCTGCACGGCGCGGTCGCCGAGAAAGCCGCCGTCGGTACGGCGCAGCTTGGGGATGATCCAGGCGAGGCCTGCCTCGGCAGGATCGGTGCTGCGATCGATATCGTGGCCGTGCAGGCAAAGGCCCGCCTCGAGGCGCAACGAATCGCGCGCGCCGAGCCCAGCCGGACCAACCTCCGACAACGCCAGTAGACGCTCCGCCAGAGCCCGGGCGCGGTTGCCGGGAACCGAGATCTCGAAGCCGTCCTCGCCGGTATAGCCCGAGCGGCAGATGAGGCAGGATATGCCGTCAATGGCGAGCCGCGCATTGCCCATGAACCCGAGCTCGGCAGCGGCTGGACAAAGCCGCGCCAACGCCATCACCGCCTGCGGGCCCTGCAGCGCCAGCAACCCAAGTCCTTCGGCGGGCTCGAGGCTGGCGCGATCGCTCAAGCGCTCGCTGATATGGGCGTAGTCCTGGGCCGCGTTGGCCGCGTTGACAATAAGCAGCAGCCGCTCGCCTTCAGGCGGGCGAACAATCATGAGGTCGTCGATAATACCGCCGTTCTCAGCCAGCAGCAGGGAATAGCGCATACGCCCGGGCGCTAGCCCGCGGATATCGCTCGGCACCAGAGTCTCCAGCAGCCTGGCCACGTCCCCGTCCGCCGCCAGCCAAGCCTGGCCCATATGGGAGACATCGAATAGACCGGCCGCCTCGCGCACGTGGGCATGCTCGGCGAGAATGCCATCGCCATATTTCACCGGCATGTCCCAGCCGGCGAAGCCAACCATACGCGCACCAAGCGCCTGATGCAGACCGTACAATGGGGTACGCCGTAATTCCGTCTGGGGAGCTAGATCGCTATTGCGCACCGGCGCCTCCGAGCCAGGGGGTGCCACGGCGTGCCGTGACCCATGCCCCCTCTGTCTCGAAACCTGAGAGCTTCACCCGCTCGAGGCTTACACCTTCGGTGAGGCTGTGGCGCGTGGTGCACCGATGCCTACTTTCCAGAGGTCGTGCGGCCCTTGCGGTCCGTTTGCCTGAGAGATTCCGGGGCGGTTGCTCCTTCGGCGCCGGCTCGCAGCCGATCTCTCCCGCAAGGGATGTGCGAAGTGTACGACCTTCACAACCAACGTCAAGCGTAGCTCAGTTTTGATTGCGGCGCTGGAACTCCAATTGGCCACGGTCGAGCAGGAAGCTCACCACCACCTCATATTGCCAGGGTGCGACAGCGGCGCCAGCGGGAAAGACCAGGCGGATCTCTTCGGGCTCGGACAGCGTGAACAGCTGTCCCGGCACCCGTGCGGCCACCGCGACATCGAAGCGAATGCGCTCGACAACCCGACGGTCAGGGCCAATCAGAGCAACGAAATAGGGCACTTGATCGCCTTTGGCCAGGGCCGCGGGACCACGCTCGACGCCAACCACCAGGTCGAGATCGAGCACCATGCGGCTGGCCGGATCATCGTCGTCGTCATACTCGCACGTGACTTCAAGCGACAGGAAGCTGGCCTCTATCTCCAAACCGTTGAGATCAACGACGCCGTCGCGGAAGCGAGCGTAGCGCTCACCCTCGGCCAGCACGCGCACCTGCGGGCAGGGCAGTTGCACTGATTCGCCGCTGAAGATGGCCATGGGGTCGCACGCTACAAGCAGCGGCAGAAGCAGGAGCAAAAATACTAAGCATCTGGGCATGGTCAGACTGCCTCGTGGCTACCATCGCATTCCGGCACCATTCCCGTATATTTGCAACCGCATAGCCACATGGTCTCATCCTTGGTCGCCTTCCAAACAATCGGCCTGATATCAGTTCCCTTATGCGTGCTACCGCAAAACGGCTGCTCGGCGCCCCGGCCACAGGCACACCAGGCATAGGACTTGCCCATTTTCACCTTAACCTTGTTGGGACCCCGTTGCGCAATGCGCGGCTTGGTCATGAATCATTTTTCTTAGGCGAGTTCGGCCCGAGTATCGCACAGGGCCGGCGGCAGACAAGCACAGACACCTCCCCAGACCGGGCTTTTTGGCGTACAAGGCGGGCGTGGCTGTCTACACCGACATAGCCGACGCGGAGCTACGCGCCTTCCTCGCTGATTACGATATCGGCGAGCTAGTTTCTGTCATTGGCATTGCCGAAGGCGTCGAGAACTCGAACTACCTGCTCATCACCGATCGAGACCGCCACATCCTGACGCTCTACGAGAAGCGCGTGGCGCGCGACGACCTGCCTTTCTTCCTCGGCCTAATGCACCATCTTTCGACCCGCGGCATCGCCTGCCCAACACCGCTAGCGACACGTGATGGCACCACGCTGCGCGAGCTGGTCGGGCGGCCGGCCGTGATCGTAAGCTTCCTCGACGGGGTCTGGCCACGGCGCATCTGGCCCGAGCATTGCCAATCGTTGGGCCAAGCGCTGGCCCGCTTCCACATGGCCGGGCAGGATTATGACGGCCAGCGCGCCAACGACCTCTCCATTGTCGGCTTCCGGCCGTTGTTCGAGCACTCGCGGGCTCGCGCCAGTGAGGTGAGCCCGGGGTTAGCCGACGAGATCGACGGCGAGATCACGGCGCTCGAAGCGGACTGGCCCAGCGATCTGCCACAAGGGGTCATCCATGCCGACCTTTTCCCCGACAATGTCTTCTTCGCGGACGGCGCAGTCAGCGGCCTGATCGACTTCTATTTTTCCTGCAACGATTTCTTCGCGTACGATATCGCCATCTGCCTCAATGCCTGGTGCTTCGAGGTCGACGGTGATTTTAACGTAACCAAGGCACGACATCTGCTGCGGGCCTACCGCAGCCTGCGTCCCTTTTTGCCGGCCGAGCTAACGGCATTGCCGTTGCTTTGCCGCGGCGCAGCCATGCGCTTTTTGCTCACCCGCCTACACGACTGGCTGCACATATCGGAGAACGCTTTGGTCTCGCCCAAGGACCCCATGGAATTCTT
>Ga0187833_10006338_pt1 | contig 10957 bp, 12 predicted proteins | sample ETNtaG_37_FD_167968 | JGI IMG/M metagenome (GOLD analysis project Ga0187833, IMG submission 167968) | Marine microbial and viral communities from oxygen minimum zone, Eastern Pacific Ocean - ETNP2014_SV_400_PacBio MetaG (Illumina Assembly) | ecosystem: Environmental > Aquatic > Marine > Hypoxic... | reverse complement strand
TTTGAAATATTTAAAATAAACCTAGCCATTCGTTCATTAGCATTCATTTTACCTAGTACGCCTATCCTATCTTGGGCAAGCGTTAATTCATGTGAAATCATATGCAGCAATTCTTTTGCTAAGTTCATATTTTTTCCGAGATATTTATCCAATACTTCCTGTTTAAATACACAGAGCTTTACCTCTCCTATAGCTTCAGCTGAATAATTATATCTTCCTAATTTATACGATCCAAAAAAGTCTCCGGGATAAAGAAACCCAATTATTTGAATTCTTCCATCAGATAATAAATGGTAAATTTTTACATTGCCCTGTGTAATATTATATAGATTTGTAGAGGTCTCTTGTTGCAAAAATATATTTTCTTTATTTATATAAATTCTTTCAGATGAAATTTCTGAGAAAATTTTAAGCTGCTCATCTTTTAAACATCGGCAGAATGAGTAAGACCTGATTTTACATACATTACATCTCGTAATGCCAATGTCGTTATTAGGTCGCAAAGAATACAAGCTCATGGAAAAAAGTATAACATAGATCAAATAATATCACATTTGATATAAGTCAATCTATCTGCGACTAAAAATGCCTATATATTGACTAATGACAAAATTAGATAGACGTATTATGCCTCAATATGGAGGTTTGCAGGTAGTTGAATATCAAGATCAAGACATTCAGCCTCTTTTAGGATTGTTAAATCAAGAATTTCCCAATTGGTCCTCAAGCAAAATTAAATCTTATATGAATTTGGTGACCTCAAAAACAAATGATATTGCTGGCGTTTTAGTTGCAAAAAATGAATCCGGATATTATGTCGGAATACTTATTTATACATTTCAGCAAATTGATTGTAACAAGATAGATGATTCTTGTAGTAATGAAAACAAAAAAAATGCATGCAATATATTTGTTGTTGAGAACCTTATCGCTTCTAGTCTTATACTACAAAGTCAAGTTTTTTTGTCTCTGGTGGAATCTGGAATAGAAATAGCTAAAAATCATATGTGTGATTATATTGAATTGCCAAAATTTGATACTGAAAGTTATAACCTATTAAAAAAAAAATATGAAAATCAAGTAACAGATTGCAAAGATTTTAGAACCTATCTTAAGCTAAACAAATCATTAGAAAATCATTTATAAATTTCAAAATTAAATTTATTTTAAATTTTAAATGATTCTCCACAACCACATCTTTCAGTTTCGTTGGGATTTTTAAATACAAATGTTGAAGACAATTCCTCTTTTTTATAATCCATTTTAGTCCCAAGAAGATACATTATCGCCTTTGGATCAATTAAAACTTTTACACCTTTGGCTTCAATTATTTCGTCATTTGGATTAACTTTTTTAGCATATTCCATAATATAAGACATGCCCGCACATCCTCCAGATTCAACGCCAATCCTTACTCCAATAATTGGTTCCTTTGCACTAGCTATAATTTCTTTCACTCGATTTGCAGCATTATTAGTTAATGTTATAACCTGTTTGTTCATAAATTTAGTTCTAACTTAGCAGCTTCTGACATTTTATCTTTATCCCATGGTGGTTCCCAAACCAAGTTTAGCTTAACATCAGAAACACCTTCCATTTTCATTATATTCTCCTTAACCTGATTTGGCAAACTCTCTGCCACTGGACAATTTGGCGATGTTAAAGTCATATCGATGTAAACGTTTTTTTTTTTATCAATTTCTATTTTATAAATTAACCCCAGTTCATAGATATTCACTGGAATTTCTGGATCATATATTTTTTTGATTTCTTTAATAATTTTATTTTTAATATCACTCATTAATCAATAACTTTGGTATTTACTTCTTCTTTTTTTTCTTCAATCGCTGAAACTAAAGTATGCCATGCTAAAGTAGCACATTTTACTCTCATCGGAAATTGCTTCACTCCTGACAACGACATAAGCTTTGTTTTTTGGTCTTCATTTAAATGATTTGATTGCAGTTCTGAAGTATTTTTTATCATATCTAAGAAGGCATTTATGATTTCTTTTGCTTCTTCAAAATATTTTCCTTTAACTGACTCTGTCATTATGGAAGCTGAAGCTAAAGAAATGGCACACCCATCACCTTCGAAAGTTAACCCCTCAACTTTTTTTCCACTATCCAATTTTAAGTAAACGTGAACTTTGTCTCCACAAAGAGGATTATAACCTTTTGCCTCATGACTATATCCTTCACATTTTCCTAGGTTTCTAGGACTTTTTCCATGCTCTAAAATTATATCTTGATATAACTGTTTTAAATCCATTATTTTAAATCAAATATTTTTCTACAATTTTCAATTGTCTTGCAGAGCACGTCAATATCATCTTTTGTATTATAAATACCGATAGAAGCTCTTGCTGTTGCTGTTAAATTCAATTTTTCATGCAAAATTTGACAGCAATGATGACCTGCTCTAATGGCTACACCATCTTCATCTAAAATTGTAGCAATATCGTGAGGATGAATTCCTTTTATTGTAAAAGCAATCACTCCAGCTTTATTTTTTGGATTTCCAATTATTTTTACAGAATTAATTTTTCTAAGTTTTTCCAAAGCATAATTGGTAATTTCCTTTTCATGTTTCATTAAATTGTCTTTTCCAATTGATTGCATAAACTTTATTGACTCATTGAAGGTTATTACTTCTGCGGTAGGCATAGTTCCAGCTTCATATTTTTCAGGAAGTTGAGCATAAATAATTTTATCTTTTTTTACTTCACTAATCATAGCTCCTCCGCCTATATACGGAGGTAATCTTTCTAGCCATTTTTTTTTTGCATACAAAATACCAACTCCAGTTGGTCCATAAACTTTATGGGCAGAAAAAACATAAAAATCACAGTCTAAATCTGCCATATCAACTTTAATATGAGGAACGCTCTGACATCCGTCTACTAATACAGGAACATTTTTTTTGTGCGCAATTTCTACAATTTCTTTGATTGGAACAATTGTGCCAGTTACGTTTGATAAGTGAGTAACAGCAACAATCTTCGTTTTGGACGTAATTAATTCTTTTAATTTATCAATTATAATATCACCATCTTCATTTATTGGTGCAAATTTTATAATTGCTTTTCTGGTTTCTCTTAAAAAATGCCAAGGAACATAATTTGAATGATGCTCTAATTCAGTAATTATAATTTCGTCACCTTTCCCAATATTTTGTTGGCCAAATGTTGTGGCAACCAAATTTATAGCTTCGGTTGCGTTTTTAGTAAAAATAATCTCTTCTCTAAACTTAGCGTTTATAAAATTTTTTACACTTATTCTTGTTTCTTCAAATTTATTTGTAGCACTGACAGCTAATGAATGAATACTTCTTCCTATATTAGAAAATTCATTTTTATAAAAATCGTTCAATCTATTTATTACGCACATCGGTTTTTGTGACGAATTGGAGCTATCTAAATAAACCAAAGGCTTGCCGTTTATCTTTTTGGAAAAAATTGGAAATTGTGATTTAATATTTTCAATGTTCATTAATTTAAAATTTTGTTTTGTTGATTTTATCGATAAACAATTTTGAAATTAATGATTGAATGTTTGTCTCCGTAATTGTTTCGATAGCTTCATTTAAAAAACCTTCGACTAATATTTTATTTGCCTGTTCTTTAGATAATCCTCGAGACATCAAATAAAAGATGAAATTTTGGTCAATATTACCAGTTGTTGATCCATGCGAACACTTCACGTCATCTGCATAGATTTCTAATTCAGGCTTTGAATTAAATGCAGAATTTTTCGACAGTACTAATGCCTTGCTAAGTTGATATCCATCAGTTTTCTGAGCATTCTTTTCAACATAAATTTTTCCTTGATATGTGGCATTGCTCATATCCAATAAAACACTTTTAACTAATTGAGAACTTTTACAATGTTCGCTTCTATGATTGATGTTAGTTTTTAATTCATGGTGTTGCTGATTACTCAAAAATATTATCGCATTCACAAAACATGAACTGAAAGATTCCAACAAATCACAATGAATTTCACTTTTTATAAAACTTGATCCTGAAGAAAATAAAAAATTCTCAAATACACTGTTAGAATAGCTTTTAACATTAGTTAAATGGTAGTTATAAGAATTGTGTAAATTGTTGTCTGTGCTAAATTTTTTTAGTATAGCATTTTTTTGAATTGAATAATTGTGAACAGCATTATTAAAATACTTAACACAATCTTCATCTTTGTAGTATTCAAGTAAGCTTAACTTGGAATTTTTTCCAAGTAAAATAAAATTTTTATTATTTATTATTTTATTTTCTGAAGATTTGTTGAAAAAATTGTAGATAACTAAAGGTTTTTTAAATGAATAATTGTCTTCTATTTCTAGAAATATACCATCATTAACTAAAGCATGATTTAATGAGACAAGAGAGTTTTGTTGGTTGGTAAAATAATTTATAATTTTTTTAAAAATTTTTTTATCTTTCAAAACCATTTTTAATGATTTTATTTTTATTTTTTCTTCAGCTTCAAAACTAAAATTTGAGCTAACAAAATCACCATTAACCAAGATTATTTGATTGTGTTGAAAATTTTCTAATAACTGCTCGCTATTATATTGAGAAGTTTTTTTATTTTTTGGAATTTCAAGCTTGTTTAGATTATTAAATAATATTGTTTTTAAGTCTGTGTATTTCCAATTTTCTTCTTTTTTAGATGGAAAGCCTTTTTTTTTAAAAATATTAAAATTTTTAATTCTAATATTATTTAGCTCACTACCACTTTGATTAGTTTTTTGAAATTTGTTAAAATTTAAAATCATATTACTATTTATTTGCTCGCTTCCATTTCTGTATAGCCGACCTTTTCGAGCTCTAGAGCTAGTTCTCCACATCCAGTTTTAGCTATTTTGCCTTCAACTAATACATGAACAAAATCTGGCTTGATATAATCCAACAAACGTTGGTAGTGTGTAATAATTAAAAAGGATCTCTCTTTGCTTCTCAAAGAATTCACGCCATCTGAAACTATCTTAATGGCATCTATATCCAATCCAGAATCTGTTTCATCTAAAATTGCAAGTTTGGGTTCTAAAATTGTCATCTGCAAAATTTCATTTTTCTTCTTTTCGCCTCCAGAAAAACCAACGTTTAATTCTCTGCTAAGCATGTTTTCATTAATTTTCAGTTTTTTTGCTTTTTCTTTTACCAATTTTAAAAAATCTAAGGAATCTAATTCCTTCAAACCTTTAACTTTACGAATAGTGTTCAAAGAAATTTTTAGGAAATTGTTTGTATTAACCCCGGGTATTTCTAAAGGATATTGAAACGCCAAAAATATACCTTTTTGTGCTCTCTCTTCTACTGGTAAATCTAAAAGGTTTTTTCCATCATAAATAGCCGTTCCCTCAATTTTATATCCACTTTTGCCTGCTAAAATGTTAGCTAGAGTGCTCTTTCCTGAAGCGTTAGGTCCCATAATAGCATGCACCTCACCTGGTCTAATTTTTAGATTAAATCCTGCTAATATTTTTTTACCATCTACTGATGCGCTAAGATTATTAATATCTAACATTATCCCACGCTACCTTCTAAGCTAATTCCGACTAGCTTTTGAGCTTCTACAGCAAATTCCATAGGCAATTGTTGAAGAACTTCTTTGCAAAAACCATTTACAATTAAGCTTATAGCTTCTTCTTGATTCATTCCTCTTTGATTACAATAAAATAGTTGTTCTTCGCTTATCTTAGAAGTTGTTGCTTCATGTTCAATATTTGCAGATGGGTTTTTATTCTCTATATACGGAATTGTGTGAGCTCCACATTTATTGCCCATTAATAAGGAATCACACTGGGTATAATTTCGAGAATTATTTGCTTTGGAACTTATTCTAACTAAGCCTCTGTATGTATTATCTGCGTATCCAGCAGATATTCCTTTAGAAATAATTTTGCTTTTGGTATTTTTCCCAAGATGAATCATTTTTGTTCCGGTATCAGCTTTTTGATAATTGTTTGTAATGGCAACAGAATAAAATTCACCAATAGAATTATCACCTTGTAAAATACAACTTGGATATTTCCATGTTATTGCAGAACCAGTTTCAATTTGAGTCCATGAAATCTTAGAATTTTTTCCTCTGCAAGCACCTCTTTTTGTCACAAAATTATAAATACCACCTTTCCCATCTTTGTCTCCGGGATACCAATTTTGAACAGTTGAATACTTTATTTCAGCATCATCTAAAGCTATTAATTCTACGTTAGCTGCATGAAGTTGATTTTCATCACGCATCGGAGCGGTACATCCTTCCAAGTAACTGACATAACTACCTTTATCTGCAATAATTAAAGTTCTTTCAAATTGTCCTGTTTCAGATGCATTTATTCTAAAATAAGTAGAAAGCTCCATAGGACATCTAACTCCTTCGGGAATATAAACGAACGACCCATCGGTAAATACTGCAGAATTAAGGGTTGCAAAATAATGATCTGTAATTGGAATTACAGAACCTAAATATTTTTTTACCAATTTTTGATGTTTTTGAATTGCTTCTGATATTGAGCAAAAAACAATTCCTTTTTCTGTTAATTTATCCTTAAAAGTTGTTGCTACTGAAACCGAGTCAAAAATTGCATCAACAGCAACCCCACTAAGTTTTTCTTGTTCTTTTAATGAAATTCCCAATTTTGCATACGTTTCTAATAACTTTGGATCAATCTCATTAAGACTTTTTGGTTTGTCCTTTGTGCTTTTGGGGGCAGAATAATAATATAAATCCTGATAATTAATTTTTGGATATTTTGGTTTTTGCCAATTTGGCTCTTTTATATTTTTTAATCTATAAAAAGCTCTAAGTCTCCAATCCAACATCCATTTGGGTTCCTTTTTTATTTTTGATATAAATTTAATGATATCTTCATTAAGTCCTTTTGGCGCCTTAATACTTTCTATATCTGTAGTAAATCCATATTTATATTCTTCCCCTATTTCTAATCCTTGTTGCTTCATTTGCTTAGTTCTCTTTGTTTATCTTTACTGACTCTATAAATAATATCTTTTAAAGTATTTTTTTCAAAAAAATTATTTATGTGAGTTTCAAGATCACTCCATAAATTATGGGTCATACATTTGGTTGATTTTCCCTGACATCCCTTTTTTGAATCTTTTATACATCCAATAGTTTTAACTGTTTCATCAACAGCTTTAATAATACTTGATAAAGTAATTTCAGCTGGAGATTTGGATAATATATATCCACCTGAAGGTCCTCTAGAACTTTTAACTAAATTGTTTTTTTTTAACATCAAAAAAATTTGTTCTAGAAAAGATATTGATATTCCTTGTCTTAATGAAATTTCGGTAAGATTTATTGGTTTTTTAGCGTTATTTTTTGCTAAGTCAGCCATTGCCATCACAGCGTATCTTCCCTTGCTAGTTAATTTCATAATGAATAAGCGTTATTTTATTTAGTTTATTTAAGTATTCCTACTAAAATAGTCAAGTATAGAAATAAATAAAATAGTCAGGCCTTAAACATGCTATAAAACTGAACTTTTGTTGATGGTAGTTATCACTACTAAATAAATAATTATGAGTATCGAAAGTAAAGAAATATTTATTCCAGGACCTTGTGGAAGAATTCAAGCAAAATATTACAAAAATAATCTGCCGGAAGCTCCTGTAGCATTAGTTTTACAACCCCATCCACAATATGGAGGAACGATGAATAATAGAATAGTTTGCGAAACTTACAATTGTTTTTATAAGAACAAATTTTCGGTAATTAGAATAAATTTTAGAGGTGTAGGAAAAAGTGATGGAGTATTTGATAATGGACAAGGTGAGCTTTCTGATGCCGCTGCAGCGTTGGATTGGATAGAAAAGGAAAACCCAGGATATAACCAATGTTGGGTCTCTGGTTTTTCTTTTGGAGCATTAATTTGTATGCAATTAATAATGAGAAGACCAGAGGTAAATAAATTTATTGCAATATCACCACAGCCCAATGTATACGATTTTACCTTTTTGGCTCCATGCCCCATTTCTGGGCAAATAATTTATGGAAAAAATGATGAGCTTGTCCAAGTCGATAGTATAATTAATTTAAAAAAAAGATTAAATATGCAAAAAAATATCAATATAAAATTTGATTCAATTCCCAATGCTAATCATTTTTTTAAAGATAAAGAAAAAGAATTAGGCAATTTAATAGGAGAGTATATAAAAGATAAAGTTACTATAATTTAGCTTTTAACAATTACTCCACCAGTACAAGGCTTGTTTACACCTGTAGTTTCAGGATAAGAAATAGGTAATTTAAGGTAAGATCTAATAGCAAGATATGCAAAAGCTTGTGACTCTATGAAATCCCCATCTAATCCGTAATCATCAATTAACAATACTGGAACTTTCATTTTTTCTCTTATACTTTTTATCAAAAATTTATTTTTCCTTCCACCTCCTGTTATAGCAATACTTTTTGCTCCAAAAAGAGTATTTATGAGCCTAGTTGTTAAAATTTCTGATGTGTATTCAGTTAAAGTTGCAGCTCCATCTTCTAAAGATAATCCTCGCACGAAGGATAAATCAAAATCTTTTACATCGTAAGATTTTGCTCGATCATCACTTGAATTAATTTCTGGATAATTTTCTAAAGCGGAATTTAAAACTATTTTATTAATTTTTCCTGATCTTGCTACCTTTCCATCTTGATCATATCTATTTTTTGAATTAAGTCTCATCCATTGATCAATTAGGCAATTACCTGGACCAACATCCCTAGCCCACATGTTGTTAAGGTGATCTATATAAGTCAAATTGGCTACTCCACCTATATTTAAAAATATTAAAGGTATTTTAAATTTATACTTATAAACCAAAAGCTTATGAAACATCGCTGTTAAGGGAGCTCCTTGTCCATCATTTTTTAAATCATTTTGTCTAAAATCATAAATGACAGTTTTTTTTGTTAGCTGCGATAGCAATTTTCCATCACCCAATTGTTTGGAAATTTTTTCTTTAGCATTGTGATAAACGGTTTGTCCATGAAACCCTATAAAATCAATATTTGATTTAAATTCTTTAATAATTTTATTAACTGCCTTGGCATGAAATATGGTGATTTCTTTTTCGAGAAAATCTATTTCTCTTGATAAATTTTTTAAATCTATAGAAGAATTTATTTTGTTTTTTAAAATGTGAATATTTTCATAAATATCTTGGCTATATTTAAAATATTTGTCTAAAATTACTTTATATTCAATATCTCCATCTGATTGAACAATTGATGAATCAACACCATCACCAGATGTTCCACTCATTAGGCCTAAACTATAATAGGATTTGCTCATAAATTATATTTAATTTAAAAGGAATCTTGTATATTACAACTTTAGTGAAGCTTAAAAATTCATGCAAGAAACATTTCTAACAGAGTTCGAAAAAAGGGGTTATTTTAGTCAATGTACTGATCGTTCTGACTTAGACGAATTGATGTCTAAAGGTAAAATTAAGACCTATATTGGCTTTGATTGTACAGCACCAAGTTTGCATGTGGGAAGTTTAATGCAAATTATGTGTCTTCGCCTTCTCCAAAAATATGGACATCAGCCAATAGTATTACTTGGTGGAGGTACTACATTAATAGGCGATCCTTCTGGTAAAGAAGAAACTAGAAAAATTCTTAGTAAAAAAGAAATAGATAAAAACATAAAAAGTATTGAAGATGTGTTTAAAATTTTTTTAAAATCAAAAAATTCAAAGACGAAACCTATCTTTGTGAATAATTATTCTTGGTTAAGTAAATTAAAATATATAAATTTTTTAAGGGAAATTGGTAAACATTTTACCATAAATAAAATGTTGACCTTTGACAGTGTTAAACTGCGTTTAGAAAGAGAACAATCTTTAAGTTACATGGAGTTTAATTATATGATGCTTCAAGCGTATGATTTTTATGAACTTAATAAAAGACACAAATGTATTTTGCAAATAGGTGGCTCTGATCAGTGGGGAAATATAATTAACGGAACTGATTTAATTAAAAGAAAAGAAAATAACCTTGCCTATGGATTAACAACACCGTTACTAACGCTTTCCTCCGGAGCAAAAATGGGGAAAACAGAAAAGGGAGCTATTTGGTTAAATAAAAAAATGCTTTCACCATACGATTATTGGCAATTTTGGCGAAATACTGACGATAAAGATGTAATAAATTTTTTAAAACTTTTTACAGATATAGATCTTGAACAAATTGAAAGTTTGAAAAATAGTAATCAAGATATTAACAAACTTAAAGTTTTGCTTGCCAATGAGACAACAACTATGTTGCATGGATCTAAAGCAGCTAAAGATTCAGAGTTAACAGCACAAAAAACCTTCGGTGATAAATCTATAGGAAAAAATTTACCAATAATAAAAATAAAAAAAAATGTCACATTAAATGGCATAAATATATTAGACCTAGTTCTTCAAACAAAGTTAGGTAATTCTAAAAATGAGGTCAGAAGAATGATTAAAAATAGTGGTTTAAGAATTAATAACGAAGTTATAACTGATGAAACAAAAACAATTGATCAAAGCAACTTTGATGAAAACAATAAAATGAAAGTTTCTCATGGAAAAAAGCAACACGTAATTGTAAAAATTATTTAGTTTCTTCCTTTTTTTTCTTTTTCATTTTTTCTACAGCTCTTACAATGAATCTTGGAGTTAAAGTTTTAATCGGATTTACAGTTGTTTTAATATTTTTTGGTGGGCCTTTCATTTTAAAACTTACACCAACAACACCTTCTCCTGTTTTTTTTCCAACCAAAATATTACCAACCACTGGAATAGAAGCAATTATTGAATTAAGTTTAGTCGCAGGTACTAAAGTTCCACGCAAGCTAACGATTTCTCCTTTATTTACATATCCTTCTAATAAAATTGATACTGCTGGACCTATTGCCAAAGCATCTTCAATATTTAAAACGTTACCTTTAGAATTTGATTTCATTT
>Ga0187833_10006337_pt1 | contig 10959 bp, 8 predicted proteins | sample ETNtaG_37_FD_167968 | JGI IMG/M metagenome (GOLD analysis project Ga0187833, IMG submission 167968) | Marine microbial and viral communities from oxygen minimum zone, Eastern Pacific Ocean - ETNP2014_SV_400_PacBio MetaG (Illumina Assembly) | ecosystem: Environmental > Aquatic > Marine > Hypoxic... | reverse complement strand
CCAACCACGAGGAATGTTGAGAGTAATTGTTACTCATATTCTTAGTAATTATTGTTTTTTAAAAAAACGGTCTTGAAAATTACTAATGCAGTCAAGTACATTACAACTACTAAGAGCGTTACTATAGTGTAGCCAAAGTGCATTAACAGTAAGATTGAAAAAATTGAACCAATTACCGAAGCACATCCATTAATTCCCCAAGCCCATGGAATACCTTGCTCAAAACTTTTTTTTATCCAAGTTAAGCCTAAGGGAAAAGGCATTCCCATAAAAAAAGATAGCGGTGCAATTGCTAAAAAAGATATAAATAATTTTAGAGTCCAGTTTAAAGAAAAGGATCTTTCAAAAATAGGTGTCAGAAAAAAAACATGAGTGGTTAGCATGACTATAAGTCCTATAATTGCAACATCGATAGCGTGAAAAGAAGTTTTAGTTTTTTGCATTTTTAAATTCAGCTTTTTTGAATATAGTGAACCAATTCCAGCAAAGAACAGTAAAGTCACAAGGATGAAGGCAATGGCATAAAGTGGAAAACCAAAAAATAAAATAAAACGCTGAATCAACATTATTTCTATAAACATGAAAGACAGACCTATAAGGAAAAAATAGCTTACAATATTTTTTTTTGAGCGGGTTTTATTTAATCCACTATAAGACTTAAGAGGAAGTAAAATAAATAGTAAACTAAACATGAAAGCAATAAAAAATGTAGCAACAAGTATTATGTATCCCCAATCAATCATTGAAACTGTTCCTTGGGATCGCAGTTGCATTAACTCAGGAAAAGAAGACCATTTGAAAAAATTAAAAAAGAAGGGCTGGTCGTCCCTCGAAGGTTTAATATTAAACTTATAATTTCTTTCATAATTTTTCCTGTCATCAGTTAACAGGTGTGTAACACCCTCATAAAAGAAGGGTTTAGATAATAAATTGAAGCGGTTAATTTCACTTTTATCTACTCCAGGATAGTAAATGATATCGAATGAACGATTCTTACAAAATAACTTTAAAATATTAATATCTTGTAGGGTAAAAGGATTTTTCTTAACTACCATCGTGACAGTTTTCCAACTCCTAATCATCAAAATATTATGCTCAGGAAATTCTATGTTTTGCTCCTTTAGGGATTGTATAACAGTAGAAAAAAGCTTCAATGAAGTACGTGGTGGAATTTTGGTCCAATTTGTAATCGATAATATACCGTTGTGTTTAAGTTTCTGCATGTAACTCTCTATTGCTTCCACTGTGTAAAGGTGTGAGACATTAAAAGAGCCTAATCCAATATAGGAGCTTGAATAAGATTCCAGCGGAGGTATTTGTATTAAATCATATAATTCTTGAGAATGTTTTAAAAAATTTCTCGCTTCACCAATATGGATTTTAATCTTAGGTAAATCATAAATTTTACCTACATAGCTATTATATTCTTCTTGAAGTAGACCAACTATTTGCGAATTAATTTCTACCGCATCAATTTTCTTGGAATCAAAGTATAATGATTGCATAATATTTTTGCCTCCTCCCAGACCTACTATGAAAACATTAGGATTTTTGACTAGGTAATAAGGCAAAGCATCAGTCATATAATTTAGATAGTCAATTTCACTAAAGTCATTGTTGAAATTATTGATTGCTGATAGTGAATCACCATCTCTGAACATTGCCATTTGTTCTGGCAACTCGCTTTGATTTTTAATACTTAAACCAGGAGCATAGCGCAGTGGAATCTCTTTTGTTTCAACTACTGTTATAAAACCGCGTGGGCTAGAGACTTCTTTGATAATTTTATTGCCAGGAATTTGTAGAATTTTACTCAAAGGTTTGTATTTTGTAATATCAATACTAGTCAACCCATTGGGTAAGCCATATGCAATTAATACGCCAAAAGATACAGTCAAAATACCTAAAAAAAATTTATAACGGACTATTGGCAAGTTGAGAGCAAAAACAATAAATCCAAGAAGAAAAACAACACGCAAACAGTTTTGTGGTTCAATAGCAAAAAGAGAGAAAATAATAAGAATAACACCTAAAGCTGAACCGATTAAATCATAGAAATAAATCTCTTCAAGTTTATTACTATATGCTACAAATACTAAACCTACGTAAGTTGCCGCACAAAAGAATGGAATCATTAGTATTAAGTAATTCATACTAAGATACACAAATTGAAAGCCTGACCAAGGAAGTTCAAGGGGATTAAAAGGAATTTTTTGAATCAAAAAAAAACAAAGAATTGAAGCGATAGAAAAACAAAGAGCTATAAACCACAATGAATATTCAAGTCTTTGCAAAAACCATTGCTTAGTTAAAACTAAGAATGAACCGCTTGCACCAAACCCAAGCAAAGCCAGACTGATAATCATATAGGCAAAATGATGCCACTGCACGATGGACATTAAACGCATTAGTAGCAGCTCATAACCGATTGCAGCACCAGCGATAATGGAGACAGATAATAAGTGCAATTTAATGGCCTCCTGTTAAAGGCACAAAACGAACGGATAGAATTTGATAAAGTAGTAAGTCACCGTTTATTTTTTTTTCTATTAAAACAAGCTCTTGAGAAGTATAAGGATTGCCTACTGGAATAACCATTTTTCCGCCAGGACGTAACTGTTTAATTAATGGTTCAGGTATGTGACTTACGGCTGCAGTAACAATGATTGCATCATAGGGAGCATATTCCTCCCAACCGTAATAACCATCGCCAATCAATAACTTTATTCTTGGATATAATTGATCCAATACCTTAGATGTTCTTTCAATCAGTTCTGGAATAATCTCAACAGAATATACTTTAGTTCCCATTTCAGCCAGCACTGCTGCTTGGTAACCTGAACCAGTACCTATTTCTAAAACAGAATTGTCCTTTTTTACATTTAATAATTCAGTCATCAGAGCAACAATAAACGGCTGAGATATGGTTTGACCAAAACCTATAGGCACAGGACGATCTTTATAGGCATGTTTTATTTCTTTTTTGGGAACAAACAAATGCCGAGGAACTTTTTTTAAAACTTTTATTAGATTTTCGGAAATTTCAAAATTATTATTTCCATAAATTAAAGAATGCTCCAATATTGTATCAACCATCTTTCCACGTTGTTTCTGAAAGTCCTCTTTAGAAAATGCTGAAAGAGTCAAATTGCAGAACAGTAAAAAAATAATTATTGGTACATTGGTAAAAATTTTTTTCATCAATTCATCCTACCACCATTCCCGCAAAGCTATAAGAGGGTTATTATTAGGCATAAGCAATCCACAAACTAGTTAATATTATTGGATTATCTTGGTTAAATCGGTTTTCTTTCATTACTTTTTCAGGAAATGTATAATGAGAAAAGAGAATGTTGGAAAAATTATTAATAATTTGTTGTTACTTTGATTACCATCCCAAAACCAGATTGGTGGATGTTAAAATGGGGTTTGGACCTTCAGGCAAGATTGAAAAGGTTGAGTGTCAAATTTGTAAGAAAGTTTACATTCGTGACAATAAAGGCATCAATCTAAAAATAGTTCTGATAGTCATTTTACTGTTTTTTCTATTTATGTTGCTCTTTTAGTGTGGATAAAATTATTCTTAACCCAGTAAAAACCCTATATTTCTTGGGAATTATTTTTCTCTATAATACTTGTGGTTAATTCAAAAGAGCATACGCTTACTAATGAAGATAGGAGGGTATTATTGATACCGCCAGTTGTCTGATGGGTGGTGGCCACAACCAACATAATTTTTTATAACATAGCAGAACTGTTTCACAGTCCTAGCATTAGGTGATGAGCCGAAATATAACCCCAATCAACACGACGTGTTATTGGGGTTTTTTTATTTTTTATAAGGCCTCAATTTCTCCAACACTTTTATCATGCAATCAATGATGTCATTGAAGCACTGGTCATAAGATGATATTATTTCTTTAAATTTTTCTTATTCTAAAATCTTATTTTTGCATATTTGTTTATAGGCTTAATTCTTACACATATTTTTCATAAGATAAATTAATATTTATAATCAAGTATTTAACCATGATAAATATAACGAAGAAGTCCAAGAAAATTTTCTTCCACCACATCCAGACCCATCAATGGGATTGTAATATTCTCTAAAACCTGAAATTTCTATCAACTTAATGCTGTGATCCTTTATACGATTCGCTATAGTTGTTTCATTACATCTAACCAATCCTTCATATATAATCCAATTAACAATTAACCAAACTGGACCTCTCCAGTAACGCGATGGATCAAATTTATCCGAATAAGGTGAAAAACTTGGCATTAGATAATTAACTTTTGGCAACCACTCTTTTAATTTATCAATTATTTTTGGAATATTTTTGTTTTCGGCTTCTCCTGCAAAAAGAATAAAAAATTGTGATATCGACGGAGTAAATATTTTTTCCTTTCTATTTAAATCATAACAACCATATTGATTAAACTCTGAAGACCATAATGTATCTAGATTTAAAAAGGCATTTTCGTTCCAAGTTTTTAATTCAAACTTGTTTTTTATTTTGAAATAATCGTGGAGCCAAATTAAATCTATATTTGCTCTCATCAATATTGAATTGAAAGCAGTATCTATAACTGAAAACTGATTATTTTTATGAATTTCAAATTGATTAAATTTAAATTTCTTAAAATTTTCAACAAGATTTATATATTTTTTGTATTCTTCTGTGGTAGGTCTTTCATTAGCATTTGCATAAGTTGTATCTTTTCTCAGTTTTTCTATATCTAATAATTCATCAGTCTTTACGTTCTTTAATAGATCATCCCAGTTAGGAGAATTATCCATACCAGACTCCCAAGGATGAAATATATTAACTAAATTTGTCTTCATAGGGTTTCGTTCAGCATAGAACCAATTATGCCATAACATTATTTTTTTTATCAATTCAATTATTCTTAAAGATTGCTTTTCTTCTAAAGAGTATCTCTCAATAATCCATCTTATTGCAATAGAAGCAACGGGGGGTTGTGTAATTCCTGATGTTGCAAGGTGTACATTATTACATTCTTTAACTAAATTTAAAACATTCCAGTACTTTGAGTTGGGAAAATAACTTAAATCATTTTCATGAAAAACAATGTGAGGAACCATTCCGTTTTTCCATTGTCCCTTAAATAAATTTTCCAGCTCAAGAATTGCTCTGTCTATATCAAAGGTAGCAAAACCCATTGCAACGAAACAGGAGTCCCAACACCATTGTGCTGGATAGAGATTATGAGTGGGGAAAGTGTATCCTCCTCTATCATTAAAAATGAGATTATCCTTTGCTTTTCTTTCAAGTGATTTCATCCTTTAACACTACCTGCCGTTAAACCACCTACCAAATAACGCTCGAAAAGAAAAAATAAAAATAATACTGGCAAAGTTATCATAACAGATCCAGCCATTAAATATTGTCTTGGAACTTCTTGGTCATCTAGTTGCGTATAGAGTCCTCGAGGTAAGGTAAAATATTCTTGATTATCTAAGAACATAAAAGCAAATAAAAACTCATTCCAAGCAATCATAAAGACATATAGTGATACTGATAGAATTGCAGGAATGCTTAATGGCAAAGTAATTTTCAAAATTACACTTATACGGGAACAACCATCGATTAATCCTGCCTCTTCAAGTTCATAGGGTATGCCTTTAAAATAACCTTGAAACATATAAAGGGCAACTGGAATGGTTGTAGCTGGATAAACAATCATAAGACTAAAAAGACTGTTTCGAAATCCTAGCTGACTAAAAATTACGTAAAGAGGAATTACTAATACAATGGCTGGAACCATATAAACGAGTAATATGGATGAAGAAAGTTGAGTTCTTCCTTTAAACCGAAGTCTTGCAACTGCGTAAGCACCAGGTATTGAAAATAATAGACTAATTAATACAGTTACAAAGGAGACTATGGTGCTATTTAATGCAAAAGTTAAGAAATTATATTCAGTAATTACGGCTATGTAACTTGAGAAAAAATCCGAAATTGAAAAAGTAAAAGGAATACTAAGGTTCGTTGGATATTGCATCAAGGTCATTTGACTTTTTAAACTTGATACAAACATTAAATAGAATGGAAAAATTATAATAAAAGAGAAAAAAATAAGACCAGTGGTCTTTAAAAATTTTAAAAAGGATTGTTCAAAGAAAAATTTATTAAAAGTTTTTTTATCAAAATAACTCATAATTAAATAATTAAATATTAAAATCGTAGTAATAAAAATGATCAAGTTAGATATATTCAAACTAAAATTAAAAATAAAAATATAAGATAAAAAAATTGAAAATATTATAAATAACAATTCTGCAAATTTATTAACAAATATTTTTTTTAAAAAAAAAAATATTATTGAATTGGTAAAGACAAAGATAAAAATATTTTCGTAACTAAATACAGCTTCTGAAAGAAAAATTGAAATTGAAACAAAATTAACAATAATTGATAAAAACAATAAAGTAATAATTGAAAAAATATAAATTAAAATAAATTGAACTATATTTTGTTTCATTCTTCGATGTCCTTTGGTGTAACTTTATTGTGAATAAAAACAAAAATACCTAATAATATGAATATTATCACTGCAACAGCTGAAGCTGTCCCCATATTGGTAAGAGCAAATGCTTCATCATATACCTGAACGGTAAGAGTGCGTGTTCCTGCATTCCCTCCAGTTAATAAAAAAATATCTTCAAATTTATTAAAATTCCAAATAAAGCGAAGAATAAATAGAAGAGATATTACACCTATTAATTGAGGTAAGGTGACATAAAAAAACTGCTGAATTTTAGAAGCTCCATCAATTTCTGAAGCTTCATAAAGGTCTTTTGGAATAGATTGTAATCTTGCCAATATAAATAAGAATGCAAGAGGAAAATATCTCCAACTTTCAAACAAAATAACTATGAACAGAGTAAAGGGGAAGTCCAATCCAAAAAAACTGACTTTTTTTATACCTAGAAAAAAAATAGGTTCATTAATTATAGAATTATCTATTAAATAATTATTAAGAAAGCCTTTGAACGGATCTAAAATATATACCCAAGTAAAAGCAACAGCAATTACAGGTGAAACGAATGGAAATAAAAACAATCCTCTAAACAATCCTTTACCAAAAAATTTCTTTTCAAGTAATAATGCGGCACAGATTCCAAGAAATATAGCTCCAAGAGTTGCAAAAAAAGAATAAATAAAAGTTACTTTTATATTTTCTAAAGTTTCAACTTTTTTAAAAATTTTTTGAAAATTTTTTAGAGAAAATTTGAAATTTGTTAAAATATTATCTGCATCAGCGGAGCTATTAGGTTTACTTTTTTTAGGATCAAATTGATTAGAATCAAAATCATCTTTAGCTAAAAATTTAAATTTAACTCTTTTATTAAATTTGGGTTCCCATTTCTCAAAATAACAATGAAATTTATTTTTAACTACTTCACACTCTTCTATTATTTGAATTGGCTCTAGACCTTGTGGAATTATATCGCTTAGCATAATATTAAAAATTGGTTTCTTCTGAGAACTATTTCTGAATCTATATTCAATAATAACCTCTGACCCTATTTCAATATTTTTTGTTATAACTTTTTCTTTTACAATGGGTTGTGGAGGTCTAAGATCTCCCAATTTAACTTCTTTAAAACTGAGCCAAAAGTTTCCAAATATTGGAAATAAAATAATTAAAAACACAATACTAATTGTGGGAATTAGCATTGTATAAGCTAATCTAGATTCTTTGTTTATCTTTTGCATAAATAAAAAGGCGGCAAAATATTTGCCGCCTATTTTAAAAATATTTATTTGATTTAGTCAATACTAGTAATTTGGCTGTTAATAGCTGCTACAGCATCTATTGCAGATTTATTACCATCTATAACTTCTCTTACTTCTCGGTTAATGATTTGACTATTAATAACTTTTGAAGCTGCAGATAATTGACCTTCTTTAACTCCCCATCTTTCTGCAACATCTAATCCAGCCACAATATCGTTTATAACAGCACTATCGTATAAGTCCTTTAAAGGAGCTTTTCTGTCTACACCAACGGGTAAACTACTCCATGCTTTTACAAATTTTTGTGGATCGGAACTATCTCCTCTCCTAACAGGAAATTTACCTTCTGGAGCGATACTTAAAGTTTGAACATATCCATCACCCACAGCATATTTAATCCATTCTTGAGCAACTTCGGTGTTATCAGAGTCGGTAATAATCATAAATCTAACATCTGCCCATGCAGCTCCATCAGGATTGCTTGGACCAGAGACATTTGTAATAAAACCTGTCTTACTTGCTAACTCAGGTGAAGTAGGATCACTATTAATTGTCGGTGGGGCAGAGTCTCTTAAACCCGCTAATTCATCCATAATAAATGGAGACCAAATAATCATTGCAGCCTTGCCAGCAAAATAGAGTTCTCTTGATTGTTTCCAATATAAATCTCCTGGAGGACTTGCTTCAGCTAGTTTTTTGTAAAAGCTAATAGCTTCAGCACAAGAAGCACCCATTTCTGAAATTCCATTAGAGTCAACTGGGGAACATCCATTTGCTAGCAATACATGTTCTAAAACTTGACTCATAAAGTTTTCATCCGTTTTGGTTGCTGCTACAAATCCGTACATATTAGGCGGACTATGAAGTGCTTCAATAGCTGTAGTGATGTTGTCAAAACTAGTTGGGGCACTTAAACCTTTTTCTTCAAAAAGATCTTTTCTATACACAACCATTTGCGTCCAACCGTCAACAGGCACACCAGCTGACTGACCATCATAATTAGCCATTCCAAGAGCTTTTTTACCGAATGTATCTCTTCCTAGCATATCTACAACTTTATTAGTGGCATCAACATCAATTATACCTGCTTCAGCCCAAGGTAAAATATATTGTAAAGTAGTATAAATAACATCTGGTAAATCACCTGCTGCAAAACCAGCTACAGCTCTTTTGCCCATTTCACTTTCAGATATAGGAATGACTGTTACATTATGACCAGTAATTTTGTTAAAATCTACTGCCATTTGTACTTGCTTCATCATTCTCGCTGGTTGCTCTTCAGTTGTCCAATACTTAATGGTATCAGCATTTATCGAAAATGAAAAAAACAATAAAATCATGAATAATGATAAAATTCTCATATTTCCTCCGTAGTTAATCTTCAGTTAATTTTCTTCATTATTATTCTCTCAATTATTCATTATTATTCTCTCAATTAAGTTATGATTATCCTATCACCAATCACGATAGTTATTTTGACCTGCATCAATTCATCCTAGCACTAACTGTAAAAACCCAAAACACTTATATTGAATTCCTATTCCCTTTAGATACGCTCTCTCGATAAAATATTAAGCTATATTACTATAATCGTGTTTAGGTGTTTGGCGGAGGCAAAGAAGCGAGGGAACTCAAAGGAAAAATCAATAACACCATTCGTTAAAGAGTCTGTTCTTTGCTGTTTTGCTGTTATCAAATCTGTGCTGTAATAATACTTATGTCATTTCTAAAACCTCATCAAGTTGCAAATGCTCTAGGCGTTACAACATCTGCCCTTCGCATGAGGCGTTTTCGTGGTTCAGAGACGATTGACTACATCATCAATAATAAAGGACGTGTTATGTATTTAGCTGAGAGCCTAGATAAGCATCTTAACACGTTCTATATCCCTCAAAGAGTAGGTAAAAGTATCCCTGGTGTAGCTAATAGTTACGATTTTAAGACTGCGGCAGAACCAAGACGCAATAGCCACAAGGATTTAAAAAAAGACCTTCGCTACATGCACTCAATAGGAAAGATCAACGAGAGGCGGATCAAGCAAAAAGAAAAATCTATTCAAAAAGAATTAGACGAAGAAAAGAAAAGAATATCTTTTAATAAAGCAAAGCTGCAAGAGCAGAGATCCAGGGGGCTTGGTTCACGAAAGGTTGAGTCCGATTATATATTTCCTATTCAAGTAAAACACATTCAACCAAATTGGAAACCGATCCACGGAACACGGAACACTAAAAAAGATTTTAACTACTATTAAAATATTACTCTCAATTACTCTAAAAAAACTATCTTAGTGTTTTGGTGTTTTACTTAGTGACATACACAGAACGAATCTGATATAACTTGAATCTACAAGAATAAGATAACGTATTGATCTTATAACTTGCAAGGTTGTCACCGATCCTTTTTAAAAAATCCGTGCAGATTTAGACCTTATATCTAGATCACAAAAATCTCAAAATACGCTTTAACGATTATTAGAAATTCGTTTTGATAATCAAATGTAATTTTATTTTGCAGATAAAAGCACACACTATAAATTTTTTAAAAGGAGAATTTATGAACGAATACTTGAACAAAAGACAGCTTGAAGAACTGTTTGGTTTATCGACATCAACGATAAATCGCAAGTTAAAAGATTTACCCAAAATTAAAATTGGTAATTCTAGAAATAGTCGTGTGCTATTTCCCCGTCCAGAGATTGATATCTATTTACGAGAGAATTTTATGAACGGATCTGCAAAATCGAGTGGAGGGTTAAGCTAAAACTTAACTCTCCCTTGAACCAGGAGATAACATGCAACGAAAAACAATTATTATTAACGAAGGTAATTTTAAAACATTAACCTTTGAAGATTATATTAATGTTCTCCCAAGAGAGAACCAAACCAAACCTTATAAGGGTGGGTACATTACAAACTGTATCAACCCTTTACATCCAGATACAGAACCTAGTTTGCATCTGCATCCAGGAGACGACCAGATATGTATTTGGAAATGCTTTGGTCATATGGGTTGTTCTCAAGAAACATTATCGATTGAATTTAATAAGCTACTAATTCAACACGGAAAATTAAAACTAGAAAGATTATATACTCAGACACTCGAAGGCTTTCTGCAGCTAGGTATTATTTCTCAAGAGGAATTTAATAATGCTTGTCAGGACAGAAAAAGAAAGTCCGTGGGCCTCGATCCGTCT
>Ga0187833_10006332_pt1 | contig 10967 bp, 9 predicted proteins | sample ETNtaG_37_FD_167968 | JGI IMG/M metagenome (GOLD analysis project Ga0187833, IMG submission 167968) | Marine microbial and viral communities from oxygen minimum zone, Eastern Pacific Ocean - ETNP2014_SV_400_PacBio MetaG (Illumina Assembly) | ecosystem: Environmental > Aquatic > Marine > Hypoxic... | reverse complement strand
CGGGCTTGCTTTTAGGTGCAACCAATTCCAAAGTAAGCAAAAATGGAACTGTATATAAAATTGCTCATTCTTGGGCTAGTGATAACACGGCATCTTCCGAATCTTTTGCATTTTTCCGCCCAAGCTTCGGACGTGGCGGTAAAAACAGACCTGAATTTGGAGAGTTTGATTTAATCATAGCAACGTCGCATAATGTATATTTAATAGAAAGCAAATAGGACAATTTCACAATTAATGTAAATGATGTTATAGAACTAAAGAGTGAACAAATACTACGGCATAAGATTTTTTCCTGGTATTATGTAAATTGGAGTGCTCGTCAGTATAAAATCTGGAATGACTTTGTTGAACAAAAAGCGGATATGTTTTCTAAATTATTTTCTAATAAACTGATTGCCCAGCCGGAAACTTTACTTGCTCAAAATTTAGAGACTGTTTTAGTAAAATCAAGAGAATACTGCACAAAATATAATAGTCCTAAAAATGTATTGCTTTTCTTCCACGGCGCACAATCACAGAAAATTAAAAGAGTGAAATCAGGAAGACTAAAATTTGAGATTATTAACATAGATTATAGTAAATTTACTGTAAATCATTTTACTGGACTATAGAATTAGACAGATGGATACAGTTTCAAAGGAAGTCCGAAGCCGAAATATGTCGGCAATTAGGTCAAAGAATACAAAGCCGGAAGCTGTTGTCAGGAGCCTTTTATTCGCACTAGGCTACAGATACCGCCTGCACAGAAAGGATCTGCCTGGAAAACCGGACATTGTTTTAAAAAAACACAATACAATAATTTTTGTACATGGCTGTTTTTGGCATCACCACAAGAACTGTAGACGGGCTAACTGGCCAAAATCCAACCAAGAGTACTGGTTGCCAAAAATACAGAGAAATATAGAACGAGATAAGATTCATATCAGAAAACTAAAAAAAGAAGGTTGGGAAGTATTAGTAATTTGGGAGTGCCAGATTAAGAATATGGACAAGCTATCTTTAAAGATTCAAAAACATTTTAGAAGGAATCAAATTTAGGATAATGCCAGCACTTCCTGTTGCAGGCTTAATCAGCTTTTGTAGTTTGTTTATAAATCAGGCATCTAATGAAAAAGAAAAAACATAGAATAATTAGTTTGTTTTCAGGCTGTGGAGGCATGGATTTAGGAATGGAAGGCGGGTTTAAATTTCTCGGGAAAAACTATAAGCCCACGAACTATACAGTTGTTTGGGCTAATGATATAAATAAATATGCCTGTAAAACTTTTCGCAGAAACTTCATAGAGAAGAGAATGCATGTTAACGGCAGGACTCCCATACTTGTTGAAGGCGATATTGAAAAACTTGATTCCCTCGATATGCCTAAGCAATGTGATATTGTTGTTGGAGGTTTTCCTTGTCAGGATTTTTCTATTACAAGGGTGACAAAACGTGAAGGAGTGAAAGTTAAAAGGGGAAAACTATATAGATTTTTCGTTAAAACTGTTAAGGAAAAAACCCCGAGAGTTTTTATTGCAGAAAATGTCAAAGGTATTTTGAGCGCAAACAGCGGAAAAGCTATTAATTTAATAGCCAAAGAGCTGGCACACATTAACGGCGGATATAATATATACTGCGATCTGTACAACTTTGCAGACTACGGGGTTCCTCAAACCAGGCAGAGAGTTCTGATTATAGGCATAAGGTCTGATATCGAATACGTATATAAAAAACCGAAGCCGACTGTAACTGTTGAAAAGTATGTCAGCTCCGCCAGGGCATTACAAGGCATAGACAAAAATGCACATAATCACAATTTTATGCGGATAAGAGATTCAACGGTAGAGCTGCTTAAAGCAATCCCAGAAGGAAAAAATGTTAATTATTTAGGCTCAGAACATCCTCTTTATGTAAAAGGTTTGATGAGTAATATATACAGAAAACTCGACAGAAACAAACCTTCTACTACGATTATTGCTGCGGGCGGCGGCGGTACATGGGGGTATCATTATGAAGAGCCAAGGTCTTTGACGAACAGAGAAAGGGCAAGACTGCAGACATTTCCAGATACTTTTGAATTTGAAGGAAGTACTGCAGAAGTTAGAAGGCAAATAGGGAATGCTGTCCCTCCCGTGGGAATTTATCCAGTTGCAATTGAATTGAAAAACGCTTTTTCATCAAGAAAAGGCAAACCTAAACAGAATGTGACTATAAATATTTGCAGTAAAGAATGGACTGGAAAGATTAGGAGCTAACGTGAACTTTAAACCTTTTTATCCAAAACAGAGCCACCCAGTAAAAGAAAAGTATTCCAGGCTTTTATTGGGAGCAGCCCAAGTAGGCAAACTCTCCAGTACTAACATTAAACCTTTTATCCAATATAGAATTGCTGAAAATGTATTTTGTAAGGCATTCTCAGCCGTTAATATAGGCAGAAAGGATTGTTCAGTGGACGCTTATAAAGAAAAAGATGGTATAGGGATAAAGACATTCTTAAGTAACGGCCTCTACAAGTATGAGAAAATAGCAGAGTTTAATGATAGAGCAAAATACCCTCTTGTCTATAGCAATAAAAAAAAATTGATAAGGCAAATTGCATCATATCGAAATAAGAGGTTAAGAGACACAAAAAAAGAATTTCAGTTTAAAAACAGTTTATATCATTATTTATTAAGGGGTGTGAGGAAAATACTTATATGTGAATGTCCTATGAGTTTAATTGAAGAGAAGAATATTTTACTGCAAACAGGTAAGAAGAAACATATTATTAGATTTGAAGATGGGAAATCTCATTATTATTTTCATACAACCAAAAACACACTGTATAAAGAATTTCCAACCAATAATCCATTTGAAATAATCAATATTCCTTCTTCAATCGACAACAAGCTGGTTGTAGAACTCTTCGAAGAATTAGCTGTGCAGAAAAAAAAGGAAGTTTCTCTTTTAAAAACCAAAGATTATGTAATACTTTCGCTGTATAGTACAAGAACAGGTGAGGTTCCTAAAAAAAGCGGGTTAAATCAATGGAATGCTAAAGGTAGGGTCAGGAATTATAATGAGGTTTATATTCCGATACCGAAAGCTGTTCATAAACAGAAACCAAAATTCTTCCCTCGAAGATACCAAAAATTTAAACTAATAACTCAGGATGGCAAAGAATTTTCTGCAAAAGTTTGCCAAGATGAAAGTAAAGCCCTTATGACAGACCCTAACAAGGATTTAGGGCAGTGGTTATTAAGGAGCATTCTCAAATTAAGAAAAGGCCAATTAGCAGATAGTGAATTTTTGCGGAAAAAAGGTGCAGATACAGTAATAATTTATAAGCTGTCTGATGAGAAATATCAAATAGCTTTACATTCTCTTGGTGGATTTAAAAAATAAATACAATGATTAAATTGTCTTGGAAAGTAAAGAATAGAAAATTATCATAACAAAAGAATGAAAAATGTGCAGAAGGGAAACACATGAAAACGGAAGTTATTAACCCTAATGTAAAACATTTTATAAAATCTCTTAGAGATATTGGATATTCATTTGATGTAGCGGTAGCAGATATTATTGACAATAGTATTACGGCAAAAGCATCTAGTATTCAAATACATGCGGCAGCAGAGCCTGATATGATATTAAGCATTCTAGATGACGGAGATGGGATGTCAAGCGCTGAGCTTGTAGAAGCAATGCGCTTAGCTACAAGAGATCCTGACGAGATCAGAGTGAAAAGTGATTTAGGCAGATTCGGCTTAGGTCTAAAAACAGCTTCTTTTTCACAATGTAAAAAACTTACAGTAATATCAAAAAAGAACGGAATAATTTCTGCAAGATTATGGGATTTGGACTATATAGGAGAGAATAATGCATGGCTGCTTATAGCTCCTGATGAATATGATTCTTTGCCTCTTGTTGATGAGCTTAAGCAGCAAGACAGCGGGACTATAGTTGTTTGGCAGAATGTTGACAGGTATTCTAAAAATGATTTCACCGAGAGGCTGGATAAACTAAGAAAGCACTTAGCTTTAGTTTTTCATCGTTTTTTGAGTGGGAAGGACAGCTTTCACCGATTAAAGATATATATTAACAATAACCAGCTAAAGGCCTTCAACCCTTTTAATATCGAACACACCGCTACACAGGAAATTGAACCGGAGAAAATTAAACTGTATGATTTCAAAATAATAGTTGCTCCGTTCATTTTACCTCACCACTCCAAGATATCACAGCAAGAATATGCGAGATATGCCACTGAGGAGGGATATACAAGATCTCAGGGATTTTATTTGTATCGAGCTAATAGGCTTTTAATTTATGGTACCTGGTGGGGACTGCATAAGTTAGGAGATGCGTATAACTTAGTTAGAATAAAGATAGATATAGAGAACGACCAGGATAGTGCTTGGGGGATTGACATAAAGAAATCTACCGCTAGCCCGTCTATAGAATTGAAGAAAGATTTGAGAAGAATTATCAGGCAGGTAACGGCAAAAGGATCGAGGCCGTATACTGGCAGAGGAAGAAAAATTGAGGATAAAACAACCACAAGATTTTGGCATGTAGTTCCAAAAGAAGATGAATTGAGATTTGCTGCTAATCAAGACCATCCTGTATATCAGAAACTAATTTCTGTATTATCTAAAGAAAATCTAGAATTGCTTGATATTTACTTGAAAGGTCTGCAGGCATACCTTCCGTTAGAATCTATCCAGGCTCACTTACATGAAAACCCTCACAAGATAAAACAAGAAAATGCATTGCCAGAAGAAGAGGTTAAATTATTGGCTGATAAATTATTAGCTTCAGAATTGGACAAAGAATATGTCGATAGTTTGCTGAAAACAGAGCTGTTTAGCAAACGAAAGGAGCTGCTGCGAAATGACAGCTGATAGCTACCAAAGAATAAAAGATCATATCTTTTCTAATCTAAAAGAACAGCCAAAACCTCTGTCTGACGGAAAAATAGTAGATGAGATTCTTAATACACAAAAATTAATAGAGACCGTTGGTATGGATACATTTGCTAGATTCTTGCCTGACAGATCTCAGCTGAACAAGCTGACAGATGAAGAATGGAATAGAATACAAAGAGAATTGGAAACACATTTTGATGTAAAAATGGAGCAGGGTGTTTTAATTCAAGGAGAAGAACAGCAGCGCTTGGATAACACTTGGTGGACAGCATCGAAAAAACAAAAAAGCGACAATTATTATTGGGACCGTTATAAAGATTATATCAGCAGAGATTTCTCGCCGGCAGTATTTAAGATTATGGATGTGGATACGGATATTATTATGGATAATATTGAGAACCCGGAAAATGAATGTTTTTCAAGATATGGGATGGTTGTAGGGCATGTTCAGGCAGGTAAAACCGCAAATTATTCTGCATTAATATGTAAAGCCGTTGACGCCGGTTATAAGTTTATTGTTGTAATAGCTGGAGGAATTAACAACCTGAGGAATCAAACCCAAGGACGTTTAAATGAATCATTTATCGGACAGGACAGGGGAATGCAGATTGGCTCAGGGGTCGGAAATTCCAGCAGAGAACGGCTGCCTATTAGTTTGACAACGAAAGACAGAGATTTTAATAAGCAGGATGCAGATAGAAATTCACAAGGACTGAATTTTGATAATATAAGCAGTCCGGTTTTAATAGTAATAAAGAAAAATACACATACACTTACCAATATTATTAACTGGCTGAAGGCACAGTATAAAAACAGAATATCAGATCATGCCATGCTGTTAATAGATGACGAATCAGACTATGCTTCAATAAATACAAATGAAGAAGAGGACCCAACCGCTATTAACAAAAAGCTTAGGACTTTACTGGACATTTTTAATAAAAGTGCTTATGTTGCTTATACCGCTACTCCTTATGCCAACATATTTATCGACCACGAAGCAGGACATGAAGATGTTGGGAGAGATTTATTCCCCAAAGATTTTATTTATGCGCTTGATGCACCGGATAACTATTTTGGCGCCCGTAAGGTATTTATTGCAAGCAGGAATAAGCATCTGATTCAGGTCGAAGACTACACACAGTATACACAGATGTTATACAGACAGGATGATGAGTTACCGTTTCTTCCTGACAGTCTTTGCGATGCGATGCGGTTATTTGTTTTAAACATAGCTATTAGACATTTGCGCGGTCAAGGCAAAAAGCACAATAGTATGCTTATCCATGTAACCAGATTTACCAGGGTACACCAAAGAGTAAGTATGCTTGCTGAAGACTATATCAGCAAAATAAGAAAATATATTAGTGTGTATGGCCGGCTTCCGAATGCAGAAGTACAAGGTGATGTTATTGCGGGTATTAAAACAACATTATCTCTGCGCCTCCCGGAAATTGAGTATACTTGGAATGAAATAGCAGAAAGCCTTTGTGAGATTATTGATACTGTGGTTGTAAGGGAAGTGCACCAGCAAACCAGTGTACCTTTAGAATACCGGAATGACCGGCCTACGAATGCTGTTGTTGTAGGAGGGACAAGTCTTTCCAGAGGCTTTACCTTAGAAGGGCTCAGCGTCAGCTATTTTCTTAGGAATACAATTTTCTACGATACCTTAATGCAGATGGGACGTTGGTTTGGGTATAGAACAGATTACGAAGATTTATGCCGTATTTATATGCCGAGTAATTGTGTTGATAACTTTGCACAGATAATAGAGGCAACAGAGGATTTATTTGATAATTTTAAAAGAATGGCAGAAGCCAAAATGACTCCTAATGATTTCGGGCTATCGGTCAGGCATCACCCAGACAGCGGATTGCAGGTAACAGCAAGGAACAAGCAAAGGCACAGCAGAGATATTTATTTTGACATGAAACTGGATGGTCATATAAAGGAAACAAGCTGGCTTCATAATGATATGGAAACTAAGAGAAACAATCTTAAAGCCATTAAAGAAGTTGTGAAAAAATTGCAGGAACAGCACGGCAGTTCACATGTAAAAATAGACCAGAAGCACTTATGGAGAAATATCGATAAAAATGCAATACTTGAATTTGTTGATGCATTCACAGTTCTTCAATCCGATCAGTTTGCATTGAAGTCAAGAATGCCCATTGAATTTGTCAGAAAGTACATTGTTGACATAAATACAGAGTGGGATGTTGCATTATATAGTGGCGATGGAAAAGGTTTTAGTAGTATCAATGGCATAGATATAAATAAGGAAAAAAGGAAAATGATTAATAAAGGAAATTATGATGAAGTTGGGAATAGGCAGGTCTCTTCCGGTAATTCTGAATCAATAGTGTTTTCTAAGAAAAAAAGAAATGAGCTGGGAAGCGATAGAAAGAAAACAAGAGCGGAGATGAGCAAACCGCTTCTAATGCTGCATATACTTCAGCCGGATTATGATAAAGATGCAGCTTTAGCGGCTTTTGGTATTAGTTTTCCCGGCGGGATAAAAAGTGGAAACAAAACAATAAGGCTAAAAATTAATACTGTATGGCTTAAAGAATTACTGCAGAATGAGGAACAGTTTGATGATTGACAACAATAAAAATCCATGGATAGACATGGCATCATCTACCAGAAGAAGAGTGGACGCGCTTGCTGGACACAGTGTTTTTTGGTTCACTGATTTGAAGGGTAATTACGGATTATATGTAAAGGCCGGTAAGCCATTTGATAATCTTGATAAATCAATAAACCTTAAAGGAATCTCCATGGTAAGGAAAAGTCCTGAAGAAGGATCTGGGGAACTTTTTCTAATATTAAATAACAATGACGACTGGCAAATTTTTTATATTCTGTGTTTGGATTTAATTGCCGCAACTAAACAGCATAAAACTGATGAGAAATTGATAGATGCTGTTGTGCTTAGGCTAAAAAGATGGCATCATTTACTTCAGAGGGTAAAGAACGAAATGTCGATGGAAAAACAGATGGGGCTCTTTTCAGAATTATCATGTTTGTTAGAGATCATTGTTCCGGAAACAGGGCATAGACAGGCAATAACCTCATGGGTTGGTCCTGAAGAGGACAAACAGGACTTTTTATTGGATTCCGCTGTAGTTGAGATAAAATCTTACCGTACATCAAAAGGGGAAACAGTTTATATTTCGTCACTTGAGCAATTATACAGTGAAAAACAACCGTTATTTTTACTGTCTTATGCTCTGACGGTTTCAGACAACGGCAAGAATTTAGAGGATATTATTTCAAGAATAAACAAAGAAATTGAGGAAGAATCTGAGGAAATTATAGGTTTGTTTGGAAGTAAACTAATTGAATATGGATATACGCCTGAATTTAGGAAGAAAACCATGTATAAATTTAGTGTTGATAAGATGAACTGTTACAAAGTAGTGCCTAGCTTCCCGCGCATATTATCCAACAATGTGGACAGCAGGATTAAGACTGTGAAATACTCTATTGATTTAACACAGTGCAGGGAATATAAAAGTGAATTAAGTGAAATTTTCAAAATAAAAGGGCATTTATGATTAGTTTACAGGAATTTCATCAGGATTTTTTACAATTGATTTTATCTGACTCTGAAAGCAGAGGATTGATGAAACCTCAATCGTTTTTTGAAAATATTTGTGAGGATCTCTTAAGAACCGGTGACCTGACAAACAATTACACAGCGGCTGAATATTCGAAAAGGGGACTAGAAGTTTATGGCTATGATTATGATGTGGAGAGAAAAATATTATCATTATTAGCTCATCAATTTTTCCAAGAAGAAGAAATTCAAACATTAACCAAAAACCATATTGATACAAAATTTAATAGGCTGAAAACATTTTTTCATAAGTGTACAGGTGATTTTTATAGAGGTATTGAGGAGACAGACCCGGCGTATTCGATGGCTTACAATATTTATAATTACTGCCAAAGAAACCTAATAGATAAAGTGCGTTTAATACTTTTAACTGATGGGAAGGCCACAAGAAATTTATCTGACATAGCATTAGAGCAAGATGGAAATATAACAATAGAGTTCAGAGTGATTGACATAGAGTATATTCACAAGATATACATGTCGGAGAATAACAATGTTGAGTTTGTTTTAGAGGTGGATTTACCATGCTTGAAAATATTAGACACTCCAGATGAATATGAGTCATATTTGTCTGTTTTGTCAGGAGAGTTCTTGTTTGATATATATGAAAAGTTTGGCCAGAGATTGTTTGAGCAGAATGTACGCACATTTTTACAATTCAGAGCAAAGGTTAACAAGGGACTTAGAAATACTATTGAGTACAAACCAGAGAGGTTCTTTGCTTATAACAATGGAATAACTGCAACTGCAGAAGAAATAGTACTGAATGAGAAAGGGAATATCAGGAAAATTAAAAACTTTCAAATTGTTAATGGCGGACAGACTACATCAGCTATTTATGCTGCCAATAAAAACTCTAAAATTGATATTTCTAATATATCTGTTCAGATGAAGCTGTCCGTTGTGAAAGACAAGGAAAAACAGGATGAATTTGTGTCAAAAGTATCAGAATATGCAAACACACAAAACAAAGTGAACAAATCGGATTTCTTTTCAAATAATCCATTTCATAAAGAGTTTAAAAGTTATTCACAGAGAATCTGGGTGTCAGCAGTTGGAGGGACACAGCGGCGGACACATTGGTTTTACGAAAGGGTGCGTGGAGAATATCTAAATGAACAGGCATATCTTTCTGTTCCTAAAAAAAGAAGTTATCAAATGGAAAATCCGAAGCATCAGCTTCTTGATAAAACCTTTTTGTCAAAATGCGAAAACGTTTGGAGTCAGAAGCCTCATGTTGTTTCGAAAGGCGCTCAGTACAGTTTTGCAGAATTTGCCGATCATATTACCGGCTGGCTTGAAAATGATGAATTTGCGATTACTGAACAATACTTTAAAGATGCTGTATCCCGGGTTATTTTGTTTAGGGCAGTTGAGAAGTTAGTTTCTAAGGCGGACTGGTATGACGGCGGTTTTAGGGCTCAGACGGTTGCATATACCATATCGTATTTATCTCACGTTATAGGTAAATCGGGACTCTTTTTAAACTTTGAGTTGATATGGAACAGCCAGGAGTTGCCGAACAGCCTAATTAAAATATTAGAAGACATCTCTGAAAGAATTTATCATGAAATTACCAATCCTCCTGTAGGGCATGCTAACGTGGCGCAATGGTGTAAGAAACAGATATGCTGGGAAAAAGTGAAGACATTAAAAATACCTGTAGCAATTGATAAAGGATTGTTAATGGACAAGGTAGAACAGCAATACAGCAAAAGGGAGGAGAGGAAAGAAAAAGAACTTCTTAGTGGTATTGAAATTCAAACGTTTGTCGTCAAGTTAGAGCTTGAGATATGGAAAAAACTCTTTGATCATTACGAAAAATATAGAAATTCTTCTGCGGTCTCTCCTATGCAGATGGATATTTTGGAGAAAATGTCTCACAGAAGATTGAAGCCGCCTTCAGAGAAACAGTCCAATATTCTTTACCAGCTTTATGTAAAAGCTGAGGAAGAGGGGGTTGCGGTTTGATATCATGCTGGGATTAATAATAAAGCAGTGTCAATCCTTCATAATTCATTTATCGGGAATGGATACAATCTGTCACAGCTATTTTTGTAGATATGAAAAAACTAACTATTGAAGAAATGCGAAGCATTGCAGAGGAACGAGGAGGTAAATGTCTATCAGATGCTTATGTAAATGCTAACAGAAAACTTCTGTGGGAATGTACAGAAGGGCATCAGTGGGAAGCTAAGCCAAATAGTATTAAAATAGGAACATGGTGTCAAGCATGTGCACGCGAATTAACCAAAGGAACGATTAAGGAAATGCAAAGGATTGCCAGAAAACGAGGAGGTAAATGCCTGTCTGATACTTATGTAAATAATCAAACAAAGCTTCTGCTGGAATGTGCAGAAGGACATCAGTGGGAAGTTAGACCAAATAGCATTAAGAGCGGTTCATGGTGTCCACATTGTGCACGTATGGATAGAGAGGGTAAAAAGTAACAGAAA
>Ga0187833_10006331_pt1 | contig 10968 bp, 13 predicted proteins | sample ETNtaG_37_FD_167968 | JGI IMG/M metagenome (GOLD analysis project Ga0187833, IMG submission 167968) | Marine microbial and viral communities from oxygen minimum zone, Eastern Pacific Ocean - ETNP2014_SV_400_PacBio MetaG (Illumina Assembly) | ecosystem: Environmental > Aquatic > Marine > Hypoxic... | reverse complement strand
ATATACTTTTCTTTGCCATCCTTCTGAATCTCTCTTAGCTTTTTCTTTATCTTTCTGCTGTATTTTACAATATCTGCTTTATCAGAGAATTTGATTAACCCAATATCTTCTCCGGCATACACATATTTTGCTAATGATCTCCCTAACAAGACAACTTTCCGGTCAAGCAATTTCCCAAATTCAATTATGGACTTGAGTCTTGTAAGATGAGATGAGAATGTAGTTATGATAATGCCTTTCTCTTCATCCCTTATTCCAAAAAGGACATCCTTTAACATTTGCTTTGCAACAGATTCAGATGGAGTTTTTTGTTCTCTTTGAGAATATATAGAATCCATTATTAATATTTTAACTCCCTTTTTACCTAATTCTTTAAGTCTTTTGAAGTTAGGCTTTTGTCCCATAACAGGGTGAAGGTCAAACTTGAAATCATTAGCATAGACTAAAATACCATCTTTTGTATGTAATGTAATCATGACAGTTTGCGGAACAGAATGTGTTGTATTTACTAACTCAATCTTGATATTCTTTGATATTTTATATGTAGAATTAGGCGCAATAGCTTTTATTTCATTCTTTAGATGCATCTTATTATCTTCTATGATTGCTCTAAGTACTGCACCTGTATAAGGAGTACAGATTATTGGTGCATTGAACTTGTTTGATAAGAAAGGAACAGCCCCTAAATGGTCTAAGTGAGCATGGGTTAATACAATTGCTTTGACTTTATTAACTTCTAAATCTTTTATATCTGGAATTGCTCCCACTTTTACAAGTTCAGATGCTCTAATTCCAACAATATCTTCATCTTCAGTATACTTAATATAATTGTCAAGGTGGATTCCCATGTCCATGATGATTATTTCATCTCCAACTTTAACAGCAGTCATATTCTTGCCGACTTCTTCATAACCACCTATAGTTTGTATTTCCATTTTATTTTATTCTTTCACTTCTCTAATATCATACTTCTTAATTGTTTCGTTATCTTGCCCAAAAGTAAAATCAGCATCAAGTTTCTTTCCCTCTAATACAAGCGGAAGCCAATGTTTATCATCTTGCCACATCTTTTCAAAAGGAATCTGTTTGAAATCAAACCATTCAGGTCTCATCTCTTCGCTTTCTTTTGGTTCTCCATCCCATATCTTTGCAATAAATAGATGAACTACTTGATTCCATTCTGGCTTTTCAGAAAATGTAAAATTAAGTTTACCAACTTTGCCCAATTCTTCTTTTGTTACCTTTACTCCTGCTTCTTCATATAGTTCTCTTATTGCAGTATCTTCTATTTTCTCTTCTTCTTTAGGTTTTCCACCAAATCCATTGAACTTTCCTTCACCAAACCCTCTCTTTTTCATGCCAAGTAATATCTTCTTAGAATTCTCATCAATTAGTATACATAGAGTTGCGTTGTTCATTTTAAATAAAAAATAAGGTGTTCAAGTTTAATAAGTTTACTTATAATTATTTAAAATTTTCTTTCTTTCTTCAATTGTTGTGTTTGGAGGCAAGTAACCTTGTTTCTTCCATACATCATATCTTGTTTTATGTCTAGGATTACTTGTTCCAATAATATTAAACCATTTCTCAATTTCGTCTATTTTTCTTATATTTAGGGCAAATGAATCATTGATTCTTCTATTATTTTTGAATCCTTGTTTATTTTTTTGCACTACTTTTGATTCAATACATAGTTTATTTAGAAGTATTTGGGATTGTAACAACAGTTTTCTAGAGCAAGAAGTAATTCTTAACTCTGGATGGTAATTATGTGTTCTTTTCCATTTAGTTGATGTTTTAGCTCTTGATCTTTCACACCAAAAAGAACCATCAGCATCAAATATTCCTCTAAGAATTGCTTTAATAACATCTTTATTATTTGAATTTAATATTCGTTGAGGCATTTCTGCAATCAAACATTTATGGCCTGTTTGAAATCCTAAATTGATTGCTTTATTAATCATTTCTTTTTTGCAAGTTACAATTCCATAAACACCCCAATAAGAAAAGTTTTTTGGTTTTACGTTTATGAAATGTTTTGAAAATAAAGGTGCTAAATAATAGTCATAATAGTCTTTATCTTCAGTAGGGCTTCCTGTAATATAAAGCGCCGTACCTTTTTTTTCAATCCATCCATTTCCTATAAAAGCCCCTAAGATTTCTGCAATACCTGGGTTGTCTAACAAATCATTATTACCTCTTTTTTTTATAGTTCATCTAAAATCATCAAATTTCTTCTGGTTGAAACAACTTAAATAATTTATATTTAAATATCTCACGGCCATGAATGTCCAGTGGTTGTGGTATTTATAGAGGGTTGCCCCTAACTTGGATGTCCAGTGAGAAAATTATAATTTGGTAGTTGAAATATATCTTAGTTATTTTAAATGAGAGAATACAAAAAAGTAATCTTGTTTAGATAATTTCTTAAAGAATAATGAGAGGGTAGGGATTTGAACCCTAGTAGGCACTAAGCCAACAGATGACTCCACGTGAGTATTTCATCAATCCATTGTAAGGATCTCATCACTCAAATGATTTGAGTTTAGGCGTTTTAATGCTCATTGCACCAAACACTGCCCCGTTTGGCCACTCCGGCACCCTCTCGTAATAATTAGTTATTTAAGACTGTATAAAAAGATTTGGATTTCTAATTGTGTTTACACAATTAGGACTAAAAATTCTAATTGTATTGAATTATTAGAAGTTCTGTCAAGTTAGGATTTTTTATTTTATTTTTCTTCAGTGATTCTTCTATAGATTACTATTATCATAAAAATAATTAATATGTTCACAGCTCCAAGAAATATCTTTGTTGATGTATTGTAACTTACTTTTTTCTTAACGACTTCTTTAGGTATCTCTGTTACTTCTGTTTCTTCTTTAATAATTTGAACACTTACTTTCTGAACCTCTTTTTCTTTCTTATCAAGCTCTTTCTCTTTTTCCTTTAGCTTACCATGTTTCTCTTCAACTTCTGACTCTTTACTCTTGATATGCTTAGATTTATTTATTAGATTCCCAAGCTCTTTCTCCAGTTCCTTTTCCTTTTTCTTCAAGTTTTTTTCTTTAGCAAGTATTTTGTTAACTGCTTTGGCAATATTCTTCTCTTTAGAAAACTCTCTGCTTTTTCCTTTCTTTAGTAAATCAAACATACCCAATTCCTCCTTTTTTAGCTTTAGTTCAAGTACAATGATAGAACATAGTATAATAATAACTCCAATTATTAAGAGTCCAAGATTATATTTTATATCAGATTTAATAAGACTGAATATTATAATTCCTGCGCCAATTATGAAAAATACTTCACTTATAGTCTCCATACTAAATGTTTTTAATCCAGAAGGAATCTTTTCTACAATATATCCTTTCTCTTCAAATACCTTCTTAAGTTTAAGTTGAGCAAGGCTTCTTCCTTTTTTTTTGATAATAAGTATGATAAATAGTATTAAGAATATTGTGAGTAATATACCTGTAGTTAATATCCATGTATTTTCAGAAAATAATTGGCCTATAACCTCTTTTAAACTCATGATTCACCCCTTTTTATTAGTCTATTTGCATTTTATGTTTAAAAAACTTCCTATTTGTTTTACTCACAAGTTCATGGATTTAAAGCCTCAATCTTTTGAGTGAACTTTTGAGTTTAAAAATCTGCCTATCAAAGTGAGCAACAAATTTTTTTATCTCATCCTTTTGTAATATTCACTGTATTCATTTATGTAATTAACTTTCTTCTTTTTGACATAATCTCTCTCTCTTACTTTTTGTTTTGCATGTTGAAACAATGACCAGTTCTTGTCTCTTAAGACAAAAGCGTTCACTATGAACAAACCAGCTACTATAAATTCAGCAAACAGCATATCATTTATTCCTCCTATTAATCTATAACGATAAATATTGGTTGCAATTATTATCAGTCCAAAAGTGTAAAATGTTAGACTTGCATAAGGTGAGAAACCCTTTGCCATAAAAGGAAAGATGATTGCAAGCATTATTGAAGATATTATGATTGTCGCAACTAGCCAGTTGATTATCTTTATATTTCTGATCTCAAAATAAGCAAAAACAAAGAATAGTGCAATTAGAAGGATAACATTGAATGTTTCCTTTAGTGCAATTATACTTTCTTCTTTTGATCTTTTTTTTTGCAGATAAAGATAGCATCTCCATTTTTTGCTTCAAGATCAGATCGAAACGAATTGATAAAATCAATCAATATGTTAGCTCCTGCAGGTATTGCCTGTCCATAAACAATCAGGCTTGATAATGAATCAAATACTACGAATGTATAATCATTTTGAATAGCTTTCTTGATGGAATTTCCTGTTTGTTTTAGATCATATGGTGTAGAAACATACTCGCAACCTTTGATATTTTTTGTCCTCTTTATTATTGCGCTGATTGAATCTACAAAATATATTCTGTCTCCATCAATCTTTTCTTTATCTAGAGCTTCTCTCATAGAACCGCAACTTTTATTGAGTGTAACATAACATATCTTTTTTTTTGATCTTTTAATTATCCTTAATGCTTCATTTAAATCATTCTTATTTTCAGATATGAATTTTAATGTTAAAGTGATTTTAGTTTCCTCTCTATTTTTAACTTATTTTAAGAGTGATTCATATATAAATCTTTCTTTATACTATATTTAAAAAAGAATTAGCTTATATCTCCTAATTTATCTTCAATATCATTAAGCTCAGCTTCAAGTTTCTCTACATCACTTAATCTTTTTGAACCCTTTTTCTTAGGCGCTTTCTTTGTTGTTTTCTTCCTTGACCTTTGTTCTTGTATCTCTTCCTCGATATCTTCATCAATCACGATCTTAGCTTCTTCTTCTTTAGCATGTTTCACTCTCAACGAAGTTTTTGGAAGCTTCATCTTTAGTTTAGTTGTTAGATTTTCTAACTCTTTGAATATCTTTTTCAGTCTTAGAATTTCTTTGGTCTTTTCAATTCTTACTTCTTTAAACCGTTCATACTGTTGTAAAGTATGTAGCGCTTCTTTTGAAGTTTCTAGTATAGATCTTCTTAATTGAGATGGATCTTTCAATCCTACAAAGAAAACATCTTCTTTTTCATCAGCCATTTTTATAGATTACTTGGTTCAAATAAAGTCTGGTCAATATACTCAACTTTCTTCTCTATCTCGTCAAGTTCAGAATGCCACAAGTTCAATTCACTATCTTCTTCATTCTTTAGCTTATTGATCTTGTCAAGAGTCTTTCTTGCTTCATTTAGTTTACCTTTGACTAGATTGACTATATCAAGTATATCTTTGTATTCATCAATCTTGACATAAACCGGAGCACCATGTTGAATTTCCATCATAAATCACCCATATAGTATATTATTTCTCAAATAAAGATTTATCAATAAAAAGCATCTTTCTTTGAACATCTTCTAACTCTAATCTCCATTTTTCAAATGCTTTATCTTCTTCTAATTTAGTATCATTCAATCTCTCAAGAACATCACTTGATTCTTTTAATTTTCCTTTAATATATCCGATGTTGCTTAATATTGATCTAAAATCATTGATATCAATGAACTTAGGTTTATTAGTGTCAACATGACTAGGAACAAGTGCTTTCTTGTCAGGCTCATGCAATTCTCTAAATTCTTCATGATGTACTGGTTGTTCAGCAGGATGATGCATCTGTCCAGGAAATGTAGGTGCCGGATGTGCACCAGGCATTGGTCGTGGCTGCATATTTGGTTTTTGCATAGCACGCTGCATGAAAGAAGGTTTCTTTAGAACAGGCTTTCTCTCTCCAAATAATTCAGGCCTAGCACCTTCATGATGTTCTGTGTGCATCGATGGGAACTTTATATGTGAAGGATCAACTCTTGGAGGACCTGTAGGAATAGTAATATCAGCAGGCATTGTTTTCTTTATCTCAACTCTTGAAGTAGGAATCTTTCTATCTGGCTCTAATTCTGGCAATTCAAACTTCTTAGGTGCCGGTGCTGCTGGATGTTGTGGCATTGATTGCTTTTCTAATGGTGGTAATGGAGGTAATTCTAACTTTTCCATCTCTGGCTTGCTTTTCTTTCCTAATATTTTATCGAAAAAAGACACTCTTTAATCACCTCGGTTTTAATTAAAATGCTTATGCCTATTAAAGCTTTATTGAGTATTCTTAAATAGTAACATCATTTATTCCCATTCCATTGTTGAAGGAGGCTTGTTTGAGATATCATAAACAACCCTATTGACTTCTTTAATCTCATTTGTGATTCTTGTTGATATATTTTCTAGGATATCATGCGGTATTTTAGCAAAGTTAGCAGTCATTGCATCTCTGCTTTCAATAGCTCTTATAACTACCGGGAATTTATAACTTCTTGCATCCCCCTGAATACCAACGCTTCTAATTGACAGCAAGACAGCGAAAGCCATCCATACTTTCTCATACAAACCTTCCTTTTTCAGTTCTTCTTCAATAATATAGCTTGCTTTCTGAACAATATCAACCTTTTCAGGGGTGACTTCTCCAATAATCCTTACAGCTTGCCCTGGTCCTGGAAACACATGCCTTTTAGTGATTTCATCTGATAATTTCAGTTCACTCGCAAGCTCTCTTACTTCGTCTTTATACAATTCTCTGAGTGGTTCATAAACTTCTAAATCCATATCTTTAGGTAGTCCGCCTACATTATGATGCGATTTTATTGTCGAGGAATGCTTAGTAACTCCGCTTTCAATCCTATCTGAATAGATCGTTCCCTGGATCAATACTTCAGCTCCTTCTTGCTTAGCAATCTCATCGAATATGTCAACAAAAAGTTTACCTATTATCTTCCTTTTCTCCTCAGGTTCAGTAATCCCTTTCAATCCTTTAAAGAATTGATTTCCTGCTCTGATTATCTTTAAGTTTAGATCCTGATGAGAAAATATTCTTTCAACAAACTCTGTTTCTTTATGTCTCATTAATCCAGAATCAACATAGACAGCCGTCAGTCTCTTGCCAATCACTTTACTCATCAATACAGCAGCAACAGACGAATCAACACCACCTGATAGACCAATGACAGCTTTTCTGTCTCCAATCACCTGGTTTATTTCTTTTTGAATATTGTTTATTATTTCAGAATTGTTCCATTCTTTTTTAGCATTACAGATACTAACAAAATTCTCAAATATCTTAGTTCCGTTTTCAGTGTGATCCACTTCCGGATGAAACTGCACACCATAAATCTTAGCATTATCATTCTCAAAAACCGCAATAGGAGAATTCAATGTTGACGCTGTGACAACATAATCATCAGGCAAACTTCTGACAATATCCTTATGGTTCATCCAGACCTTTTCTTTGTTGTTTAATCCCTTCAATAATCTGCTCTCTTTTGTCATGAGTTCAGTTATCCCATACTCTCCTGATTCACCAGACATTATCTCTCCATCATCCAGGTGAGCAATCAACTGATGCCCATAACATATCCCAAGTATTGGTATACCTAATTCTAATATTCTTTTGTCACACTTCGGCGAGTCTTTGTCATAAACAGAAGCAGCACCTCCTGATAAGATGATTCCTTTAGTTTCTTTTTTTCTTAAGTCTTCTAAATCAGTATCAGGCGACAACACTTCAGAATAAACACCAAGTTCACGGATTCGCCTAGAAATAAGATGTGCAAACTGAGACCCAAAATCAAGCACTATTATCCTGTCCATATAAGACTAAAGTTGTAATAGTATTTATATTTTTTTGATTTGATAAACTTTATAAGTCACAAATCCATCATTTTCTATAGTAAAATGGAAAAAATTGGCTCAATTAGGGAAGTAGCAAGAGTTCAGTCAGAGGCTAATGTAGTTGCAGCAAGGCTGCTCGGTGCAAGAGTTAGTGACATCCAAGGAATAAAGAGAGACAATCTTGAAGACGTTCTAATAAGACTAAGTGGTACTCAGTTTAAATCATCCGGCGGAAGCATCCCTACAAACAAGATGCTCTTTCAGGCAAGTCAATCAGCAGAAGCTGCTTAGAGTAAAGCCATGAAAAAAGGATGGTCTAACTATGAAGCAAAAGTCAATGCAATGCAAGCCTATAAGAGTACCATGGCATTGTATGGTTATCATGGCAAAACAGGTTTAAGTCTATGGGCAGCTAATTTTGATATTTATGGGTAGTGTTTTTATTCTATTCTTATCTTTGTTTAGTAAATATTTTAAATATCAAAATAGAGTAATTGTTTAGCTATGAAAATTATCAATTCATTATCATGGATAATATTTTTACTTATTCTAATAAACCATGTCATTGCGACTGAATATATTATTGAAATCGAACCTAACTTAGAAAATCTAAGAGCAGATATGAATATAATTATTAAAAATATAGACAATCCTAATTCACTATTTTTTGTAATCGCTCATACTACCTTCTTTGTTTCTAACAGTAAGAATATTGGTAAAGTGGAAGGAACGTTAGTTCCAGAAATAATTATTACTCCTGGTGAAAAAGTAGGGGATATGATATTTTATAGTGAAGAAGGATTTGAGCCTTTAAATATTGACATAAATACAAAATCAACAATTGATAAATTATATCATTGGTCTGAAATGTCTATTAATCTTTCTAAGGAATTAAATCAGACTTATGATTCATATAGAATCCAATTAAACAATTTTAGAATTCCTGGTCTGGTTACCTACGACTATGAGAATTTTCCTAAGGATGATGGGAATGTTCTTTTCTTTGTGAAAATTCCTCCTGGAAGTAGAGTTAATGCTGGATTTAAACTAGATAAAGGTTTTAAAATAGATGCACCTATTTTTGCAGCAGTTGATTTTCCTGACTTTCAACTCATTTTTAATGAAGAAAGTCAAATAAGCTCAAATGAAGGATATACTAGACAAGATTCTTGTTCCAAAAAGTCTATTAGATTGGATCATGAGAAAACTTTTGATTTCACCCTAGAAAAAGAAGGCTACTTAGGAATAAGCTTTAACTTCAATCGTCTAGATATTTATAATAAATTTCTTGATATCTCAATATTATTTATAGTTTTTCTTGCACTTATCGCCTTTGTATTAAGAGAGTTTAAGATATATCTAACTACTTTTATGTTTTTATTGGCGGTTTATAGCTTATATATTAATTTAATACCTAGGGCAATTCCTGCAACATTTATTACTTAAAAAATAATTGGTCTATTTACAAATTTCTATTTTTTGTTGGTTATTATATTAACTCCTTTATCATATATTTTATTGGGAGAACATCCTAGGAAAAATAAAAAAGTTAAATTATTTAATTTCAGTTTTAACATAGGAAGAATCATTAATCTCTTAACAACAATAATAGTTATTATAATCACGATAGTATTTATGATATTATTTATAAAAAAAATATTCTAACAAATTCCTATTTCTTAAAAAAATAATTCAAAAAAGAATTCTAACTCCCATCAATCAACTTCAACTGTTTAGTATGCTGATGCCCTGATTCAACCAAGTAAGGCAAAGAAGCTTCCTGGTAAGGAACTAAAACAATTGTTTGTCCGTGAGGTGCTGCGTCTGAAACCCTGCACACTTTATCAAGATAAGCTTCAAACTCCTGAGGATGATCTTCAGGGTTAATGTATGAGAAAGCGAACTGGAAAAGCCTTACATTCTTTGGCAAGGAAGCAGCCATCTGTTCTGCATATTCTTGTGCATCTACCTCATTACCATTTGTATCCTGTTTCCATGTAGGATATCCATCAGTTATCAAAGAAACACAGACAGGGTCTTTTGGATATCTGATCTTGATCTCTTCACCTACTTCATATAATACATTACCAGTGGCAGTATCTCCTTCAGGGAATATTAGTTCCACGTTTCCAAAATTAGTTAGTCTTTCAACGTCGTGAGAATATCTAAAGACTGATACCGAATCATTGAGTTGTTGCGTTCTCCTATTTTCATAAAGTCTTAAGCATAAAGACTGAAGGTGAGTGTATCTATCCATCTTTTCAGTTGACTTGCTGGTATCACATAACACATACAATGGAACAACCTGTTTACCGACAAGTGCTACTTGTTCAGGCGCTAATTTATCAATGCTATTAATTCCACCATGATTCTTTGGCTTGACAATCATCCCTGCTTGCTGTCCACGTAAAAATTCATCAAGTGAAGCGCTTGCTCCTCTGCTCTTTAATTCATCATCAATATTCTCGTGCATCTGGGCAAGTTCTCGTAACTGTATGGCTGTTGGACTAGACTGTGTCCGCGTGATTATTTTTTGTACAATGTTAGCCAATGAAGAATTAGATTCTTCATATATGGCTTCAAGTTTTTCAGTGCTTTCCTCTCCTATCGGATTAATCTTTCTTAACCAGTCAACAAGGTCTTTTCTTTCATGCGGACTCATCTCTTTGATTATACTGTAAGGTAATGCAAGATATTTCTGCCCTGGTTCAAGACCTTCGTGAAGCATATCTGGGTCAATATCAACTCCAGTATCAAGTGTCTCGATTATATCAATTGTGTAATCAAGTAAAGGGAATAAGTCTCCTTTGATTTGTAACCCAAAGAGTAGTTCTAGTTCATCCATTTACTTCTCACTTCCGATAACTTTCTTTGCATAATTTATTCTGACAAAGTTTTCTTTCAACAAACCCAACTCAACACCTTGTAATTTAGATGTCATCTGAGTTGCATACCTAAATACTGTTAAGTAACCCGCAAGCGCATCGCATAATTGCTCTGCTTTGAGCTGACCTCTTTGCATTGGTTCTCCATCCATTTGTCCTTTGTAAGGCACATGGCCTGCCATATTATAATCTGGTGAAAGTATGATTGGGCTTAATTGACCATAAGAAACCTTTTGATCAGCTGTAAAATCCATTTTACCAGAAGCTATCTGATAAGATTCATTGATATCATGGTATACTTGTCCATGGAAGTCAAGGAAGCTTATAATCCCTGGGAACCATTCAGTATAAAAATCACTTTGTCCTGAGCTATCGAAAG
>Ga0187833_10006328_pt1 | contig 10970 bp, 9 predicted proteins | sample ETNtaG_37_FD_167968 | JGI IMG/M metagenome (GOLD analysis project Ga0187833, IMG submission 167968) | Marine microbial and viral communities from oxygen minimum zone, Eastern Pacific Ocean - ETNP2014_SV_400_PacBio MetaG (Illumina Assembly) | ecosystem: Environmental > Aquatic > Marine > Hypoxic... | reverse complement strand
AGTGGAAAAAATAAATTCTTCATCATTTTCTATAATTCCTCCTCCCAATACTACTGGAGTTTCTGGAGCTCTATCTCTAATGATTTCTAATGCGTCTCTAATAAAGTGATAATCAGCGCTTAACCCACCCAAACCAATCAAGTCCGGGTCGTGATCTAAAAGACATTGGGATATTTTACCATAGACCATATCTTTAGCGGATTTATAGCTAGGATCGTTATTGGGGTTTAAACCGATAACCTTATGGCCCGCATTTTTGATGGCTGATGCTAAATAAGCAAATCCAGTAGGAAAATCGCTATTTGAGAAAAATGTAGGATAACCATGGTTATACCCAAAGGTTGGGATAACAAGCAGCACTTTTAAATTTTTTGTCTTATTGTTTATGACTTGAGTTTTTGAATGAGGGGTCTGGAACAATATATTTTCTATTGTTATATCTTTATTGCTTAATAAATATATCTGGCAAGGTTTCGCAAGGTAACAGAAATAATCATAACAAAGTAAATAGGTTGGTTACTTAATTAAAGACAATATTATGAATTATGATTGTTTCGCATAACAGAAATTATATTACTTTTCATTATAAGCAAAACTAAACCGAATAGTTGAAATATTCGAAAATATAGGAATATATTATTATTGCTTTTATCTGACCATTTGAGTTTTCTAAATAGGTTTAATAATATAGCTACTATATTCCCAATATTGTTTGGATTAACCTTTTCTGTGTACCAAACTAGAACATTAAAATATTGTTCAATTTTATCATAATTAATGGAATTTTTATTTAATTCATTATAGAAGTTGTAAAAAGCCAATAGGTGTTTATTATTTTGCTTATTATACTGCTTAACTGAACTCTGGTCTAAATGTTTCCTAATACATGTAAGGTGTTCTGGAATATTATCACAATTATAACCATTTTGATATAATCTTAGCCATAAATCAATGTCCTCGCTCGGCATATATTCTTCATTGTAACCACCAACTTCTTCAATCACTTTTTTCCTAAATAAAACTCCTGGATGTATCAGAGGATTATGACCAGTTATAATATATAGGAGATTACTATCTGAGTTTACTGGAAGTTTTTTATAACCCAATAGATTTCCATCTGAGTCAATATAAGTGTAATAGGATCCAACTACAGCGACTTCTAAATTACTATTTAAGAACTTAACTTGTTTTTCTATTCTACAAGCCATACAAATATCATCTTGATCAATCCTAGCAATGTATTCTCCTTTGGCAAGTTTGAGACCTAAATTAAGAGAAGCTGATTGTCCTATGTTATTTTTATTTTCAATAAGTTGAATTCTATTATCATTATATGATTTGATCATTTCTATCGAATCATCAATACTGCAATCATCAATTATCATAAACTCAAAATCAACAAAGGTCTGGGATAAAACGCTATCAATAGTATCTCTAATATATTTAGAACCATTAAATACAGTCATCAACACAGTTACTTTCGGTGCATGGTGTAATGAATCCATCAATCTTATTGTGTAATTATTTCTCGCATTAACTTAATATAATTATAAGTGAATGTATCCTGTGTAATACTCATGAACATAATCATACAATGCTACTCTCCAATCACGCATTATATTAAGCCCAACCTCATTTAATTTTTTATTGACAAGACGCTCGTTATCCGGGCGTGCTGCAAAGTATTCCTTAGCATAAAAGTCTGAATTTACTTCCGTAATTATTATTTTATTGCTAAGCTCAAGGAGTTCAACCAACTCTCTGGCTACCTCAAGCCGCCCTGTGAACCCATTGCAAACCATATTAAATAATCCAATTTGCCCTCCCCCCGCTTTATAAGTTGCATTAATACCTAAATTCATAAAATTAACAAAAACTAATTTTAGTTATTAAAATAACTTTGTTTAAATCTATAAATTATTAATAAGTATTTCCGAATCATCAACGAAAGACTCAACGGCAAAAAGCAAAATAGAAAAAATATTAGAAACTTCAATTTAAATTGATGGGCCAAGGCATGTTTAATATTGGATTTTGCATTCTTTTGATCTTTTAAATGAAATAGAAATCTACGACTTACACTATAATGTTCAAGTCCAATTGCTTCATGACAAATTTTTTTTATTTCGGGATTATTTACTTTGGACCAATACTCATAAATTTCTTTACTTTCATTTAATTGCTTATCAAAATTAGTTAAACTTGCATTACTATCATGATACCGATAAGCAATCAAAGGAATTTGGACAAAATCAATTTTATATTTATAAGCAATTTTTAAAAAAAGATCATATTCTTCTGCCCAACAATATTTAGGAAACCCCTTAAACTCCATAATAATGTTTTTGGGGATAATTACAGAGGATAAAACAATAAAATTAGTTTTCAATAACTCTTTAAATACCTGCCCTTTTTTAAATTTAAAGAATGTGGTCCCAGGCACTTTACTTCCATCTAAATAATAATTGTGGAAATTAGTATAAACCAAGCCAAGCTTATTATCTTTTAAAAATAAGGATAACTGTTTTTCAAGTTTATGAGGATACCATATATCATCTACATCAAGAAATGCAATATAACTCCCCGTAGATTTTTCCATAGCTTTATTCCTAGCAAGACCAAGAGGAATTGTATTTTCACTAAAAAAACATTTTACCTTTGAATTGTAGGACTTAGCAATATTTGAACTCTGATCTGTTGAAGCATTATCCCAAAAAATAATTTCCCAATTTTTATACGATTGGGCATAAACGGAATTAATGGCTTCTTGAAGATACTTTTGGCCATTGTAGCAATTCATGATAATGCTTACTAATGGTAAGTTATTAGTTTTTATCAATACAAATTAGGAAATTAGTTTAATAAGTTCTGAAGCAACGTATTTTACATTTATTTTAGTTAATTCAGGGTGTAGAGGTAAGGACATCAACTCCGGAAAAATGTTATCAGTTATAGGCAGGGGGGCATTTTTTTTATCTTGGAAAAAGTTCAACCAATGGTTTGGTTGATAATGATAACCAACCATAATACCTTTTTGTAATAATTTTTTTTTGATGTCACTTTTATTATTTATTCCAGGTATTCTAACAACATAGATATGAGGGACTACAGTATCATAATTTCTTGGGACAGGATGAATATTCAAATGACTAGAAAATAAATTATCATATTGCTTCGCTAATTGCTGACGTTTTTTGGCAAATTTTGGAAAGCGCTTAAGCTGTTCAATACCAATAGCCGCCATAATATTACTCATATGAAATCGCCAGCCCTGAGCTGTGGTATCAAAATCCCAGCTCCGTTCACCTAAATAGCGTTTATCCGTATCTTTTACTACACCCAATAGGCGTGCATCTCGTGCTTTTTTCAATATTGCTTCATCATCAGTGACAATACACCCACCTTCACCAGATGTAATATTTTTTATACCATCAAAACTAAAACAAGAAATATCCCCAAAAGAGCCAACACGCTGACTATTATAAACTGTACCCAATGCGTGAGCAGCATCTTCAATTACCCGTAAATTATATTTATTGGCAAATCTATAAAGTATATCCAGATTTCCTACGCCGCCAGTATAATGTACAGGCATAATAGCTTTTGTATTTTTTGTAATTCGTTTTTCCGCATCATCACAATCAATAAGATATATCTCATTTATATCACATGCTACCGGCTTAGCACCTGTAGCTGATATAGCTTGGAAAGATGCTACATAAGTAAGTGATGGCACCAAAACTTCATCTCCAACACCAATACCGCAAGCTTGTAAAGATAAATGTAGCGCTGCTGTCCCATTTATTACACAAACAGTTGGGCGACCAAAAAATTCTGATAAAACTTCTTCAAATTGTTGTACTTCAGATCCCATACCTAAATATTCTCTATCCAAAACACCCATTACAGCTCGTTTTTCTGCATCGCCAATACATGATTTAGATAGTCGAATAAGATTATCACTCATAAAATATTACTAATCCTCATACAAAGTCTTAAAACCACTAGACTTACTGGTCTTCATAAACCCCACTCTAAAGGATGGAGCAAATCATTTATTATTTTTCTCATAATAACAATATTATTTGACATACCAAGGTGCCTGATTTTTTGCCCAAAGGTCTTCAAGTAAATCTTTATCTCGTTTGGTATCCATACATTGCCAGAACCCTTCGTGCTTAAAAGCCATTAGTTCATTTCTTCTGGCAACAGTTTCCAATGGCTCGCGTTCTAAAATTGTAGTATCATCTTTGATTATATTAAAGAATTCGGGTTGACAAATAAAATAACCTCCATTAATCCACCCTTTCGTAACCTGGGGTTTTTCTTGGAATGATTTTACGCATGCACCATCAATTTCCAATTCGCCAAACCGTGCCACAGGATGAACAGCTGTTACCGTAATAATCTTGCCATGATCTTTATGAAAATTACCTAAGGAATCTAAATCAATATCAGCTACGCCATCTCCATAAGTTAGCATAAACGTTTCATCTCCAATATATGGCTGCAATCGTTTAACTCGCCCACCAGTCATAGAATCTTGGCCTGTATCCACCAAAGTCACTTTCCAATTTAATCCATTACTATTATAGACTTTTACATCACCCGAAGAAAGGTTAATTGAAAAATCAGAATTAATAGAGTTGAATTTCATAAAATACTCTTTAATAATTTCTGCTTTATAACCCAAAGCTATATAAAAGTCTTTATGACCATAAGATGCATATCGGTGCATGATATGCCAAAGGATTGGTTTTCCCCCAACCAATACCATAGGCTTAGGGATTGTTTCTGTATATTCTGATAAGCGGGTACCAAAGCCACCGGCAAGAATTATTACTTTCATTCCAAACTCCAGTCCATTTTAATCTCTTTTATATCTTTTCTTAACACTTCATTTGGGTCGTGGGATATATCTGCTACATTGCAAATAAGATTTAACCCATCTGAAACACCCTGAAAACCAAACCAAATCCCTGGTGGAACTGTTAATCTAAAATAAGGGTTTTGCGAAAGAATAATTTTAAATGTTTCATTAAATGTTTTTGATCGCTTTCTATTATCAAATAAACATAAATGGATTTTTCCAACAGGTACTATCAAATTTAATGTCATTTTTTTATGCAATTTCCATGCCCTTATTTTACCTTTTTTTAAAGATGAAAAATATACTTCGCCGAATTCTTTGAATCCTTTATCAATATTCTTTAACCCATGATATACCAACCCTGAATCTGTTGCAATAATATTTAAATCAGTTTTAATCATACCCTCAAGCATTGCATTACTTTAGCTTGAATGAATTTCGAACTGTTGCAAAATCCATATATTTTTTTATCTGGTTAAAAGTAATTCCTAATGCAGCTTCAGGACCCTTATCATAATATGTTTGATACCAATCAGCAGTCCATTTAGCTGTTTCTCTAAAATCTAGAGTTGCCTGCCAATTTAGCGTATTAAGGGCCTTATCACAGTTCAGTTGTAGTAATCCTGCTTCATTAGGAACATCATTTTCTGCTGATTTATTCAGCCATTTCGATCCAGGCCAATGTTTAATAATTTCGTTCACCAATTCCTCAACAGTGTGATCTTGATCAGCAGGAGGACCAAAATTAAACGCTTCACCGTTCAAATCTGAATTTTGACTTAAGGAAATCGCTAGAGTAATATAACCCGATAATGGTTCTAAAACATGCTGCCAAGGGCGGGTGGAATGGGGGTTTCTAATTTCAGCTTTTTTCCCTTTAGACCAAGATCTTACGCAGTCCGGTAGAATGCGATAAGGCGCCCAATCTCCACCACCAATAACATTACCTGCTCGTCCTATAGCAATACAAACATTTGATTCAGATTTTTTAAAAAAGGATTCAACATAGCTCCTTATCACTATTTCAGCAGCCCCTTTTGAGCCGCTGTAAGGATCTTTCCCACCAAGGCGGTCCGTTTCACAATACCCATAAGTCTGTTCAACATTATCGTAGCATTTATCGCTGGTTATCATAATTGCTATACATTTATTATTGATACGACGAAGGGAATCTAAAATATTGGCCGTACCGATAGTATTCGTATTAAATGTATACAATGGATCCTCATAGGATTCCAGCACAATGGGCTGTGCAGCGAGATGAAAAACAAAATCCGGCATTGCTTCGTGGATGATATTATAAACTTTCTTTGCATCCTTGATATCAATCCGAAGGTCATTAACTATATTGAATTTGATCAATTCATAATGTGCGGGTTCTGTTGGTACTCTATCTGAAAGACCAATTACTTTAGCGCCTAACTGTGAAAGCCATGCAGAAAGCCATGAACCTTTGAAACCAGTATGCCCAGTAATTAGAATATGTTTGTTTTGAAAAATATTCATTAAATTATATTAAAGTATAATCTTCTCGTTTTTATAGCGTCATATTCTATAAAAACCACAACAGATTTAGTAAATAAATTTTGTAGTACAAATTCATAGATATCAAACACAATTTAAGTTATTTTTAGGTTCAACTAATCGTAACAATTCATTAACATGTGACAAACAACGTCCCAGAGATAATTTGGGGACTAATGTAGGTGCATCCAATTCAATAGTTATCCATCCATCGTAATTGAGTTCATCAAGTTCTTTAATCACTCCAAAATAATCAATATCGCCTCGGCCCAATTCTGTAATGATAGGCCCCTTTGTTGCTAAAAGCATCAACCCAATATACCTGAATTTAGCTCTTCTAGATGTCATTACAGAAATTGACTTAATAATTTCTATTAACTTCTCAAAATTATTTAAAGGTTTTTTTCTAACATCTTTAAAATGAATATATCCAACTCGTTGTATGTATTCCCTCAATATTTGTACTGGATCGCCACCACCCCAGTATAAGTGTCCCATATCTAAACATAGAGAAACTTTGTCAAGAGACGTTAACTCCAATAATTTATTAATTTGGCCTGATGTTTCTATAATGCTGCCTTTATGGGGATGGTAACACAAAGATACCCCTCGTGATTTTGCAACAGTTCCAAGTTCTTCTAAACTTTCTGCAAGGATAATAGGATCATCGTTATAATTTGTTGGAGGGTCACCAATTATTAAATATTCTATTCCTAAAGTATGGGTAAGCTTAATAAGCGACTCACATCTTTTCCACTCATATTGACGTACACCATCATCTTTATTGCCAAGCCTCATCGTATGATAGACAGATATAATTGAAATATTACGGCTATTAACAATCTGTTTTATCGTACTCCAAGATGATTCAGCAGATAAGATAAATTCACTGGGTAATTCTATGCCATCAAAGCCTATATCAGCAATGTCTTCAATAGTGTCAACCAATTTATAATTGGACCACGTAATAGCATGACATGCCAGACCTTTTAAATTCATAAACTTAGTCTTTTTGACATTAATTTGTGACTTGCCGGGATAATATTAAAGCAAAATATATTCAGTTTTTTCAGTCTAATAAAATATGATTCAATTTTATACTAATCACTTTTAATTATATTTACTAGATAGCTAATTAATAGTAAGATATCAAGTAATAGGTCGAAGTTTTTTATATAGATGATGACTTAAGCTTGATAATATAAATAGTATAAAGCCAAATGCTTGTTTTGGTCTGAAAAAGGTTCGTTTAATAATTTGAAGCTTAAAAAGTATTGGAGCTGTCAATAAAAACCATAAACGTGTTTTAATTTTTTCCCATTCAACTAAGGATTTTAGCTCTTCAGTGCTCCATTCTGGAGTCTCAATTTGCTGCCGGTCAATCATCAAATCATCCCAATCAAATCCATCAACTAAATATCCTTTTTCTTTTGCTATGTCTAAAGTAGCTGAGCCAGGATAGGCTGTTAAATAGGAAACATGTGGGGAAATTCTGATTTTCCTACAAAATTTAAAACTATCTTTAATTTGATCTAAAGTCTCTACTCTATCCTCTGCTATATTCCCAACGACGATAAATGCATTCACGGTCATACCCAACTTTCTTATTTTTTTTGCTAGTCCGGGTACTTGATCAAGTTTAACTGGTTTATTAATAATATTACTAAGAACAAACTGATTTCCAGACTCGATAGCAAGATTCACGTTATAACACCCAGAATCTCTCATTTTTTCTAAAATTTCATCATTGAGCAACCAAGCAGAGACTCCATTGGGTGTATCCCATTTAAGGTTAAAGTTGTCTTTAAGTGCATCAAATAACAAACCTGTATGCCTCTGCTTAGCAATGATTTGGTCATCTTCAAAATAAATTTCTTCTATATTAAAATCATCAACTAATAATTGTAATTCTTTTACAACATTATCAACAGAACGCATCCTTGGAACTCTTGTGAAAACTTTGAATGCGGTGCAGAAGTTACATCTATACTGACAGCCCCTTGACGTGATAAATGATGTTGCCCTTAACCCTGTATTTCTACCCCCATGCCTAGATTCGGCTTTTATATATTTTTCCATGGGAAGTAAGTGCCGCGCAGGGAATGGTATTGTATCTAAATCCTGTATGACGTCCTTTTTTTCATTGATGATGTAATTGTCCCCAATCCTAAAACCAACACCATCTAATTTATTTAAATCGTATCCTTTGATTAATGCATCAATCAAAGGATGAATTGAGTTATCACCCTCACTCATAATTATGGCATCTACATTATTATCCGATAAAACAGACTCAGGAGCGGATGTTGGATGGGCTCCACCTACGATTACCTTTATTTCTTTATCAACATTTTTTACCAGTTGTACCACTTTGTGCATATTTTTTCTCTGTGAGGTAAACATACTAGTAATTCCGACTACATCTGGTTTCTCAGTCGCTATTCTATCTTGTATATCCTCAAATGGAAGGCCTACACGTATTCTTTCGGGTGATACTCTTGTGTTTATATCCCATCCTTCAAGAAATGCATCAAGCATTGTAACATCATATCCCTCCTGCAAAAGTGCGCCACCAATATAGGCAATTCCTAATGGTACATTAGGATTCATATCATCCCGATTATTATTACACCAAGCAGGTGGTTGTATTAACATCACTTTTGTTTTATTACTAAGATTTTTCATGTTTAAAAATATTGGTTTTTGAACCATTTGATTTTTATAATCTAATATTATAGATAATAATCAAATTTAGATACATATTAATCTTCTAAAATTTTTCTTTAAGATCATTGAGAATTGAGATCGGTTTATGTTTATAAATTTCATTTATAATATTGTCTCCTAGTTTTTCTCTAGAATTTAAAAAATAGAGTCATTATCTAAAATACGAGTGATCTTGGATCAAAGTTTAATATTTATTTTGAATTATAGATAAAATCTTGTTAAATGAACTCAAGAACTTATTAGAAAATAATACTTAATATGTATTAAATGAAATCTTCAATGATTGACTTAAATGCAATATCTGTATACATAGGTATAGTATTTGGATCCCTATAATAAGGATAATTCATTGACCTTTGGATTATCGCAACAATTGGACCAATCAAACGTATTATTTCTATTGGAATCTCCATTTTTCTTGATAATTCTTTATACCATTTATCAATTATTTCAATAAGTCCATTACTATCCAAATAATTTTTAAAAGTTAATTCACTACATGAATTCTCATAACTAAGTAAAAGTGGATTAAAAATTAAATGGGCTAAATCATAAAATGGTATATCTTCTTCAGTAAAATGTTCAAAGTCAACCATACCAATTACTGATTTATTGAATAAAATATTATCGAAATCATAATCACCTTGTAATGCGCAAAGTGGCAATACAAAATCATTGGCTTTCAAAATCTTTGATTTTAACAATAATATTAATTCAGAAAAATTGGGGATTAATTTGAAAACCTCATTTATTTTTTTCTCTCTCTCATTTATTTCTTTAATTAAATATGACTTCCCATCCACATCTTTGGTCTTGGTTATTTTTTGAAATTCAATCAGATTACGTATCCCATCAAGAATTGATCTATCAAGGAATTTTAAATTTTTATTGGAAAATTTTCTTGTTGGATTAAACCTAGATTGAATTCCTTCAACATAAGACATTAATAAAAAATGAACGCCATCAACGGTATCCTTTTTAATTAAACGAGGATAAGATTTAGATAAATCAGTGCCATTCAATAAATTATCGACCATGATTAAGTTATTTGATTCATTATCGATAATTTCCGTCTTCTTTTTATCTCTACATACCTTACAAAAATATTTTGGCACTTTATAATTATTGATATAAATAAAATAATTTACAGTGTGATGATCTTCTGGCCGGCTAGTATGTTTAACAATTCTAATTTTTTCACTGCCATTAGTTAAAACACCTGATTTAATTAATATATCAATAAGTTTGGGTTCTTTAGTATTAGTACAATCTTGGAATGCAGTAACAACAAAACTTGGTGAAACATATTTTAATAATTTTGCAGGAAATAATTTTCCTAGAGCATTAAAAAATATATTTGTTCTACTATGCTTAAATGGCAGAGCATTCTTTTTCCAGTATTTAATCATTTCATATGGTATAACATGCCTAGGATTTATGTAATGCTCGAAGGCACCATAAAATGAAGTTTTAGGGAAACCTGCTTCATTTAACAATAATTGTAAACCGGTCTTTGAATATGTATAAGTCCTATATTCACAATTCAATTTCCATTTTGTTATTATATTTGCCATGAAACGTGGTAGAAAAGAAGTAAACAATAAATTCATGTGGTCATCTTTCCATACACCCAACAAATACGGCCAGCCAATCGCATTTTCAATTGCTAAACATAATGATCCATCTTTCTTCAATACCCTTTTTAATTCTTTGAGAACATCTAATTGCATTTCCCTCGGGTTTTTAGAATAGTTCTTTTTATCAGTTCGTTTTTTCCCCCAATGCTTTTCTAGAATTATTTCTTGTTCAAAAGCAACCCATTCTAAAACACCATTTAAAATAACATTAT
>Ga0187833_10006324_pt1 | contig 10976 bp, 11 predicted proteins | sample ETNtaG_37_FD_167968 | JGI IMG/M metagenome (GOLD analysis project Ga0187833, IMG submission 167968) | Marine microbial and viral communities from oxygen minimum zone, Eastern Pacific Ocean - ETNP2014_SV_400_PacBio MetaG (Illumina Assembly) | ecosystem: Environmental > Aquatic > Marine > Hypoxic... | reverse complement strand
TGAGCTTAACCAGGAAGACTATGATGACATCAATGATGAAGATAAAAGCGCATGGTTACAGCTAAAATTCGTTGATGATGAAGAAAACAAGGAAGCTGAAATCAGCATAAATGGTCACAGAACCCAAGTTGACCAGACAAGGCAAACCTACACAAGAAGAATAGACCACTGGGTAAAATCTGGCAACAACTATGTCACCATCAAGCCAAAAAGCCTTCTAAAGATAGTAAGTTTGGATATATACACAGGAGACTTTGAAGAGTAATCAATCAATCACAGTACCTTTAAATACTTTATCTTCTAAGAAATTATTAAAATTATCCAACTCAGTCCCTTTCATAATCACAACTTTAAGCCCAACCTTCTCAGCCTCCTTAGAAGCAACCGGATCAAAAGGCAAATTCATTCCCGCCTTCCACTCATTCCCAACAATCTTTCTAAACTCTTTCCATGAAACCTTCTCCAGCTTCCTAGCATCCTTAAACTTATTAGGATCTTTATCATAAACATACTCAATATTAGACAAGTTAACTAAAGTATCAGCCTTCACATTCTTAGCAAACAGCACAGCATCCATATCAGATGAACATCCTGGCTGCCATCCGCATCCAACAATAATCCTCTTATCAGTATCAACCTTCTTAGTAGGATTAACTGCAACCCTCTCATAAGCATGTTCAGAGAAGATAGCTCTCACAAGCTCAGCATTCAATCTTGTAGCCATAATTCCAACCCAATCATTATCAATAGCTTTAACATCAGTAATCTTTCCTGCAGACTCAATATACCTTCTGCACACCTTCCCTCCACCAGTAATAATCACAACTTTATTATCTTCCTTAACATAGTCAAGCATAAGCTTCCTAAACCTCTTAAGAAAACTTTCATCAATCTTATCAGGCACAATAATTGAGCCACCAAGTGAAATCACAAGCGTTTTATTATCCATAAAATTCTAATTAATCTTTTTTTATAAAAACTTTTCTAACTCAGCTCAATAACAACCTTTTTATATTCACCTAGATTGCTTTTTTTCATGCAAGACCTACTAAAAAAGGTAGCCAAAAAAACAGAGGGCAGCGAATTCTACAACTACATCCCTGAAGGCTACACTCCTGGCAAAACCAAATACATCATAATCACAGGCTCAGTAATCTCCGGCGTAGGCAAAGGCACATTCAGCTCCTGCCTGGGCAGTATGCTAAGACTATTCAACAGCTACGAAATAGTCCCCTTAAAATTTGAATGCTACGTCAACTACGACTCAGGAACCTTAAACCCCTTCAGGCACGGCGAAGTCTTTGTGTTAGATGACGGCACAGAAACAGACCTTGATTTAGGAACATACGAAAGAATGCTCAACAAAAACCTCACAAAATCCAGCTTTGTCACCATGGGCAAAGTCTTCAAAACAATCATAGACAAAGAGCGCGCAGGAGACTACCTTGGTAGAGACGTAGAATTCATCCCTCATGTAACCGGCGAAATAAAAAACTTCGCAAGAAAACTCGCCCTAAAATCAAAATCTGACATAGTCCTAATAGAAATAGGCGGCACAGTAGGGGAAATCCAAAACTCCATCTACCTTGAAGCAATGAGAGAACTAGCTTATGAAGAAGGCAGAGAAAACGTCTGCTTCATCAATGTAACCTATGTCCTCCAGCCAAACTCTCTGGGAGAACAAAAAAGCAAAGCCGCCCAATTAGGTATCAAAGCTTTGATGAGCATCGGCATCCAGCCGGACATAATAGTCTGCAGGTCTGAAAATCCCATCACAGACAAAATTAAAGAAAAAATCAGCATCTACTCAAACGTCCCAGTCTCAAGAACCATCGGCTTCCATGACACAAGAAACATCTACAAATTTCCTTTAACCTTAAAAGAAAAAGGCATAGACTGTGCAATCTTTGACATCTTAAACCTCAAACCAGGTCAGCCTCACTCAGATATAAAAGACTGGAAAAACCTCCTAACAAAGATAGACTCTCCTAAAAAGCAACTAACAATAGGCATAGCCGGCAAATACACAAACGTGCACGACTCTTACATGAGCATTCTAAAAGCTTTAGAACACACCGCCCCTTACAGCAACGCATCCATCAACATCAAATGGATAGAAACCATGGACATAGAAACCGGCAAAACTTCAGTTGAAGAAGCCATGAAAGCTATTGACGGCATGATAGTCCCTGGCGGCTTTGGAAAAAGAGGCGCAGAAGGCAAAATAGCATGCATAAAATATCTAAGAGAAAACAACATCCCTTACCTAGGCCTATGCTTCGGCTTCCAAATGGCAGTCATAGAATATGCAAGAAACGTATGCAACATACAAGAAGCCAACTCAACCGAAATTGAGCCAGACTGCAAAGACCCAGTAATAGACATCCTCCCTGAGCAAAAAGAAATAGAAGGTCTTGGAGGCAACATGCGTTTAGGTTCTTACCCTGCAATCCTAACCAAAGGAAGCAAAATCTTCAGTCTATACAACCAAGAAAAGATAGACGAACGCCACCGCCACAGATATGAAGTAAACAACAAATACTTAGAAATCTTAGAAAAAAATGGTCTTATCTTCTCAGGCAAATCACCAAAAGGAAGCCTAATGGAATTCCTTGAACTCCCCAACCACAAATTCTTCATAGGCACTCAGGCCCATCCCTGCTTCAAATCAAAGCCAACCAGTCCAAGCCCTGTCTTTCATGGGTTCATCAAAGCAGCATTAGAACATTCTAACTAACCTTCTTACCAACTCTTTCTCTCAACACAACTTTTGCAGCGCTAATAAACTCTTCCTCCTTCTCAAAAGGAATAATCGCGCCTGCCGCCAATGGATGCCCTCCAGCCTCTCCAAAACCAACCCTCTCAACAACATCCGTAACAACCTGTCTCAAATCAACACCTTCGTGCTCATCTTTTCCCCCAATCCTCAAAGAAACCTTTGTATTATTCTCCTCCTTCGTCCTAGCCAGCCCCATAATATAAGTCCCCTCTTCAACATCATTAGACCTGGACAAAATAGAAGCAATAGTCCCAATAATCGTATAAAGCACTTCATCCTTTGCATTAATAATCATAAATCCTTTCTCTCTAAAAACATCCTTAGACTCCTTACTCCCTTCATACCACTTCAACGCTTTAACAATCTCTTTCTTATAATCAGTAAGATTCTTAATCGCTCTCTTCTTAGACTTCTCATCCCCCAAACAAACACCAATCCCCAAAGAAGCCTTGCTAAGCCTGCCACACGAATTCAACAGTGTAGAAAACTCCTTAGCATCCCTCAAAGGAGACTCATCAACCTCTTCAACAAGCGTATACACATTACCCAAAACATCAGATGGGTTCTTCTCATTAATTCTCTTCATAATAATCCCAGACACCAGCCTCTTCATCTCCTCCTCATTAAGATGAATAATCTTCTTCCAATCCTTCCCATTCATAGGCTCAATCCCCATCTCATTAAGAAACTGAATAGTCCCTGACTCAGAGCCAGTCACATCAGGAATATATGGATTACTGCAATACTCCAACACCTTATGAATCGGTTTAGTCTGTATTCCAAAAACTCTCAATCCTCTACTCACCTTAATCTTATTATTCAACAATGCAACCTCAAGAATACTATTATTCAGTTCAAGAAAACCATTATCCTCCTGAACATCACCGACTGCACCAATCACTGCAACATGCGCCATATCAGACTCTATCTTCTTACTCAACAAAGAACAAAAAAGATAAACCACTCCTGCTCCTGAAATCTCTTTGCCTCCATCAATACCAAAAAGATTAGGATTCATATGATTCACCGCAATCTCCTTCTCTTCAATCTCATGATGATCTAAAACAAAAAACTTCTTATCTCCTAACAACTCTTTAATATTACTAAACTGCGCACTCCCTAAATCAGTAAACACAAACGTATTATAATCCTCCTTAGCAAGTTCCTTTAACACCTTCTCATTCAACTGCTGTATAATAGAAACAGAATACCTCCTATTCTCAGAAGTCAACAATTTTATTAAAATAGAACATGCACAAATGCCATCACAATCCAAATGAGAAACAATCCTTACAACATCATTATTATCTAGTCTCTTAAATTCTTCAGCGCCTTCCTTAAGATGCTCCTTAAAAAGTTCGTACTTATCCACTTTACCTTATCTCATCTAACTATAATTATTCAATATACAAGTTAATCTTCTTTGGCTCAAACTTCCAGCTAAAAGGCAGCTTCTTAGTTCTCTTATAATACTTAACCAATCTCTTAATCTTAGACTCAGTAAGCTGCAACCCTCTCAATGCACTCTTATCATGCTTATTATTCTCCATATGCTTCTTTTCCTTTATAGCCTTCTTAATCAAAGCCATTAAATCTTCTGGAAGCTCTTTCAATAACTTATTCTCTTCCAATATTTTAGTAATCTTTTTCTTTGTAACAATAGAAACATCAGGAATTCCATAAGTATCTCTAAGTATAATACCTATCTTAGAAGGGCTATTACCTTCCTTAGCAAGCTTCTTAACCAGTATCTCAGCTTCCTTAGCCTTATACTTTGACCATGTAGGTATAATCTTCTTTGAAGGCTTAGTAGAGCCTGCTTTTCCCAGTTTTCTTGAATGCATACGTGCCATTTTCAAATCAATTATATTATAAGGAAACAAAGAAATATCTTCTTGTCTCCAGTATAGGTCAGTTGTTAAAACCATCCTATCTCTCGATAAATATTAAAAAACCAGCCAGCCTTTATAAAGATTTTGGTATAAACATATCTAAAACCCTCATCTAAAAAAAGGTTCAACCACAAAAAGTTCAATAAACTTCTCCATCTTCACACCCACCTTGCCATACGTTGACAAAGCCTGCTCCGGAACCAGCGCCCCTCTAAAAACAGCAAGAGCCTTAGCCGCAGAATCAAACCTCGTTCTCTCCAGCTGAGACTTATGGCACTTAATAGCCTCCATCTTTCTCTCCATCTCTATCTCTGACAAAGGCACAATCGTATTAAACTTCTTAGTATTAAACAAAGACCACACGCTCTCATAATTCCATAACTCAACATGTTTGCCATTCAACTCACTATCTTCAAGCGCTCTAATCACAATCTCTCTTGACGCAACATGAGTAGGATGATCATCATCTTTATGTGGTAGCATAATAATATCCGGCTTCAAAGCTCTAATTTCTTCCTCAATAATCTTAACATCCTCCTCAACCATTGACAAATCATCATAAAACTTCAGCCTGCAAAAATGCGGCACACACTTCAACAAACCACAATCCTCTTTACTTTCCTTCTCTCTAACAAGCATCCTCTCTTCAGGAGAACTCTTCCCACTAATCACTGCATGATGCCCTGCAGTCATAACAAACACATGAACCTCATTATCAGAAGACAGTTTTGCAATCGTGCCACCTATATTTATGGAAGAATCATCAGGATGAGGGGAAACAACCATAATAGTCTTATCCTTTGGCACCAAAGAATTCATAACAACATTAAACCCTCTCAAAGACATCATCCTCTTCAACTCATCGCTCTTCAGCAACCCTGCCGCCTCCCTATCCAAAATCAAAGTGCAATCAGTATGATACCTCAGCAACGATGCCGGGCATCCCAAACCAATATCACCTTCAACCATAGCCTTCACTGCAGCAGCCTTTTGTTTCCCGCTAGCCAGCACAACAATCCTCTTAGCATTAAAAATAGTTCTCAACCCCATACTAAGAGCAAACTTAGGAACCTCTCCAATTGATTTAAAAAACCTTGAATTATCCTTTATAGTATTCTGCGACAATTCAACCTTATGCGTCAGGCTATTAAAAGGAGTATCAGGTTCATTAAACCCAACATGGCCATTCGAGCCAATCCCAAGAATCTGTAAATCAATCCCTCTCTTATTAATCAACTCTTCATACCTTCTGCACTCCACTGCAGCATCCTTAGCAAGTCCGTCAAGAAGGTTAATATTCTCCTTCTTCAGATTAACACTATCAAAAAGATTTTCATGCATAAAATAAGAATAACTCTGTTCATCCTTCTTCTCAATAGGATAATACTCATCAAGGTTAAAAGTAGTAACCTCATAAAAATCTCCCTTTCCACTTTTACAGGCAGAAATCAACTCTTTATACATCCCAACAGGAGTTGAACCAGTAGCAAACCCTAAAACCATATCCTTCTTAGAAGCAATATCTCTAAGAACAATCTCTGCAGCCTTCTTTGAAAGCTCCTCATAATCCTCTGCAACAATAATTTTCATTACATGCTCACTTCATTCACAACAAAATAGCCCTGCCAGGATTCGAACCTGAGTCGCAAGGCCCAGAACCTCGCATGCTTGGCCGCTACACTACAGGGCTGTATAACACTAAGAGTATCTAATTGATTTATAAATCTTTATAATGATTTTATGATTTTAATCACAACATTATTATACAAACAACCCTTATTCTACCAAATGCCACGGGGAAGACCATTAACATCTCAAATCAGAAAAAATCTAATTGAAATACTCTACTTTCTTGGAAAAGGCTACGGCTATAACATCTACAAAACCTATCTCGCCATCTACCCAAAAGTAACCCTAAGGTCAATCTACCATCACCTAAGAAAAGGCGCTGACTTAGGAGAATTCAAAATAGAGAAAATCGCTCCAGAAAAAGGCTCTTACAGCTGGGGCGACCAGGCAGAAAAAATCTACTACCGCTTAGGCCCAAACGCAGAGCCTACTGGCGATATAAGAGTGAAGAAGTTTTTAGAGAAAGATTTTAAAACACCATCTGATTCTTAACTAATAATGAAACTTGATGAGCAATTAGAAGAAAGATTAAAGTCTGAAGCAATAAAATACTTAGAACAAGGAAAACCTGACTGGGACATTCCTCACACCCTTGCTACTGTACATTGGATGAGACAACTAATAGAAAAAGAAGGCGGTGATGAACGGACTCTTGTAACAACAATGTATCTTCATGATGTAGGATACCCTGAATTAAAAAAAGGTTATGACTTTGATGACTTAATGAAAAGTAAGAAACATCATGCACAAAATGGGGCTGAGATAGCAGAAGAAATACTCACAAATTTAGAATACTCTCCAACAGAAGTTAAAACAATTATAAAACTAGTTGGTGACCATTATAATAAAGAAAATATTAACACACATGACTTACAATTAGTTATAGAAGCAGATGGCTTAGCAAAAATAGATTGGGAAAGAGTAACACCTAACTTTGACAAAGAAAACTGCTTAAAATATTTAGATTATTTCAAAGGTAGAACAGCACCACAGTTTAGAACAAACACAGGAAAAAGATCACTAAAAGAATTATTACAGAAAGCTGAAAACTATTGGAAATAACCACTAAGCATCCACAAAAATCCTATGCTTCTCTTCACCTTTAAGCTCATTCATAATCCTATGAATAATAATCTTCTTAGGGTCCGGCAATAGCTTAACCCTCTTCTTCAGATCAACAAAATCCTTAAAAGGCTCCACTCTCCTTTCCTCTATAATCTCCCACATATGCTTCTTGCCCAATCCTGGCAATAGCTCTAACTGATGCATCCTTGTACTCAAAGGAGTAGAATTATTAAAAAAGTCAACAAACCTTTTCTCACTCTCATCAACAAGCTTCTCCACTGAATATATAAGCTCAGCCTTTGCAGTGCCCGTAAGCCTTTCCAAAGGAAGCTTCCCAAGAATATGATGAATCTCTTCTCTTTTACCTTCTCCTATATATATAACATCTCCTGGTTGTAACTGCCTTATCTCCTTCTTTGGCACAAGCTCAAGCAGCACAAAGTGTTCTTTTCCTAAAACCTGAACAATAGCATTCTTTCTATGTGACGGTGTATTATCAAACGGATACCCGTTAGGCAGGTAATCCAGGACAATTGCTTTTTCCTCTTTTATTACTTTATTAATCATTACTCTTCCCCCAAAAAACTTTCACTTCTTCTTCACAAACTCTTTTACAGTATCTAATATCTTCTTAAGATTATCATTATTTATTGTAATAGTATATGCCTGAAGCAGTGATTTAAGTTCTTCCATTGAAGCAGGCAATATATCAACAATCTTGCATATATGCTTCTCTTTCAGCCTTGGTACATCAAGCTTTGTAAGCTTTTCAACCAATGTTTTGCTATCTTTATATGAAAGCTTAGCAAACTGGTTCAAGTATTCTACTGTCTTATTAACCCTTATATTAAGTTCGTCCTCTTTTACTTTTGACAAACTTTCCTTAACTTCAGCCATTGTAAGAGGATTCTCTGAGATTATGTTTTTTGTATGCATTTTGTGTGCCTCCTTGATTATACCTTCCTCAAATGAACAGGATGTATCATCAATGTTTTTTGCTTGCCTTTTTTCATGTCATTAATAGACACAGTATAACAATTCCCTTTCTTTCCTTTAACTACTCCTATTTTTGAATGGAATCTTCTAAAATAAACTCCTTTCTGTATGCTTGGCTCTACTTTCAAAAGAACTTTTTCTCCTTCCTTAAATTCCTGAAAATACTTCCTAAGGCTTATTTTACCCTTCTCTCTTATATTCTTACTAAACTTGTTTCTAGTCTTTCTTCTTGCTCCGCCAGTTCTTTTAACCATTTTTAATATTCCCCCAACTATTTAAACTCTATAAGTAGCCCTATTATAAAAATCTTTTTATTGTATCTATATTATTTTGATGATTTCAGATTATATAAAGCTAAATTAACTTATCTCCTAGTTTCATATCTTAATCCTTTACAAAAAGCGAAAGATATATAAATGAGCTTATGTTCAATTGTTTATATATTTCTCTTTATGGTTTTACAAATGAAGGAAGAAGAACAACTTAAAACAGGAACAACCACTATTGGTTTAGTTGGTAAAGACAGTATAATCCTTGCAGCTGATAGAAGAGCTACAGCAGGAACATTAATAGCAGATAAAAGAGCAAAAAAAATATACACTATCACAGACAACATTGCAGTAACCATGGCTGGCACAGTTTCAGATGCTCAATTATTGTTAAAATACGCTGAATCAGAGCTAAGGTTAAAGAAAATAAGAACAGGAATGGATTGCACAGTAAAAGAAGCAGCAAACCTTTTGGCAAGATTTGTTTATTATAACATAAGAAAGATGAGCATGATTCCTGGAATCTCTCATTTTGTATTAGGTGGCAAAGATAACTCAGGATTTTACTTATATGATATTTACGCTGATGGCAGCATAACTTTAATTGATGATTACATCTCATCCGGTTCAGGTTCTGTTATGGCATATGGTGTTCTTGAAACAATCTATAAAAAGGACAACTCTGTTGATGATAACCTTAAACTAGCTGTAAAATGCGTAAACGCAGCAATCCAAAGAGATTCAGCATCTGGTAATGGCATAGACGTTATATCAATAACCAGTGAAGGCATAAAGAGAATACTTGAAAAGGAGATAGATACAACAATAAAAGCATAAAGATAGTTTTTCTTATAAGTATCTTAATCAATAAAAATCAATAAACATATAATGGTGTAATCTAATTGAATAAAAATCCATTCTTAATTTATAGGTAAGAAAATGACTGACATAATAAAAGAAATCTTAAAACACATACCAAAAGGTAAGATAAGCGAAGCCTGTTTTGAAGGCGCTAACATAGTTCTCTATACGAAAGATGAAGAATTTTTCCTAAACAACACTGGTATCATAAAGAAAATAGTAGATGAAATCAAAAAAAGGATAGAATTAAGGCCTGATCCTGCCATAACTCTTGACTTAGAAAAAGCTGAGAAAGAAATAAAAACTCTCATTCCTAAAGAAGCAGGCATAAGCAATATCATATTTGACTCTCAAAGATCCATAGTAGTCATAGAAGCTGAAAAGCCAGGTCTTGCAATAGGAAAGCAGGGCAGCGTTCTCAGAGAAATCAGGACCAAAACATTATGGATACCAGTAATAAAAAGAACTCCTGCAATACGTTCAAGACTCATTGAAAATATAAGAGCAGTTCTCTACCAAAACAGTGATTATAGAAGAAAATTCCTTGACAAAACAGGTCATAGAATCTATGATGGCTGGATAAGGGGTAAAAAGGAAGAATGGATAAGAATATCATACTTAGGTGGAGCAAGGAACGTTGGCAGGTCATGCTTATTTCTACAAACACCAGAATCAAGAGTACTATTAGACTGCGGCATTGACGTTGCATCAGACAATCACGCTTATCCTCATCTTGAAGCTCCAGAGTTTGACATAAAAGAGCTTGACGCTGTAATAGTATCTCATTCACACTTAGACCATAGCGGTTTCATACCATATCTATTCAAGTTTGGTTATAGAGGTCCAGTATACTGCACAACTCCCACAAGAGATGTAATGTCCCTCTTATTGCTTGACAATGTAAAAATCATGCGCTCTGAAGGCAAAGAGCCAATCTACACATCAGATGATGTAAAAGAAATGGTAAAGCACACAGTCTGCCTTGAATATGGGGCAGTAACAGATGTAACCCCTGACGTAAGAATCACTCTCTACAACTCAGGTCATATTCTTGGTGCTTCATTAGTACATCTTCACATAGCCAATGGGCTGCACAACCTTGTCTATACAGGCGATTTGAAATATGCAAGAACACAATTGCTAGAACCAGCTGCCACTCGTTTCCCGCGGCTTGAAACATTGCTCATAGAAAGCACCTATGGTGGAAAAGACAACGTCTTGCCCCCTCAAAGAGAAATGGACAATTATCTCAAACAAGTTATAAAAGAAACAATTAAAAGAAAAGGCAAAGTTTTGATGCCAGTGCTTGGCTCAGGAAGAGCTCAGGAAGTAATGATCATGATAGCCAATATGGTAAAAGACAAAGAGGTTCCACCATTCAATGTTTACATTGACGGCATGGTCTGGGACGTAACAGCCATCCACACTGCCTATCCTGAATATCTAAATCATATCATAAGAAAACAAATCTTCCATAAAGATGAA
>Ga0187833_10006323_pt1 | contig 10976 bp, 9 predicted proteins | sample ETNtaG_37_FD_167968 | JGI IMG/M metagenome (GOLD analysis project Ga0187833, IMG submission 167968) | Marine microbial and viral communities from oxygen minimum zone, Eastern Pacific Ocean - ETNP2014_SV_400_PacBio MetaG (Illumina Assembly) | ecosystem: Environmental > Aquatic > Marine > Hypoxic... | reverse complement strand
GCTATCTACTGTATTTAAGGATCTTGATCCTGATGAGAACGTAGACCTTATACTCGGTTCTCTAAGTGAATATGCAGTAAATTTAATTAAAGAATACAAAACGATTAAGCAGAAATAATAAAAGGATTGTTAATATGCCTAAACAAAAAAAGGTAAGACATGTTTTAGGAATTTCAGGTGGTAAAGATAGTACGGCACTTGCCATATATATGCGCGACAAAGTACCAGAAATAGAGTATTTCTTCTGTGATACAGGGTCTGAATTGCCAGAGACATATGACTATTTGCACCTTTTGGAGAAATATCTTGGTAAACCAATTGTCAGAATAGGCGAACCTGAGGAAAAGGGAGAAAAATACTTTAATTACTGGTTAGATATGAATGGTAATTATTTGCCTTCATCACGGCAACGTTGGTGTACTGTTGTATTAAAGATAAAACCAATAGAGGCGTTTATAGGAAATGAAAATACTATTAGCTACGTGGCTATCAGAGCTGATGAAGATAATCGAAAAGGATACATCAAACCACCTAAAGGTAACATAGAGGTTGTATATCCATTCATTGAAGCTGGTATTGTCAAAGCGGGAGTCTACAAGATTCTTGAGGATGCAGGCTTGGGCTTACCTAAGTATTACGAATGGAGAACACGTTCTGGATGTTATTTTTGCTTCTTCCAGAGAAAGTTTGAATGGGTAGGATTAATGGAGAAACATCCTGATCTGTTTAAGAAGGCTATGGAGTATGAAAAATATGATCATAAAACAGGCAAAAAATTCACTTGGTCCCAAGAAGAAAGTTTGGAAGAACTTTCAAGACCTGAGAGAGTTTCAGAAATTAAAGCATGGCACATGAAACAAATGGAGAAAGAAAAGGCCCAAAAAAAAGACAAACCTCTTCATGAAGTCTTCGAAGAAACTTTAGACAGTGAGGATGGCGACACACCATGTTTAGTTTGTAACTTGTAGAATAATTCATTTCTTTATAACATATCAACTAATTAGGTATTGAGGCTCTAGAGGACGTAACCATTAACAGGGAAGACGTGTATAAGGAAGATCAAGTGGGAAATGTGTTATCTTCTGCTTCGGGCGTAATTAGTCATACCAGAGAATAGATTATTATCTTTTTTCCTGTTGATTTTGGTAATTTCCTGAGTATTATTAACCCTAGAATTTCGACTATCTACTTGATTTCATACCACACAGATATATTTTCCATCAAACGATGGATATACTTTTCATATATTTAGAAGTAAAACAAGGGGAAGTAGTATATCGCAATGTCAAATATCCTTGTGTCTTGAATATCCTGATTTAGCAAAGGGCAATTCAATAAAATATATGGAGCTAATCAAACACATAATTTCAAAGGTATATTAAAATGTTTGAAATGTTTAAGAAGCCTAAAGCGAATCTGAGTCACAAACAAAAGAAAGAAATTAAGGAGGCGTATATACATGCGATATCTGAAGCTGGTAATGATGAATTAGAGTACGTAAAAAAGAAATTTAATGGAAAAAACAGTATCTTGGAAGACTCAAGTATTCAATGGGACAGAAAATTGTCTGAAGCTTGTGCAACTCTTTACCAGATACTGGTTAAAAGTGCAGATGGAGAAATAAGCTCATGCTCTGATACAAGAAAGCATATTATTGCTGCCTTATTTTATTTTGTGGAACCATATGATGTAATATGTGACTATACACCTGGAGTTGGTTATCTTGACGATGCATATGTTGTTAGCCTCTGCGTGGAATATTTGCAAAAAAAGGAATCTAAATTGTTTAATAAATTCTTTGCAGCTTACAAAGAAGACATGCATCAAAAGGCGGTTGCAAAGAAGGCTTCAAAAATATGGACAAAGGCTGAATTAAGAACGCTGAAGAAAGAGTATCCAAAGATGGATACACAAAAACTTGCGAAGAAACTGAAGAGGACAATAGAAGCAGTTCGTTTTCAGGCGAAGAAACACGGTCTGCAAAAGACAAAGAGATATATGCAGACGTTGTACGACCGGATGAGTAGATAGGTTAAGGCAAGAAATGAGAGGAGTAGTGTCATGCCAGGAGTTATGAAACCGCCTGTTACACCAAAGGACGATTATCCTAGGAAAAAGAGTGGGTCTTATGGAGAGTTAGGTAGCGGGTGCAATGTAAGAGCACAGTATTTATTAACGACTTTTCTTCCTGAAGACCTAGCACACATTAAGCTAATTTCAGAAATAGATGGTTCTGAGAAATGGGATGTTCGCGATCTATTTCAAAGAGAAATTGATACTGCTCGTGTAGAACACTCGATTGTGCCATATCTTGAAGACCAATCAAAGGTGAAGTTCTTTAATCCGATTACTTTGACTTTGCTACCAACGAAACGAAGTGCAACTAAAATATTAAGGGATCTTCCAATCCTTAACAAAAGTGAGACAGATGAAGAATATATAGAGTACGAATATGAGAAATTTTATAAACTCAGTAAATATAAAAGAGAGTCTAGTTTTTCATTGTTGGAATGGAATGATTTGCGGGTAAATATGGTAGCGATTGATGGACAACATAGACTGTCTGCCCTTAAAAGGATGAGTGTTGGAGGGGCAGGCACGCTTGAGAACTGGTCAATACCTGTTGTAATAATTATTTTAAGTAAAGTTGCTGGAGGTGGACAAACTCCAAGCATTTTAGATGTTGTAAGGAACATATTCATCTATATAAATACCGAAGCTAGGGGAGTAGTAAAAGCGAGACAAATACTACTGAACAATGAAAGTGTAACAGCTATATGTACACAAGAATTACTGCGCAGGTCTCATTCTAATGACGTAATTGAGAACGAAACAAAAAAAGATTTCAAAATTATGCCACTCACATTCTTTGATTGGAGAGGCATAGAAAAGTGGAATAAAAGAACAAAGAAATTTTTGAGAATTCCGTCGCCAAGTCATGTCAAGAGTATAGAAGAAGTACATGATTGGTTTGTTGTTTATATTGTAGGAGAAGACTATAAAGAGGTAGATGGTCAACAACGGGTTTTAGGCCTTAAAGAAATGGATCCACCAATATTGCTTAGTCCTGATGATAAACTATCAGAAGGTGATGCTGAAAGGATCAGGGAAAAATTTGTCGGCACAGTAATGCAGGGTGTATGCTATTTACTTGAAAACTTTATTCCATACAAAAATTACATAGATGAATATCGTAAGGTTGAAAAAGAATATACCGGGCAAAATTCTTCTATTATTAAAGGATATGCGTTTCAGGCATTGTTATACGGAACTTCAACGGAAACAAAAGATCTCACAAATGATGTTAAAACGGAATATAGCACATTAAAGCAAACACTTCATGGAATTGTTAAAAACAAGACTGGCCTGACTACCTTGCTTCAAGATGACATTGGAATGCGAGGAGTTGTTTGCGCCTTTAGCAGAACGAAAAGAGTATATGACGATATCATTAATGAAACATCGCCCTGGTTGGACTATAGTAAATGGTTTGTTGCTTCATTAAACAAAATATATAATGATGGATGGCTAGATGATGAAGACAACCCGACCACAAAAAAACATTTCTTGTATATCACTCATGATCCACGAGGCAAAAGGAAAAGCTATAGAGTGGAAGATGTTAAAAAAGCGCTTGGTATATTGATAGAAATACTGATATTAAAGAATGGAAATTCATCAATTCAATTGAACAGAGGCGACTATAATAAACACGTTAAAAAGGCTTGGGGTGATATAAGAGATGATTTAGCAGATACAATTAAGAAAGGATACAGAACAGAATTAAAACCGAAAGCGGTACAGAGATTTCCGGATAATGCGTCAAAACAAAGAGAATATCAAAAAAAAGAATCTGAAAAGAGTACCGAAAAACACCTTGACGCCCTAGAAGCAGAAATTGGGTTATGATGATGCATGAAATACTTTCAAGGTTGAATGTGGATTTACTTAAACGGCTAATCGATGATTACTATTGTGGCTCAGTTTTAAAAATTATAGATTCAAATAAATTAAATGAATGGCAGAATGATTGTAAAACCCTTGTTAGCTTGGTGCTTGCTACTTATGGGAATGACCTTTTCTATGATAAAACGGTTAGAAGACTTTTCTTAGAAACCCTACCTTCAAATAAACTTGTAGAAATAGCTCAGCATCTCAACAAACCAAAATACCAGAAAAAGTATGACCTTGCATCAACAATAGCTAATTCTCCATGGCGATACGGCAGTTCTCTTACAAGGATCTTTGTAAGAGAATTTCAAATACCATCTGATTATTTACCGAATAAATCAAGCTCAATGGATTCAACTGAAATTGTTGATCCCTTTGAGGACATACCTGATTTGTTAGAATACCAAGAGCAGATTAAAGTAAAATTAGAACGAATATTGTCTAGCGAAGGTTCAAGAGCTTTGCTACATATGCCAACTGGATCTGGAAAGACAAGAACTGTATTAGATTCTGCTATAGATTACTTTCTTCAAAATAATATTTTTGAGAAACAACAATCAATCTTGTGGTTTGCCCATACGGAGGAATTATGTAATCAAGCTATTGATGCTTTTAAAGATATATGGCAAAAGAATGCCGATAGATCTGCTCGCATCGTAAGATATTGGGGTGGCTACAAGCCAATGTTAGAAGAACTTAGAGGTTCTTTTATTGTTGGAAGTTTACAAAAATTTTATAATATTGTATCCAAGGAAGAAGAAATATTTAAAACCATAAATGAATGTGTTTGCCTAGTTGTTATTGATGAGGCACACAAAGCACTAGCCCCAACTTATAATAAAGTTCTGTCTAAGTTAACCGAGGATAATAAAAAAGTTCTCATCGGGTTAAGTGCGACTCCAGGACGGGGTGCGGAAAGTGATATTGAAAATAGAGAATTATCAATTCTTTTTGGTAAAACGCTAATTGCACCATATTTTGAAGGCAGGAACCCTATAGATGCCCTCAAAGATATGGGAGTTCTCAGCAATGTTAAAAGAATTGTGAGACCCTCTAAAATAGTAATTAATTTAAATGAAGACGAAATGGAATATGCAATGAGTTTTGCAGATCTACCAACAACTGTATTAAGCAGATTAGCGCGGGATAATAATAGAAATAAATTAATTATATCTATCTTAAGGGAACAATTAGCAAATAATAACTCATGCTTAGTTTTTGCCTGTAGTGTTGAGCATTCAAGGCTACTGTCAGCAGCAGTTAATTTTCTAGGATTTAAAGCTGCACATATAGATTGTACAATGAGAAGGGGGAGTAGAAGGTATAAAATTGAGAATTTTAAGAGAGGAAAACTAGATGTTTTAATCAATTATGGGATACTTTCAACTGGTTTTGATGCTCCTAAGACAAAAACAATAATAATTACTCGTCCAACCAATTCAATAGTATTATACAGCCAAATGGTTGGTCGGGGATTACGTGGGCCGCTTATGGGAGGAACAGAGCATTGCGATCTCATTGACATCAAAGACAATTATGAGAATTTTGGAGATGTAGATAAGGTTTATGAATACTTTAGTGATTATTGGGAAAAATGAAAGAAATATGTAACAAACTAATTGCTTGGTTTGTTAACTCTGAATTATTTTGGATTTCTAATATTTCTATTGATTATTCAATACTTGAATAAACCTGTAGTATAGCTTAAACATATTCTGGAAAACGTTTTATAGCGTGATATGAATTAATACACTTCAGGTTAGTATTCAATCATAAATTTTTGGGAGAATAAGAATGGTAAAAATGGTAAAACTAGTAAATGATGCAACAGCATTGCTCTCTATGCGTAATTCTGACTTTGATGCTAATAGTGCATACGGTGAAGTTGTTGATAATTCTATCCAAGCCAATGCAAATAACATAAAAATAATGATAGCTGAAAAGCTAACAGGAGGCAGAAGGAATAGCTACGTACCAATAACAGATGTTTGTTTTGGAGATGATGGTAGTGGAATGGAACCAGATGTACTGCAAAGGTGTATGCAGCTAGGTTATTCGACCCGTTATAACGATCGAACAGGGATAGGTAGGTTTGGAGTTGGAATGACCTTGGCAGCAATCAATCAGTGTAAACGTGTTGAAATATATTCAAGAGTGCAGGGTGGTGCTTGGTATTGGACTTATGTGGATATTGATGAAGTTACAGCGGATCCACCTGAGATGGAGGGGTTGCCCGAGCCAAGGCAGAAGGATTTCCCGGTAGACTTAAGCAGGTTGGTTGGATCTGAATCGGGAACCCTAGTGATTTGGAAGAATTATGATAGACAGTCAGCAACCGCTAGTGAAGTTAAAGAAGATGCTCGCATATGGCTGGGCAGAACTTATCGTAAATTTATATGGAATGATTTACATATCGAATTAGACGGTTCTGTGATTCATGCTATAGATCCTTTATACGTTACCGTAGATAAGACAGCTTTTCCTGATGATTCTCCTGGCCATGAATACAACCAAATAAAGTTTAAGTGGCCTGTTGATAAAATAGATCATCCAACAGGTGATGCTGATGAAGCTCCGATAGTTATAAGGATGAGTCTGGTTAATGAAGCACGGCGTCCTTATCGTGGATGTGGTAACTCACTACAAGTGCATGAGCGATTTATCGACAAAAACGAAGGTATTTCAATTTTGAGGAACGATCGTGAGGTTTTTTATGGACATATTCCGTATTGGCCGGGTAAGCAGTTCCAAGAGATAGATCGATTTTGGGGGTGCGAAATATCTTTTGGAGCAGAACTAGATAGGGCCTTTACTGTAAAAAATATTAAGCGCGGAGCAATTCCTTGTAAAGAACTTAAAAAAACGATCAAAGAAAAAATATCGCCAACGAGAGAGACTGCTGTCGAGAAAGTTCAAGATTATTGGGGGGTTGTTGATGAGGAAAAGAAGAAAAAGGCAGTGGCGGCAGAAAAAGAAGGTGTACTCACTGGGCACGAAGCTGCAGAAGATGTTGCTAAAGCGACCCCGACAGATCGTGGTGACTTAGACAAGGATAAGAACAAAGCGGAAGAGGTCAAGAGCCTTGTTGATCTGATTAAGAAGAACGAAACTGAGCAGCTAAAAGCTGCTTGGATTGCTCGTTTTGAGTCGCAACCTTTTACGATAGAAGATGATTCTTGGAAAGGTCCTGATTTTATAGATATTAGTCACCTGGGAGGCTCAGATGTAATTCGCTATAATATGCGTCATGCATTCTTTAGGGCTTTATCTAAAATTGTGGATGACCTTGAAGCACAAGGGAATGAGATAAGCCAAGCAAAAAAACTAAAAAGCTTGATTGATATCCTTTTAATATCGTATTCTAAGGCAGAGGCGAAGTTTGATAATAAGCTAGTCTGGGATGACTTGGAGTCATTCTTGGAAAATCATCGCCAGAATTGGGGCCAATATCTGGCGAATTATATAGAAACTTGGTTGAGGGAGCAAGGTGAAGAATAAAATTCTTGCGTCAGTAGGTGGAAAAAAGAATACACTTGTTGTCCAGTTAGAAGAATACAAGGGCGTAAGAACGATAGATATACGCAAATATTTCTACAGTAATACCGCCAAAGATTTTATTCCGACTAAAAAGGGGATTACTTTTACCAAGAAAACATACCAAGTAATGAAGAATCTTCTTGATAAACACCATTCAGAAATTATCTCATGGCTTGATGAAAGTGGCCGTGTAACAGAAGAAGTGAGTTTTAATCAAAAAAACAAAGAAAGGGCGCTTTTAAATGAGCGTTTCAGTCATAAACCAATTGAGCAATCTGTTGAAGAATGGAAAAGTCCTTGTTTCTTCGAGTCGAAGGCTCATGGTGGTATTGATAAACTAGTTTACAACAAAAGCCATAGTTTTTTTTCGATGCTTGAAGATTTATTGCAGCAAGCTAAAGCCTTATCAGATGAGGACAAATCTGAAAGAAATGAAAAGATCGATGATCTTAAGCGTCTGATAGATGTCTTATTAGTTACGTATGTGCGAGCCCAAGGCCTTTTTGATGATGCACCTGTTATTCATCCAGGTATTTTGTTTGAAACATTGGAGTTTAATTGGGGTACCTATCTAAACAACGCTCTATCAAATGAGGAATGATGATCTGGAAATATTTAAGCAAAAGTATACTACAAGAGAAGGTCGGAGAACCCCTTTTAGATAGATTAGAAACCGTTTCACCCGCACTTCCAGACCTTGCTACAGATCCCTTAAAGATATATACAAAGAACAATTTAATTCTGATCTATAACGCCTTTTGCCCAAGAGATTGCTTTAAGAATAAGAAATTCATGGCTACTGTGCTGAATTCGGTTCCATATAACAAATTAGAAAAGTTATGCGAATCTACTGGAGTTGGAATAGTAACAAATAATTTCAAAGATAAGGTAGCTGCACATCTTCGGAAGGGCTGGGTCGACAAAGAATATTGTCAAAAGTTTATAGAGTGGGCAGAGCTTACAAAGGATTTCATACCCGTTGAAAAGTGTGCTGTACCAGACCAAGAGCTGTTTACTCAAGTTTCCAAACCTTTTAAAGTGCTTAAAGATTACCAATATGATGTGTATGCACGCAGTATTGAAATGTTAGATGTTCATCATGAGCGCTTTGTTATTCAAATGCCTACGGGTTCTGGTAAAACGAGGACCGCAATGGAATTTATTACCCAGTTCATTAATTGCCGCTCAGAAAATTGCGTAGTTGTATGGCTTGCTCATTCTCAAGAGCTATGTGAGCAATCAATGCAGTGTTTTAAAGAAGTCTGGTCGCACGTTTCGAATAAGCCCCTCCGAACTATTAGATGCTGGGGAGAGCACGGAAGCTTGCCTTATTCATTCTCAGAATCTGCTTTTATTGTTGCAGGTTTTCAAAAACTTCATTCCTTGTTCAAAAAAAATAAAATTCCATTCCAAGAATTGAAACGGAGGGTTGCACTAATAATAGTCGATGAAGCGCATAGGGTTTTGGCACCGACTTATAAAGAAGTCACTAAGGCTTTGTTAGGAAGTAGCACCAGGCTCGTGGGATTGACTGCGACTCCCGGAAGAAGCGTTGTGCATGATGATGAAAATAAGAGATTTTCCGAATTTTTCTTTAACAAGATTGTTAATATTGAAACGAGGAAAAATGAATCTGTTATTGAGCTATTAAAGAAGAAAAGAGTTATTTCGAAGACGACCGTCGAATATCTTGTCTCAGGTCGAACGATCAAACTGTCAGGTCAGGAATTAACTTCCCTAGAAAAATATTTAGATTTTCCTCAGGGATTTCTTAAGAGAGTGGGAGCTGATGATATAAGAAATTTTGAAATAATTAGGAGACTCTACAAGGAATGTAAGGAGAACCGAAGCATAATGTTCTTTTCTTGTAGTGTGGAACATTCAAGGTTTATTTGTTCTGTGCTGCTTTATTTGGGCTATAAAGCAGCACATATAGATGCGTCAACTGAGACAAAGATGAGAAGTTCGACACTAAGCGACTTTAAAAGCAAAAAAATACAGATCCTCTGCAATTATGAAATACTTTCAACTGGTTTTGATGCTCCAAAAACAGATGTAGTATTTATTTCTCGGCCGACTAATTCCCTAGTTCTGTACAGCCAGATGATAGGTCGTGGTCTTCGTGGACCAGCAATCGGGGGGACGGAGCATTGTAAAGTCATTAACGTAAAAGATGATTTAGTGGGTGTTAAAGACGTTGATTATATCTATGAGTACTTTGACGATTACTGGAATGAGTAAAAGATTATTAATATGGCAACCACTTTACAAGGAAATTGAAGATCAGGTTAGCTCTGGTGACAAAGTACTTCTCCTTATAGCACCATACATAAAATTAGGTCCTCTCAAATCAATACTTAATTCCTGTAGACACACAGATCAAATTAAAATAGTTTCGCGATGGGCACCGCAGGATATAATAAGTTCTGTTAGTGATCTAAGCATTTATCCTTTCTTAAAAGAAAATAAAATTCCACTTTATATAAATTCCAAAATTCATTTAAAGTTATATATTTATCGGTCCAACAGAGGGTTCCATACGAGCGGCAATATAACTTCTGCAGGATTGGGTTATGGAGAAAATAACAATATTGAGTTGGGCTGTAACGTTAATTTGAGTAGTTCCGATTGGCAAGAAGTCTATTCCATTATAGAAAACAGTCTCATTGTTGATGATACAGTGTATGAAGTTTATATAAAATATCTAAATGACAACAAAGATAAACGTCCTCCGCTTCCTAAATTAATTCTTCCAAAAGATCCTATCAAGGAGTATTCTATAAACCGGTTGCCTGCTACAGATACTCCGGTAGATCTATGGAAGTATTATTCTGACAGAAATTCGATAGAGGATCCAGAGCTAGTCCAAAAAGCTATACATGATCTTGTATTGTACGGATTGGGAAAAGCTGAATTGGATAAAGAAATGTTTTTGAGATGTCTTGAAAGAGCTTTTAAGTCCGAGTCATTTATACGTGATTTAGCGCTAATGATAAAAGAAAGTGGTAGCTGTCGTTTTGGTGCTGTCAATGACTGGATTCACCGCAAATGTATGGATGTGCCTTTGCCTTATAAATGGGAGCTTAAGGAAAATACACGTACGCTTTATGCATGGCTAAGCACGTTCTATAAAGAAATTGAATGGAATGTACCAGGGAAACACTCACAAGTAATTTACTGGAAGACATAAATGGTTTGAGGGAACAAGCAGGATATGTGTGAAACTAAATGCGTGTTTTGTGATGATCAGGATAAAGTACTAGAAAATTCTAAATGTTATGCAATATATGATAAATTTCCAGTTAACAAGGGACATATATTAATCATTCCTAAGCGCCATTTCTCTAGCTATTTCGATGCTACAAAAGAAGAACTGGTGGAATTTGATGAATTGATATTTGAAGCACAGAAAAGCTTGAATTCTATATATAATCCAGATGGTTACAATATTGGAATTAATTGTGGTGAGGTTGCTGGACAAACAGTAA
>Ga0187833_10006319_pt1 | contig 10982 bp, 9 predicted proteins | sample ETNtaG_37_FD_167968 | JGI IMG/M metagenome (GOLD analysis project Ga0187833, IMG submission 167968) | Marine microbial and viral communities from oxygen minimum zone, Eastern Pacific Ocean - ETNP2014_SV_400_PacBio MetaG (Illumina Assembly) | ecosystem: Environmental > Aquatic > Marine > Hypoxic... | reverse complement strand
GCTCGAATTTTCGGCCTCTATCCCCAAAAAGGAGTTATACAGAAGGGAGCGGACGCAGACATAGTGATTTTTGATCCCACGGCTCCTCACACCATTAGGGCGAAAAATCTCCATCTCAAGGTGAATTACAGCATGTATGAAGGCAGAAAATGTTTGGGAGCGCCCGCCCTTGTGATGCAGCGGGGTAAAATTTTGATGGAAAAAGGTGAATTGAAGGTTGATCCGGGTCGGGGTAGATACCTGCCAGGGAATTTATAAATTAGCATTATTTCTATTAAATACACAACATATGCTGTTTGGTCAAAATGAAAACACAAAATATTGAAGCTTTGAATAACTTCTATATACCCTATTAAAGGCATATTTAAACTTTTTATAGCTGGTTTTTTAAAAAATTAGCTTAAAAAGTTTGGCAGGAAATGCAATATTTGGCGTTGGATAATTGTTTGTTTTAAAACCGACCGGTAACCGGGGTCTCGGGCTGGAAAGAAAAATAATTTTAGTACACTGAAAAAGAGGAGAGTTAAAAAATGGATTTTCATTTCACACAGGAACAGAAGGACTTTCAAAAAGCGTTTGTCACATGGTTGGAAAAAAATATGCCGGATGATTTCGATCCCTCGCGCCGTCAAGATTATGAAACCCAAGAAGATTTAAAACGCGCTTACAAAGACTTCCAGAAACGGCTCTATGAAGGGGGATATGCTGGAATGCATTATCCTATAGAATACGGCGGGCAAGGTAAAACCATCGTTGAGGAAGCCATTGTCCTGCAGACCCTGGCCGCAACCTGCTTCGAACTCCGTTGGCCGGGGATCATCACCCACGGCATGGCGGTTCCGACCATTTACACCTGCGGCACTGAAGCCCAGAAAAAGATGTTTCTCACTAAAATTCACGATGGCACTCACCTTTGGAGCCAGGGTTTCAGCGAACCCGATGCCGGGTCAGATGTGGCCAACACCTCTACGCTGGCAGTTCGCAAAAACGATCATTATATCGTGAATGGACAGAAAGTTTGGACGAGTTTCGCCCATGTGTCCGACTACTGTCTTCTCCTTGTTCGCACAGATACCGAGTCTATCAAACACAAGGGCTTGAGTTATCTTTTGGTGGACATGTCACTGCCGGGTATCGATATTCGGCCTATGACACAAATTACCGGGGAAGCCGATTTTAATGAGGTCTTTTTTGACAATGCTAAGGTCCCGGCCGATATGCTGTTGGGAGCGGAAGGTCAGGGGTGGCAGATCGCCGTCACCACTTTGATGTTTGAACGGGTTTTAGGGGACGTGGTGATGGGAGCGGCCTACGAGAAAAAAATTGAAAAAATGATCGCAATGGCTCAACTGGTCAAACGCTCCGGCCGACCGGCCCTTGAAAATTCGATTTTCAGGCAGCAGATTGCCGGCGCTTACATTGAAGTGCTGGTGTTGAAATATCACGGATTGAGAAGCTTCAGTCGACAGCTCAAAGGAGGGATGCCGGGACCGGAGGGTTCGGTCGGAAAACTTTTGTGGAGTGAACCCAATCAGAGACTGACCGAAGCTGCCCTCGGGGTCCAGGGCATCTTCAGCCAGATTATGGGCGGTGCACCATGGTCTATTCAAGATGGATTCTGGCAATTCGATTTTCTAAGATCCAAAGGGAACACCATCGAAGCCGGTACCTCTGAAATTCAGCGTAATATCATTGCCGAACGAGTGCTCGGTTTACCGAAGGATGTATCACGTGCGAGTATAAAGTAAAGGAGAGGTAGATGGATATCAGTCTAAACAAAACACAGAGAGACATCGCTAAAGAGGCCCGCAGATTTTTAAAGAAAGAATGTCCCATGGAGTTTGTGAAAGAGATGTGCGAAGACGAAAGGGGCTTTACTGAAGATATATGGAAAAAAATGGCAGATATGGATTGGATGGCCATGCGCATTCCGGAATCCTACGGCGGCATAGGAATGGATCTGATGGATCTGAACATGGTTCTGGAAGAGATGGGACGGGCTGTCTTTCCCGGGCCGTTTTTCTCCACGATCTTATTGGCTGCAGAAGCCATAATGGCTTCAGGGAGTGACGCACAGAAGGACAGGTATTTGCCGGGAATTGCGGATGGGAATTTGCGGGGAACCCTGGCGATGAATGAACCGGATGGTGGCGCAGATACAGATTATATCCAGATGGCGGCCCGGGCCGAAGGGGATGATTTTGTTCTGACCGGTACGAAGGTTTCCGTCCCTGATGCCCATGTGGCGGATGTTCTGGTCTGTGCGGCACGAACCGAGTCCGGAAACGATCCGAACAAAGGCATTACCCTTTTTCTCGTGGACCCGCGTGAACCCGGGGTATCTGTTTCACCGCTGCCGACAATGGACAGCACCCGCAAGCTGTGTGTGGTTGAGTTCAAAGGGGTGCGTTTGGGCAAAGAGTCGATTCTGGGCGAACGCCACCGGGGATGGGGAACCTTGAAACAGGTGCTGCAACGGGCGCAGATCGGGCTCAGTGCCGAGTGTGTGGGCGGTGCAGAGCGGGTCATGGAAATCGCGACGGATTATGCCAAGATCCGTATTCAATTCAATCAGCCTATCGGCACCTTCCAAGCCGTGAAGCACCGTTGCGCCCAGATGTATCTGGAAGCGGAAAGCGCGCGCTCGCTGTTATATTGGGGGGCATGGGCCCAGGATTATGGCGATGAAAAGGAAGCGGCTGTTGCGGCATCCGCAGTCAAATCCTACTGCTCTGAAACCTTTACCCACAATGCTTCAGGCGCCATACAAGTATTGGGCGGCACGGGATTCACGTTGGAAAGCGAGGTCCACTTTTACCTCAAACGAGCCAAAGGGAATGAGATGGCCCTGGGTGATCCGGCATTTCATCGCGAACAAGTGATGGGCCTTCTACAAACAAACGGAATCGACAAGTAACAGGAGGATGGTTTGATGGGACCCCTTGAAAGTATGAAAATTCTGGAAGTCGGCGGAATCGGGGCAGCGCCGTTTTGCGGCTATATGTTGTCGGATATGGGTGCCGATATTTTACGTATCGATTTTAAAGGACGACCGCGATCTTTTTTGGAAGCAAAATATGATGTTTTGTATCGAAATCGCCGATCAATTTCGCTCGATCTTAAAAATTCCGCAGGTGTGAAGGCGGTTCTTAGGCTCATTGAAAAATCTGAGGCCCTCATCGAAGGCTTCAGACCCGGTGTAATGGAACGGTTGGGCATAGGCCCCGAGGTCTGCTTCAAACGCAATCCCCGGCTCGTGTTTGGCCGTATGACCGGTTGGGGCCAGGAGGGTCCCCTTTCACAGGCTGCGGGGCATGATATTAATTATATAGCTCTTGCGGGGACACTGCATGCGATCGGACGGCCCGGTGAAAAGCCGGTACTCCCGCTAAACCTCCTAGGTGACTTTGGAGGTGGGGGCATGCTGCTGGCATTTGGTATTATGTGTGCTGTTTATGAGGTTCGAAAATCCGGCAAGGGACAGGTGGTGGATGCGGCAATGATCGATGGTGCCTCAGCATTAATGGCAACTTTTTACGGCATGAGTGCCGCCGGGGAATGGTCTGATCAACATGGGACAAACCTTTTGGACGGCGGTGCCCATTTCTACGACACCTATGAGACAGCTGATGGGAAATGGGTATCCATCGGATCCCTGGAACCGCAGTTTTATAAATTGTTGTTAAAACATACCGGGATCGATGATCCGAAATTTCAACACCAGGGAGATAGAGCAAGGTGGCCTGAACTCAAAGAAAAGATCGCCGAAGTCTTTAAATCAAAAACCCGGGATGAGTGGTGCAAAATCATGGAAGGGACCGACGTCTGTTTTGCGCCTGTCCTATCTTTTCAAGAGGCCGTAAACCATCCTCATAATATTGCGCGAAACTCATTTGTCACGGTTGAGGAGGTCATGCAGCCGGCACCCACACCCCGCTTTTCCCGAACGCAACCCGAAATAAAATGGGCGCCTCCAAATCCCGGGGAGCACACCGAGTCGGCCCTCGCAGATTGGGGATTTGATGCCGGGGAGCTTAAAGCGTTAAAAGTTTCGGGCGCTGTTTGAGAAATGAGGAGGAAAAAATGAGTACAGGGATAACCGCATTCGGAGGATATATACCTCGGCTGAGGTTGAGCCGGGAGAGTATCGTCAAAGCCAATGCGTGGATCGATCCGTCATTGGCTGCCCACGGCAAATCTGAACGGTCGATGTGTGATGTCGATGAAGACAGTGTTACCATGGCAGTAGAGGCTGCAAGAGACTGCCTTACCGGCGTCGATCGTGGAACCATATCTTCTCTTTTTTTTGCTTCAACCACTGCGCCGTTTGATGACCGTCAAAATTCGGCTATAATAGCAGATGCTTTGGGAATAGATGAAGAGATGACGACCCTGGATGTCGCACACTCCCAACGCGCGGGAACTTCAGGGCTGATTGCCGGGTTGAAATCTGCGGAGGTCGATGGAGATGGAACAGCGCTCTTTGTGGCCGCAGATCATCGGCAGACCCGATCTGCCAGTGTACAAGAGCTTTTGTTCGGAGATGGTGCAGCAGCGGTAACGCTCGGCAAAGAGGGTGTGATTGCCAAATTCCTGGGTGCCCATTCCATTTGCAGAGATCTGGTTGATCACTACCGCGGCCAGGGGGCGAAGTACGACTACCAGTGGGAGGAACGATGGGTCCGGGAAGAGGGATATTTCAAATTAGTGCCGAAAGTTATCAAAACACTCTGTGGAAAAACCGATGTTTCACCCGGCGACATCGACCACTTTGTAATGCCATGCCTCATCAGAGGTGCCCGGGAAAATGTGGCCGGAAAAATCGGTATTCCGGCTGAGGCAGTGCGGGATAACCTTTTATCCGGCTGTGGGGAAACCGGTACCGCCCATCCCCTGGTGATGCTCGTGGATGCCCTGCAGGATGCCCAGCCCGGGCAGAAAATTCTCGTAATTGGCTTTGGACAGGGCGCTGATGCACTCTTGTTTGAAACCACGGACAGGATAAAGGATTTAATCCCCCGAAAAGGGATTAGAGGAACACTCGCCAATGGAACAGTTGAGAAAAACTATCAAAAATTCCTTTCCTTCACCGACAAGGTGGATATCTATTGGGGGATGCGAGCCGAAGCCGGTAATAAGACCAGACTCACCGCTGTCTATCGTGATCGGAAGATGTTTTCGGCGCTGATAGGCGGAAAATGTAAAAAATGTGAAACGGTTCAATTTCCACCGGCCCATATCTGTGTTAACCCGGAATGCCGGGCAACGGATTCCCAGGAAGACTATCCGCTGGCCGACAGTCCGGCCAAAATCGCATCCTATACGGTGGACTGGCTAGCCTACTCACCGAATCCACCTCTGATCTTCGGCATGATCGAATTTGAGGAGGGGGCCAAGTTCATGATGCAGATTACCGGCTTCGATCCCAATGAAGTGGAATTTGGGCTCCCTGTGGAGATGGTTTTTCGCATCAAAAATTTTGACCGAGAGCGCAATTTCAGAAGCTATTTTTGGAAGGCAGCACCCCAGAGTAATTCAAAATAAGAGGATTGAACAATGGCAACAGGCATTAAAGATAAAGTAGCAATTCTCGGGATGGGATGCAGTAAATTCGGAGAGCGGTATGACTGTGATCCCGAGGATTTAATGTTCGAAGCATTTCAAGAATGCCAACAGGATGCCGGTATCGAAACCGAGGCCATCGATGCTGCATGGCTTGGAATGCTTTACAGTAACGAGAGCACCGGCTCATCGGCAACCCCCATGTCTTTAGCACTGAGACTGCCCAATATCCCCACCACCCGGGTGGAAAATATGTGTTGCACCGGTACCGAAGCATTCAGGGGGGCTGCATATGCCGTCGCCTCCGGCGCGTGCAACATTGCGTTAGCCCTCGGGGTTGAGAAATTGAAAGACACGGGATATGGCGGCCTTCCTGCCGGGTCCATGGGACCCAAGGCCGACCTTTGGTGGCCGGGGCTCTCCGCACCCGGGGCATTCGCACAGTTGGCCAGCGCTTATCGTGCCAAACACAATGTCCCCAAGACGGATCTGAAAGAGGCCATGGCCCATGTATCCTGGAAAAGTCACCGGAATGGAGTGCTCAACCCCAAGGCTCATCTGAGAAAAGACGTATCCATGGAAAAAATCCTCAGTGCACCGATGATCGCCGATCCCCTGGGGCTGTTTGACTGTTGCGGTGTCAGTGATGGATGTGCATGTGCAATTGTGACCACACCGGAAATTGCCCGGAGCCTTGGAAAACAGGATCTCATAACGGTTAAGGCCCTGCAGTTATCCAATAGCAACGGCCTCGAGGCCGGACATAGATCCTGGGACGGAAGTTACTTTGTTACCACGCGGGCAGCGGTCAAACGCGCCTATGAAGAGGCCGGCATCAAAAATCCACGCGATGAAATCTCCATGTTTGAAGCGCATGACTGTTTTTCCATCACCGAACTGGTAACCATGGAGGATCTGTTTATCTCACCCGAAGGCGGTGCTGGCAAGGATATTCTGGACGGGTTCTACGACCATGACGGAAAAATTCCCTGCCAGATCGACGGTGGCTTGAAATGTTTCGGGCATCCGATAGGGGCTTCCGGTCTTCGGATGATCTACGAGATGTATTTACAGTTCCAGGGCCGGGCGGATAAGCGCCAGCTTAAAGATCCAAATCTGGGGATGACCCACAATTTGGGAGGGTTTCCGCATCAGAACGTCTGTGGAATATCGATCATTGGGCGTGGCGATTGATGCTTTTTTTTTAAAAGCCGAACCTCGTAAATGGCTTTAGATGGGCCGACTTGACCCGCCAATAGCTATTTTTTTCAAAAAACCGGGGTTTGCGGTTATAGAGGTCTGCTTCAAACTCGCACGTTTTTATACAATTTCTGAAAAATATCGGACAATGGACTCGGCTTCTCTATTAATTATGCCTATCGATACATGATCGTGATACTCAGATTGCGCTCAACCTTATTTTCCTTCACCACCGTCAACTCCGATTGAGACATCTGAACGATTTCGATTCCCAAGTTTTCAGCGACTCAATTGTTGATCTGTATTTAGTTGAGTGGATTGACGTTTAACGCAAAGTGCGTAAAGATTTTGACTTTAAGCGGTTTCATACCTCCTCCTACCCTATTCTCTTATCGCCATTTTGCCCGAAACCACGGGAGAGTCGCATACGGTTTCAGTACATGCGGCAGCTATCTTCGCTTATCAAAAAATTTTCCGATATTTTCCCAAAATTTTAAAACTATATTCCAATCGGTTCCCACACAATCAGGATAAATTTCAAATCGAAAGGGTGTTTGAGCAATATACCATCGAGGGAATAAATCATATACGCAACATTGCATTTCATAACTGAACTCCAGTATCGCCTTATCAGTGGTCACATATTCGACCAGTTCATCTATAGTGACGCCATAGGTCAGAAGTGAAACAACCGGTTTGTTAAACGTTTTTTCCACTTGTGCGATGGCATAACCATCCATGGAAACCATTTTTTCACCTCATCTGTTTGCCACGATCCATGGCTGCAACGTAATTGTATAAAAAACAAAACCCCACTTCTTTATCTTATCGATCTGAGAAATGGGGTTTGAATTCATAATCCATGGCCTCCTCTATTAAGGCAGTATGGATCGTTAATCTGACGAATTGTTTGACAAAAAGTCCCTTCGGGAATCATATGCAGAGAAAGCGTTCAATTGTGCTCGGATGCCCTCTGACGGCAGGTATATGGAAATATTAAAATCGAGATACAACATAGGAATACTATAGTACTGCCGCCTTGAAAAGTCAATATGGAAATGGGGCTAAATTATTGGCCTGAACCGCGTCTTCGGAAAAAGGTTAATTGCAGAGCAGTTCCTAAAGCCGCTCCCTAGCTATCTCTTTGATCGCTTTGACGATGATTTTAATTGCCCGGTCTACCTCGGAATGGGTGGTCATGCGGCCGACGCTGAATCGGAGCGTCCCCTTGGCCCATTGAACCGGAAGATTCATGGCCTCAAGCACATGGGACACCGCGATAGTGTTCGAGTGGCATGCTGCCCCGGCCGATGCCGCAACCTCGTTTCTGATTTTTTCAAGAACCCGGTCGGCCTCCAGCCCATTAAACGACAGGCTCAACGTGTTAGGCAGCCGCTTTTCCGGGTGACCGTTGAGCCGGCAGTTTTCAAGTTCATGACCCAATCCGTCGTGGAGCCGGTCCCGAAGAGCCTGCATATGATCCATGCCCACATCAAGTTTTCGCGACACCAGTTCGCAGGCCTTGCCAAGGCCGACAATTTCCAGAACATTTTCGGTTCCAGAGCGGAACCCCTTTTCCTGACCGGCGCCGTGACAGAACTTTTCGAGAATCAACGGTTTTTTGATAAATAAAGCACCGACCCCTTTGGGTGCATAAACCTTATGGCCGGCAACCGATAACAGGTCTACACCGATCCCCCGGACATTGACTGGAATCTTTCCCAGTGATTGGGCCGCGTCGGTGTGCATCACAATCCCATGGCGCCTTGCAGTCTCCGCGATTTCAGCAATGGGTTGAATAGTTCCCACCTCGTTGTTGGCATGCATCACCGTAATCAAGATGGTATCCGGTCGTATGGCCTTTTCAATATCTGATGGATTAACCATCCCCTGACCGTCTACACCGACGTAGGTCGTTTCAATGCCGAATTTTTCCAAAAATCGACATACCGCCAACACAGCCGGGTGTTCAAAAGCACTGGTAATAAAATGGTTGCCTTCTTTTTGCATGTCCAGGGCAATTCCTTTCAAGGCATGGTTGTTGGACTCGGTGCCGCCGCTGGTGAAAATAATTTCTTCGGGTTGGCAGTTAAGCAGGCTGGCCACCTGGTCCCGCGCGGTTTCCACTGCCTGCCTCGGCGCAATGCCGTAGTAATGTGAACTCGACGGATTGCCGAACTCTTTTTGCAAAAACGGCTGCATGGCGTCGATGACTTCCGGATCACAGGGGGTCGTGCCGTTGTAATCCAGGTAAATGGGTCGAACCATATCTACTCGCTTTCAATGGGGTTTAAAAAATGGAACCTTCTTGTTTTCTTATATAGTCAACCTAAAGGATCTGGCCCAGTGCCTCGTCGAGGTTTTCGACCGTGCGATCGACATTATGGAGTTTGTCCAAGCCGAATAGCCCAATCCGGAAAGTTTGAAAATCTTCCGGTTCATCACATTGCAATGGAACGCCGGCAGCGATCTGAAGACCGGCATCCAAGAATTTTTTCCCGCTCTGTATGCCGGCGTCTTCAGTATAGCTGACAACAACACCCGGGGCTTGAAATCCCTCTGCCGCCACACTCTTTATACCTTTGCTGACTAGTAGCGCTCTAACCTTGTCACCGAGTTCCTGTTGCTTTGCACGGACTTTGTCAAAACCGTATTCTTCGGCTTCTTTCATCGCATCGCGGAAACTCTTAAGGGCATCTGTAGGCATCGTCGCGTGATAGGCGTGTCCGCCCTTCTCATAAGCCTCCATGATTTGAACCCACTTACGCAGATCACACGCAAAGCTGGTGCCGGCTGTGGATTCAATTCTTTCCCGCGCAAGAGGGCTTAGCATTACCAAGCCGCAGCATGGTGAACTGCTCCACCCTTTTTGTGGCGCGCTTATAAGGACATCGACACCACAGGTTTTCATATCCACCCAAATCGTGCCGGACGCAATGCAGTCTAAAACAATCAGACCACCAACTGAATGTACGGCATCTGCCACCGCGTGAATGTAATCATCGGGCAGGATCATGCCCGCAGAGGTCTCAACATGCGGGGCAAAAACCACGTCCGGTTTTTCTGCCTCGATCATCGCAACCGCTTCTTCGATCGGTGCAGGCGCAAACGCCGCATGCTCGCTGTCATAAACACGACGAGCTTTCAATACAGTGGATTGAGAAGGAATACCTCCCATATCGAAAATTTGCGTCCAGCGGAAACTAAACAAGCCATTTCGAATAACAAGACATCTTTTACCGGTAGCAAATTGTCGCGCCACCGCTTCCATGCTGAATGTGCCGCCACCCGGGACCACAGCAAACGCTTTGGCGTTGTAGACCTTTTTAAGCGTGGTGGAAATATCGTTCATCACTTTCTGGAATGACCTAGACATATGGTTGAGTGAGCGGTCTGTGAAAACCACTGAGTATTCGAGAAGTCCATCGGGGTCAACATTGGGAAGTAAGCCTGGCATATTTGCCTCCTTTCTTATACATTAATGCTGCTAATATTAAGCGAATCATATAGCTTTTTGCTATACAATATGTCAAGAATGAAGACTTGATCCCGTTTTTTTCCTTTAATGGCTTAAGTGAATCACATTGAGTTTAGGGTTTAACCATATTCATATGAAAATTATTATAACGACAATTATGTGACATTCAACCGGGAACCTGACGATAGTGAAGAAAAAAGCCAAGTTCGATTTCGGTGTTGCCATGTTGCCGGCTAGCAAACGGCGTGGGACACCAACAGGAGGCGGTAATTTCTACATCTTTAAACAGACTTCCTCCTCAGAGCGCAAAGCCGCCATGAGGCTGATCAGGTTCATGACCAGTCCGGAGCGTTCAGCCGAATGGTCGATGAAAACCGGCTACATGGGAGTCAGCCAGGCCGCTTATGACACCAGTAAGCTGAAAGAATACGTCAAAGGCTTCCCGTACGCCGCAGTGGCCCGCGACCAGCTTAAATACGCTACAGCCGAGTTGGCGACATATCAAATCGGCAGAGTGCGAAAAGCCTTGGACGATGCCATCCAAGCCGCTCTGACCGGTGCAAAAACTCCGGAAGCAGCCCTTAAAGATGCGCAGGCCTTGTCCGAACGGCTGTTGAAGCAATACCAGCTAATTACAATCTATTCTGGAAGGAGCGGGGGCATCTGCTTCCCGCTCCTATTTTATTTTCCCGCCCTTTTTTGGAATCAAAACAGATGTCGCGAAACTTTATGAGGCATGTTT
>Ga0187833_10006318_pt1 | contig 10982 bp, 12 predicted proteins | sample ETNtaG_37_FD_167968 | JGI IMG/M metagenome (GOLD analysis project Ga0187833, IMG submission 167968) | Marine microbial and viral communities from oxygen minimum zone, Eastern Pacific Ocean - ETNP2014_SV_400_PacBio MetaG (Illumina Assembly) | ecosystem: Environmental > Aquatic > Marine > Hypoxic... | reverse complement strand
AGTATTTGTAAAACGGATCCTGTGACGAGCTATTGTTATGGGTGTGCTAGAACCAATGAAGAAAAAAAGATTTGGGAAGATGAAAAGACCACGGAAGAATGGAAAAAAAATAACCTTGAGGAAATCATTAAAAGAATGTCAGGCTGGCAACTAAATAGTTTTAAAGAATCTTACGAACATAAAATTAAAAGTGGAGTTTCATTGTTTCAGAAACATTCAATTCAAGAAAAACCATAAGATTAAAGCTACTATTGCTAATATAATTATTAAAATACGTACTCCGCTTAAATAACTGGTTATCTGGGGAGATTTAGCAATATCTTTTTTTTTTCCTGCACCCAATCTGATTACCAGATAAAATACAAAAAGCAAAATGAGTATAACGGAAAGAATTCCAGTTTCTTCTAACATTTAAAAATTAAAACTTTACAAATAGATTGTTATTTTTCATAATTAACTTCGATGAAAAAATTTCTAGTTACCTTATTTCTAAGTACTCTGTTTTGCAATATATTACAGGCACAAAGTTCATTACCTGAGTGTAATGGAAGCCCCTATGAAGTCAAAAAATTATCCTTAACTGGCGGAGGTCTTGCAACCAAAATGAAAATGTTAGCCAAATGGAGAAATTGTCAGGGTACTTTGATTAATAAAGATGGTTCTCAATACGTTGGTGAATTTCAGGGTGGAAAATTTTCTGGAGAAGGAACTTTTTCGTGGGGAGACGGAGAATTTGCTGGAGACAAATATGTTGGAGAATTTATAAAAGGTAAACGGAGTGGATTAGGAACTTACACATTTGCCAATGGAGATATAGATCACGGTATTTGGAAAAAAGGCAAATTAATTGAGCGTATTGAAATAGGTAAAAAAAAAGCAAAGAAAGAGAAAACCAAGACAGCCAAGAAAAAAGAAGCCAAGGCAGCCAAGAAAGAACCAACGCAAACAGAAAGTTCGTTATTTGAGTGCGAAGGAAGTCCTCTTGAAGTTAAAACATTTTCCTTTTCTGGAATGAAGATGTTCGCCAAATGGAGAAATTGTCAGGGTACTTTATTTGGCAAAGATGGCAGCAAATATATTGGCGAATTTCAAGGTGGAAAATTTTCTGGACAAGGAACTTATACATACAGCAATGGATCAGTTTACGAAGGAGGTTTTAAAAGAGGTAAATCAGACGGGTACGGAGTGTACAAATTTGCTAACGGAGATTTGTATGTTGGTGAATTTAAAGCAGATTCATTTCACGGAGAAGGAACTTTCACTAACCATCTTGGAGGAAAATATGAAGGAGAATTTGCTGAAGGTGTATATAATGGACAGGGAACCTTCACATTTCCTGATGGAAGAGAAAATAGTGGAACATGGAAAAATGGCTTGTTAGATGGAGAGGTAAATCTTTTTTTAGAAGACGGTGGCAAGTACTTTGGATTATATGAGCATGGCGAAAGAAACGGGCAAGGATCCTGGACAAAAGCTGACGGAACAATGGAAGAAGGTATCTGGAAAAATGGTGAACTCATTATACGAAATGGGCAAGCATCTTTTACCTATGAAGAAGGAGGAACTTACTATGGAGGATGGGTAGACAATAAGCGTGATGGTGAAGGAACTATGAATTTTACTGCATCCTCACCAGAAAACAAAAAAGAAAAAAGAGGCTTATTTCTTAAGTATGAAGGAGGATGGTTAAAAGATAAATTGCATGGGTACGGAACAATGAAATATGCCAATGGAAGAATATATGTTGGTGAATGGAAAAAAGGAAAAAGAAATGGTCAAGGAACTTTGACATATCCTGACGGAGGAGTGAGAAAGGGAATTTGGTCGGACAATAAATTAAAAAAACAACAATAGTAAATTTTCCTATTAAATCTTTTAAATAAGGCTATTTTATCGAGAAATAACGATCTTGTCACAGTATAGTCTCACTGGTAAATTTTTCTTATGGAAGAATCATCAAATATTATTGTCCTGTCATCAAACAATGGAATTTCTCGAATTAAACTCAATGAACCTAGCACTTATAACGCTCTATCATTAAATACACTCAAAACATTAATAAAAAGTTTTAAAACTCTTAATAACGATAAAAAAACAAAAGTAATTATTATTGAAGGATCTGGAAAAGGTTTCAGTGCTGGTCACAATTTGGAGGAGATCAATTCTTTAAAAGGAAAAGCCGATTATCAAAAGTTATTTGCTTTATGTTCTGAACTTATGATGAACATAATACATAATAACAAACCTGTTATTGCCAAGGTTCATGGGGCTGCTTTTGCCGCCGGATGTCAACTAGTAGCAACGTGTGATTTGGCTTTGTGTACCAAGGATGCAATCTTTGCTACACCTGGTGTTAATATTGGACTTTTTTGTAGTACCCCTATGGTTGCGTTAAGTAGAAATGTGAACAGAAAAAAAGCAATGAAGATGCTTTTAACAGGAGAACCTATTACAGCTCAACATGCAAAAGAAATTGGTCTTATTAATGATTGCTTTGATAGTTCAAAATTGGAAGAGGAAGTTTCAAAATTAGCAAAGACAATTGCTTCTAAGTCTTCAAAAATTATTAAAATAGGAAAGGAAGCTTTTTATAAACAACTAGAAATGCCATTAGATGAAGCTTACAAATATACAAGCAAAGTTATGTGTGAAAATATGAAAGTTCTAGATGCTCAAGAAGGTATTTTGGCTTTTTTAGAAAAAAGGACACCCGATTGGAAAAATAAATAAATGACTCCCTCAGCAAAAGATGAACAATTAATTAAACAGATTCTTACTTCTACAAAGACAATTGCAATGGTTGGTGTAAGCTCGATTCAAAAGAAAGAACCTTCTAACAATATTAGAAGGAGACCCTCAACTATTGTTATGAAATATCTCCAAGAATTTGGTTATCGAGTGATACCAGTTAATCCTTCGTCGGCAGGAAAAAAAATATATGGAGAAACTGTAGTTGAAAAATTAGAAAATTTAACAATTCCGATAGATATAGTTAATGTTTTTCGTCCATCAAAAGAAGCAACCATGATCGCTAAACAAACAGTGGAAATTGGAGCAAAAGTTCTTTGGCTGCAGTACGGCATTCAAAATCAAGAGGCACAAAAAATAGCCAACTCAGCAAACATTACCTACATAGCAAATAGATGTATAAAACAGGAGTATCAAAGATTATTTTTAAAAGTAAGTCCAGTTTTTCCAGCTCTACGAACCTGATAAAATTATAGATGGTCAAGTTTAGTTCTTCAATATTGAATTGAAATTAAAAAGTATTATAAAAGGATAATAATATTATGGCGGGATAGCTCAGTTGGTTAGAGCGCAGGACTCATAAGCCTGAGGTCGTCAGTTCGATTCTGACTCCCGCTACCATTTTTAAAATAAATTTTCCAATTCACTATATTCAATCATATTCATATACTCTTTAAAGTTTTTAAAATAATCAGAAAATTTTAACTTTGAAAAATCTTTAATACCTATTTTTAGTTTGTTTTTGTTTTTGTTTTTTAAAATTATACCTATTCCCATATCAGCGTAGCATGTATATGTATCCACATAATCTAAGGTTCTAAATTCTACAATTGCTTTCCAAACATCACCGTTCCAAATATATTTACATCGAGGAACAGCTTGATCAAAAACATTATTTGGTAAACAATCGTGAATAAAAATTATTCCATTTTGATTTAATGATTTTATTGAATTTAAAATATCTTTTTTTACTTGTTTGTAAACATGAAGACCATCTATAAAAATGCAATCAAAAGTTTCTTTATTTTTTGAAAAAAAATAATCACTAGTTTCTCTTAAAGTTCCACCTGAATAAGGATCTACGCCGACTTTTTTTTCACAATTTATATGATTAAACAACTCATTATCAAAGCAACCAATTTCCAAATAAGATTTGTATTTCTTTCGATCGATTGTATCTTGTACTATTTTTTTCTTATCCGGCTTACATGAAAAATTTAATCCTATTTCACCTATGTTTTTCTCACCGAAATATTTGTGAAAAAAAAAATTTAGTTTTAAAATGTTTTTACTTCCCTTAAGTCTTAAAATTTTCTTTTGTATGAGATTTTTAATTTGAAACATTAATAAATAAATCTATTTATAAACTGTTTACAATCCTTTATATTTTATTTTGAAGTTTTGAAAGCTACCTAGCAATTTATCTTTTTTTGACACAATTAATTTTGTTTTAGGCCACTTAGCATTGACATCTTTATCATTATAACAAATTCCATCCTCAAATTTAGGTTCATAATAATCAGATAACTTGTAATAAATTATATTCATTTTTTGTATTGAAAAATATGCATGCGCAAATCCTTTAGGTATATATAAAGATTTACAGTTATTTTCTGACAAAATTATAGAATAGGTTTCACCAAAGTTTCTTGAGTTTCTTCTAAGATCAATTACCCAATCTAAAATTTTTCCTTTGATAACTGTAACTAGCTTAGATTGTTGATGCTTATATTGAAAATGAAATCCTCTCAAAACATTTTTTTTAGAAATAGTTGCGTACTCAAATATAAATTTATCCCAATTAATTTTTTTTTTATTGTATGTCTCTCTTAAACTACCTCTAAAATCAGAATGTCTTTTGTGCGCAATAATTTTAAGATCCTTAAAACTAGTATTAATAATTTTCATATTTTTGCATTTAAAATATTTTTTTCAAATAATCAGAATAGTCACATTTGCCGTAGAAATTAATTCTTTTTAAGATTTGTTTTTTAGAAATCCATTTATTTTGATAAGCAATTTCTTCAATACACGCAATTTTTAATCCCTGCCTTTCCTCTATTGCAGCTATATATTGTGAGGCATTAAATAAATTTGTGGCATTTCCAGTATCTAGCCAAGCACTACCTCTGCCCATAAATTCTGCTCTCAATAATTTCTTTTTTAAATAGATATTTAATAGATCAACAATTTCCAGTTCATTTCTTTTTGAAGGTTTTAGCGATTTAGCAAAATTAATTACTTTGTGATTAAAAAAGTATAAACCAGTTATGGCCAAATTTGACTTAGGTCTAAATGGTTTTTCAATAATCTTTTTAATTTTATTTCTTTTACCGGTTTCCAATATTCCATAATCTGAAGGGTTATTTACTATATATGTAAATATTGTAGCACCATTATTTTTTTTCAAAGCATTTTTAAGTCTATTAGTAAATCCTTGGCCATAAAAAAAATTGTCACCTAATATTAGGAGAACATCATCTTTTCCAATAAAACTTTTACCAATAATAAAAGCATCAGGTAAACCTTTTGGCCTACTTTGTTCTAAGAATGTAATTTTTATTCCAAGTTGAGATCCATCACCTAGTAATTTTATGAAATTAGATTTTTCATCCTTATTAGTTATAATTAGAATATTACTAATACCTGCGAGCATTAAAACTGACAACGGATAATAAATTAAAGGTTTATCGTAAAGAGGCAGCAATTGTTTGTTGACTGCTTTGGTGAGTGGACCGAGCCTTGTTCCATAACCTCCAGCTAATATAATTCCCTTTTTAATCATTAATCAAACCTAATCTTTTATCAAATTTTCTTCTTTGTTTGATACTATAAAATCTTGGATTTTTTATATACCATTCTATTGTTTTAACTAATGCTTTGTTAAAACTATATAAGTGTTTCCAACCTAATTTTTTTCTAATTTTACTACTATTCAAAGCATACCTAAAATCATGACCCGGTCTATCTTTGACAAATTCAATTCTTATTTTTCGTTTTTTTTTGTCAAAGTTAGATTTATAAATTTTGATAATTTTTTGAGCTAATTTCAAGTTATTAATTGTTAATCCCGTTCCTACGTTATAACTTTCACCGATTTTTCCTTTCTTAATTAACGTGATTAAAGCGCGACAATGATCCTCAACATATATCCATTCCCTTTGATTTTTACCCATTCCATAAATTGGGATATTTTTGTTTATAATAATATTGAATATAGTTTTTGGTATTAACTTCTCGGGAAATTGATTTGGTCCAAAATTGTTGCAACAGTTCGATATTAGAATAGGTAATTTATATGTTCTTACATAGGAATTAATTAAATGATCAGCGCTTGCCTTAGATGCTGAATAAGGCGAGCTAGGTTTGTATTCATCATTTTCTTTTGATTTATGATTTTTTTTAATGTCACCATAAACTTCATCAGTCGAAATATGGAGCATTTTGAATTTTTTATTTTGTTTATGATATGATTTAACACATTCGAGAATATTAAAAACACCCAAAATATTAGACTTTATAAAATCAATGGGATGTTCGATAGATCTATCTACATGAGTTTCAGCAGCTAAATTAAATAATGCAATTGGTCTATGTTTTTTTAATAATCTTTTAACTAATTTATTATTACAAATGTTACCTTTGTAGAATTTATAATATTTTTTATTTATGTTTTTAAGATTATAAAAACTTGATGCATAAGAAACTTTGTCTAAATTGATAACATAGTATTTTTTTTTAATTAGTAATTTTACTAAATTACTTCCAATAAAACCCAAACCACCAGTTACAATTATTTTTTTTAACATTAATATTTTTATATTAACAAAAAATTGATAGAAACATTTATATTGTTTTTTTAATCCAATATTGAGGTGTTTTGTCGTTGATAATTTCTATAGGTAAATAATATTTAAAAGGTCTTGTACCCATTTTTCTAATATAATTAGCAGTATATTTTATAGCTTCTTTTAGTGTTGTTTTAGTAGAATAATTAAGAAGTCTTCTTGATTTTTCTGCACTACAAGTAGCAATTTTTACCTCTTGAGGTCTTGCTGGCATATGGAGTGCTTTACCATTATATCCAACTTCATTGGCGACTAAATTGGCTAAATTTTTAATCGTTATACTTTCTTCATCTGGTCCAACGTTAATTATTTCTTTGTTTATGTTTTTGTCAAAGGCAAGTTTTTCAAGACAATAAATTACATCATCAATATATGAAAAAGTTCTTTTTTGTTCACCATCACCATATATGAGAGCTGGTTTCCCTTGCAAGTTTCGATTAATAAAAATGGATAATACATTTCGGAATGGATCATCATATTTTTGATTAGGTCCTACAATGTTGTGTGGTACAGCAATATTCCACTCAATTCCATGAACTTTAGCCAAAAGCTTTAACGTATCTTCACCAGCAACTTTTGCTATGCCGTATGGGTCTTCAGGTTTAGTTTTCATATCTTCAGTAAATGGAAAACTTTGTGACCCATATCTTGCCATTGAAGAACAATACACAAATCTTTTTACTTTATTTGCTATAGCTGCAGTTATTGTCGAAACACTTGCTCCATAAATATTTTTAGTGATCGTATAGGGTGAAAAAACAGATAAGCCTTCATGCGCAGTTGCAGCACAATGATAGATTATTTCACAGCCTTTCATTGATTTTTTTATTTTTTCGTAATTTGTGCAATCTATTTCAAAAAAATCAATATTTTTAGGTAAATTTTCCTTTTCACCACCAATTAAATTATCATTACCCACAACTTCATGTCCAAGTTTCAACATTCTTTTTGCAAGATGGCTACCTAAAAAACCTGCAATACCTGTAATAAAAATTTTCATGAGAATTTATATATAATATTAATTTTAAGAAAAATATATAAACTTTGTTAGAATACTTGAATATTATATATACTTTTTACATATTTATACAAAAAAAAGCGATGGTTCGTATTAAAGATTTAACAATAGTTATAGTTACATTTAGAACAAATAAAAAAATTTTATTTAAATGTTTAGATGCAATTAATTTTAGCGCGCATATCATAATAGTAGAAAATTCAAATGATAGTAATTTTAAACAAATACTTGAAACCAAATATTCTAATTTAAATGTATTTTTAAGTGGTAAAAATTTAGGATACGGTGCTGGTAATAATTTTGGTCTTGAAAGAGTGAAAACTAAATATGCATTAATATTAAATCCAGATGTGATCGTAGCAAAAAATTTTTTTGATGAAATGAATATATACCTTGAAAAAAAAATAGATTTTCATCTTATGGGAAGTTCACAAAATAACAATAAATTTGATTCAGCAGGTTTTTTTAATGATATTGATAAAAAGATGAAATTTAAAAATGAAAAAAAATCAGCATGCGATTCATTGGTCTTAGTAGACTGGATTGTTGGTTGTGCTATGCTTTTTAATCTTGAGAAATTTAATACTAGAAAATTATTTGATGAGAATTTCTTTTTGTATTTTGAGGAATTTGATTTATGTAGAACGATAAAATTAAATAATGGAATAATTTATCTTAGTAAAAAAATGATCATAAATCATCTTGGTAATAAAGGATCTTTAGCTACTGATGCTGAATATGGTTTGCAAACAGAGATTTTTAGAAATTGGCATTGGATGTGGTCAACATTCTATTATTTTAAAAAACGGTATGGTTATTTCTACGCCGTTCATAAAACTTATGGAAAACTTTTTAGATCATTATTTAACATGATTTTATTTACTATCTCATTTAATAAATTTAAAAGAACAGTTTATTATGCAAGATTTTTTGGTATCATAAATTCTATGCTAGGAAGAAAATCTTGGTACAGAGTTAAATCATTAGAAGCTAATGACCAGGAAAATCTATAATGTTATAAGTTTTGTAGCCTCTCTTTTCTAATAATTTTTTTCCTTCCAAATCAAATAAATTTATTACAAAAATAAATCCACTAACTATTCCACCGGGCATTTCAATAAGTTGAGCGGCAGCATTTGCAGTTCCTCCTGAAGCAATTAAATCATCAATTATTAGAATTTTTTCATTTTTGTTAATAGAATCTTTATGCATTTCAAGTGTTGCAGTTCCATATTCAAGTTTAAAATTTACAGAATATTTATCAGCTGGTAATTTGTTTTCTTTCCTTAACATTATGAGAGGTTTATTTACAATATAGGAAAGAGGAGATGCAAATAAGAAACCCCTCGCTTCAATTGCAGCAATTTTGTCAAAATTAATTTTTTTTGAAATTTCCAGGATTTTGTCAATGCAACTTTTAAATGCATTTTTGTTCTTAATTAACGTTGTAACATCTCTAAATAGTATCCCTTTTTTGGGATAATCTGGAATTGACCTAATATACTCTTTTAAATCCATTTTTTTATTCAAATTAAAATAAAAACATCATAATAATTAATTTTTAAAATGACAAATCCAAAATTAGCAATAATTGGTGGTAGCGGTCTTTATGATATTAAAGGATTAAAAAATCCTAAATGGAAAAAAATTAAAACTCCATGGGGAGATCCTTCAGATGAAATATTGAATTTTAATTACAACGGAAAGAAAGTTTGTTTTTTACCAAGACATGGTAGAGGTCATATAAATTCCCCAACAAATATCAATTTTAGGGCAAATATTGATGCATTAAAACAATTAGGGGTCACGGATATTGTTTCGGTTTCAGCGGTGGGTTCGCTTAAAGAAAATTTAAATCCTGGTACTTTTGTCTTGGTAGATCAATTTATTGACAGAACCTTTTCAAGAACAAAAACTTTTTTTGATGAAGAAATTGTTGCCCATGTTTCTATGGCACATCCGACTAGTGTTGGTTTGGCAAAAGCATGTGAAAATGCTTTAAAACAATTAAAAATTAAATATCAAAGAGGTGGCACATATTTAGTTATGGAAGGCCCTCAATTTTCTACTCTTGCAGAGTCTAATTTATATCGAAGTTGGAATGCTGATGTAATAGGAATGACTAATATGCCTGAAGCTAAATTAGCAAGAGAAGCAGAAATCAGATATACGACCGTAGCCATGGTAACAGATTTTGATTGTTGGCATCCAGATCATGAAAATGTTGAAGTTCAAATGATAATCAAGACTTTAATGGATAATGCAGAAAAGGCAAAAAATATGATTAAGATAATTATAGGGAATTTTGAAAGCGAAATAAAAGAAAACGATCCTGCTAACAATTGTCTTGATGCAGCTATTATTACCAATCCAAAATTAATGACAAAAAAAACTAAAAAGAAATTAAAAAATATAGCTGGAAGAGTACTTTTTAAGAAATAATGCATATAAATGGAAAAGCATTTAGAACAATTTGGTTTGATGAAAAAGATCAAATAGTAAAAATTATTGACCAAACTAAACTTCCACATAAATTTGAAATAAAAAATCTTAAAACGGTTAAAGACGCAATAAACGCTATCAAAACAATGGAGGTGAGAGGAGCACCTCTCATAGGAGCTACAGCTGCATATGGAATAGTTTTAGCGGTTGCGGAAAATAATAACTCTGCATTTATTAAAAAGAGTAGCGAAGATTTAATTAAATCTAGACCCACCGCAATAAATTTGAAATGGGCGGTAAATAGAATGATAAAAAAATTATCAGTTGTAAATAATAATGAAGTTTTAAAAATTGCTTTAGAGGAAGCAAAATTAATTTGCGAAGAAGATGTAAAATTTTGTGAAAATATTGGACTTAATGGATTAAATATTATTGAAGAAATCTATAATAAAAAAAAAGATACAGTAAATATTTTAACCCATTGTAATGCTGGATGGCTTGCAACAATTGATTGGGGTACCGCAACTTCTCCAATTTATCATGCTCATAAAAAAAGGATTCCAGTTCATGTATGGGTTGATGAGACAAGACCAAGAAATCAAGGAGCGTTCCTTACATCTTTCGAATTAAACGAGGAAGAAGTACCTAATACAATTATAGCCGACAATGCCGGAGGATTACTTATGCAAAGAGGTGAAGTTGATATGTGTATAGTCGGAACTGATAGAACAATCGCAACGGGCGATGTTGCGAATAAAATTGGAACCTACCTAAAAGCTTTAGCTGCCAAAGATAACAACGTTCCTTTTTATGTAGCTTTACCAAGCTCAACAATAGATTGGGAAACTCATGATTTAAAAAATATTCCAATTGAAGAAAGAAATTCAGAAGAATTATCATACGTAGAAGGGCTAGATGAAAGTAAT
>Ga0187833_10006316_pt1 | contig 10987 bp, 10 predicted proteins | sample ETNtaG_37_FD_167968 | JGI IMG/M metagenome (GOLD analysis project Ga0187833, IMG submission 167968) | Marine microbial and viral communities from oxygen minimum zone, Eastern Pacific Ocean - ETNP2014_SV_400_PacBio MetaG (Illumina Assembly) | ecosystem: Environmental > Aquatic > Marine > Hypoxic... | reverse complement strand
GACATATTTTGCTAACGACCTGCCAAGCAGAACAACCTTGCGATTCATTTTCCTCCCTATCTCAATAATGCTCTTAAGTCTTGCGATATGGCTTGAAAAGGTAGTCACAATGATAGCGTTTCGCTTATTGTCTATCCCTAGAAGCACCTCTTTTAGCATATCTCTAGCCACAGCTTCAGAGGGCATCTTGATAGGATCATTGGCATAGAGACACTCAGAAATTAAAGCAAGAACCTTTTTCTTCCCAATAGCTTTCAGTCTTTCGAAATTAACTTTCTGCCCCAGCGTTGGAGTCATATCAAATTTGAAATCATTTGCATAGATAATAGTGCCATACTTTGTGTGGACTGCAATAAGCACGCTCTGAGGTGTTGAATGCGTCACGTTGATAAACTCAACCTCTATTTTGGATGATAACTTTAACTTTGCATTGACATTGACTTTCTTCAATTTGTTAGGTAAACTAATCTTCTCATCTGTCAAAATAGCCTTCAATACTTCTATAGTAAATGGTGTTGCAATCACAGGTGCGTCATACTGCTGAGCAAGAAATGGTATCGCAGCTACATGATCAAGGTGTGCATGGCTGGGAATGATTGCTATGACATCCTTTCTCCAGTCTTTGATAATGCGATCATTAGGGACAGCCTTTGCAGCCCTCAACTCTTCAACACTAATATCTTTAATATCCTCATCCTCAGTTAGATTAATCCAATTAGGAACATGGATCCCCATATCAAGAATAACAACCTCATCATCTACTCGGATAGCAGTCATATTCCTCCCTACTTCCCCATAACCACCTACTGGACAGATTTCTATTCCCATAACCTACAAATCAAAAAATGAGTATAAAAATGTTTGTAAAAAGAGTTGTATAGAAAATACTGAGGGGAAAGGGATTCAGAACCTACAGTTCCGGCTGTAGGCTGCGGAGTAGTAGAGGGGTTTCGTTTGGCTCAACCCCTCAAGCTAAAAAGGTGCGGGGAAAGGGATTCGAACCCTCGTAGGCACTAAGCCAGCAGATTTCTTATCTTCATAGCATAATATGCTCAGCACTCAATTGTTTTGAGTCTGCCCCGTTTGGCCACTCCGGCATCCCCGCAATAAGATATAGAATCAATCGCTATTTAATAAACCTTATCCTTACAAATCTCCAATTTTCCTTTCAATACTCAACAACTCTCTTTCAAGTTTATCTAATTCACCTGTTGTCTCTTTGCGAATCTTACCAACCTCCCTAACAACTTCCTTGCTCTCCCTCGCCTCACCAGAAACACCCTTTCGCACACGAGGCTTAATATTTGTCTTTGGCATAAAATTTAAGAGCTGACTCATCAAAACTCTTACCTCTTTCACTTTTTCTTTCAACATGCTGCTAGTCTCTACCTTCTGTCTTCTGAGATCCTGCAACTCTTCATATTTTTTCAGATTCATCAATAAATGCTTAGAAGTAACTAAAACATGCTTCCGAACTTCAAGAGGATTCGATATCTGAACAAAAAATGTTTCTTCGTTTGCCATTTGTGATTAGGAATCAGGCACATAGAGCATTTTATCGATAGCATCTACGGTCCTATCTATTTCCTCAAGCTCTTTTTGCCAAAGGGTGAGACTTGACTCTTCCTCTTTTTTGAGTTCATTTATCTTGTGAAGTAACACCTTGGCATCATTAGTTTTAGTTTTAATCATGGCAAGTATATCGAGGATATCCTTATACTCTTCAAGTTTTACAAAAATAGGCGTTCCTTTTCTTTCCATTATGCTTCCCCCTTTGCTTCAAAGAGAACCTTATCAACATAGATTAACTTTCTTTGCAAGTCCTCTAATTTGCTTCTCCACTTTTCAAATTCCTTGTCTTCATCATTCTTAACCTGATTTAATCTCTCAAAAATCTCATCACATTGCTTAAGGTTAGTCTTTACAATTTGTATACCACCAAGCATGTCCTTAAAATCCTCCACCTTGACATAGGAAGGTATCACTCCCAATTCCTCAGGAGAAGGTGGTGCCTCTAAGTGCCCTGGATGTTTAACAATCCTAGGAGGCTCTACTACATGCTCAGGAACAGGAGTTGGTTCTGGAATCACTGGTCCAGGCCCGGCAACAGGAGAAGGCGTAGGCGGTAATGGTGGTTTTGGCATCGCATGATGCATACCTGGTTTTACAATTTTTGAACGTGGAGCTGGAATAAGTTTAGGAGGACTAGGAGTCACAGGAGAAGGCATGGGAGGAAGAGGTACACTAGGCATAGGAGGGGCAGAAGGTTGATGCATTGGAGGATGAGGTGCACTAGGCATCGGTGGAGCAGAAGGTTGAGGCATAGGTACAGACCCACTTGTAGGATCACTAGGTTTTAAGTTAGGAATATCATCTGAAAGATTTGGCAAACCCTCTAATGGTGGTAGAGCTTTTACCTTCTTTTTCCCCTTAAATATATCTAAAAGTCCCATTTTCACCCCCTGAACAGTACTAAAGTTCTAACACCCTTGCATTATAAACTTTATGGAGTATTGTAGAGGGGTGACAAAGAGAAAAAAGCCTTTTAGCGCGAAACTTCGTGACTGCGAACCTGATTCTTTCCCTCAAAATCAAGAATATATGCCCGGTTAGCTACTCTAGCACCGGCATCAGTAGGATAATCACCATTTAAGCAAGCACAGCAAATGGTTTTACCATCTCCAACAGCCTCACGTAAACCATCCATAGTTTGAAAGGTTATACTATCCGTCCCAAGTTGCTTAGCCATCCGATTGCTGATTTCCTGAGGATCAAAGAGCTTATAGATTTGTACCACAACATTCTCTGGCCTAACCTCTTGCTCTTGAGCCTTAGCTATATCATAGAAGTGTGTCTTCTGTTCCGAAGTCATAAATTCCTTGAGAACACGATAAACCATCAATTGTTGATATGTTGCAAAATCAATCCCATAAGGACAGATCTGATAAATATGAGGACAACTCATTGCTGCATGAATGCTTTTAGCTCCAGCTTCCTCTAGGGTTTCGATTGCTCTTTCACGCAAGGTAAGCCCTCTCACTAAGCTATCTTCCACCACAATTACATCCTTTCCCTCGATAACCTCTGGATCATAAACAAAAGCAGTAGCAGTTTTTGCCTCTCGAATACCAGAATGAGCAATAAATATTCTAAAATTAGTAAGCTTCAAGAGTCCTTCATCATACTTAACAGCCTTTGGTTGACCTTCTTGACGTGATAGAATCTCTCTTAAACCATCATCCAATCCTCTTGCAACAGTCCGTGCCGTGTTAGGAACAGGCACAATTATCAAATTACTAGGATCCAATTCTTTTATCTGTTCATAAACTGCAGATGCTAGATTATATCCAAGCCTCTGTCTAAAACGAGAGTGTGATTGTCCATGCGCATTTGTCGATGTTGTGTGCCCAAAGTAAATATCTTCAAAAACACAGGGTGTTAGCACTTCAGCTGGTTTATGCTGAATTATTTCAAAGCTCATTAGTACAATGCATCCTCCTTATGTTTATTCTTGATGAGTATTGCCTGTCCAGGCCCCAGACATTGCAAATCCCTATTTTTCACTTGAAAGACAGTTCTCAGTGCAACATCTTCTGACGCCCCTGCAATATAATCATCTGTCTCCAAAATCCATCCAGGCCGGATATGATGAGGATCAGTACAAAACACCATATCTCCAGTCCCAATAAGAAAAGCAATAGTATACCCTCCATCCCACTCTTTCGATGCATCTCTTATGAAACGCCCCAAATCCAGATCTGGTGGTTGATAAGTAAGAGGATCACCTGAATGAGCCTCTCTTTCTGCCTTCATTTCGTCAGATTGTATTTTTAATGCCTCAGCACCATCAAGGAGAATCATTTCTGTATCAGTTCCAGTTTTCAACCATAAACCCCTTTTTTGAATATCAGGCACACGCTCTCCGTAATTAGCCATATTTCCGTTCCATGAAACCGCCAATGTCCTTACTGGCCTCATATGGTCATAAAGCATAGGCTGCATATTCGCAGGAGTATTAAGTGCTGTCGTGCAGTATCTTCGGCTACAAATCAAAGACGTCGCAAATTCCATACCATGATAAGGAGGGAGAATAATCTCTTGACTATCTTTGTCCTTTTTTTCAAAAAGTAGATTATGTAGATTTTCAGGTTGATCCATGGCAGAAGCTGACCATATACGAGGTGTTCCAAACTGAGCAACTGGATTAACACCAGCAACCCCCCCACTATCTTCTCCCCTATGATACATTAACATATTCATATAGAGAGCCTTTTTCAATGCATCAAACTGAGGATACTGATTAGGACTCTTCTTCAAATATAGAAATCCAACTCCACAATTCTCCTGTAATTCCCCCCTCATAGTAATACAGATCCTAATCTAGTTTAAATAGATTATGATGATGCAAAATAAGGGTTAAATCGTCCAAAAACTTTATAAATCGCATCAGTTTCATAATTCTCATGAAAAAAGACCAACCAGAAGCAGAAAAACTGGATGAAGGACAGGTTCATACTAGATTCATCATTGAAATGCTAGGAGCACCAAAGGAGCACATAGAGAAAACACTGAGAGATTATGTAAAAAAATTAGGCGAAGATAATGAAATTGATATCATTAAAACAAGTTATTCAAACGCCAAGCCCCAGGATAAGTTCTTTTCAATCTTTGTTGAATTAGAAGCATGGATGCAGGATATCAGTAAGGTAATAGCTTTTTGCTTTGACTCTCTGCCAAGCAGTGTTGAAATCCTAAATCCCCAGGAATTCATGTTAAAAAGTGCTGACTTTAGCGGTCTACTAAACGATTTGCAAGCAAAGATACATGATTATGACTTTAAGCTAAAAGATCTTAATGCAAAAAATAGACTTCTAGCCAAAAATTCATCATCAATAATGAAAAACTTTATATTTTTCAGTCTCAAAGAAGGCATGAAAACAATTGATCAACTGTCAGGTGAGATAGGTATTGTATCTGAGCATCTAAAGCCCTTCCTTGATATCATGGAGAAACAAAAAGAGATTACTTTAGTAGATAATAAATACAAGTCTAATATAAAAGAATAAAAATGGACGATTTAAAAAAAGAGGTTGAAGCTCTGCTGTTTGCTTCAGCAGATGCACTTTCTATGGAAGAATTAACTATTTTTACAAAGAAAACACCAGAAGAAATTAACAGCGTGGTTGGAGCAATCAAACAAGAGTATGAAGAACGAGGCGCCCCAGTTACAGTCATACAGGAAGGAACGGGCTACAAATTTATCATAAAAGATAAATTCATCCCTACAGTACAAAAAATTGCCTTGGAAACAGAGCTTCCCAAAACAATAATGGAAACACTAGCAGTCATAGCTTACAAACATCCCGCCCTCCAATCTGAAATAACAAAAATAAGAACAAACAAGGCCTATGAGCACCTGCGAGAATTAGAAAGTCTGGGCTACATCAGCAGAGAGAAACATGGAAGAACAAAAAAAATAAAGTTAACTCAAAAATTCTTTCAATACTTTGACATCCCAAGAGAAAAACTACATGATGCATTTTCAGGATTTGCTGAGATTGAAAAACTCATTGATGCAAAGCAGCAAGAAGCAAGAGAACTTAGAAAAGAGATCAAAAAGAAACAAGAAGAACAGAGAAAAGTAAGTGACGAAAAAAAGAAAGATCAGAACCAGGAAATGAAAGAACTTGATGTAAAAAACAAAGAGATGATTGGTTCTTTGGAAGTTGTTGAAGAACTGCCAGAAGAACCAGGGGAAGAAAATCTAGATTCTCTAAAAGTTGTTAAAATACCAAAAAAAGCTGCACCTACAAAAAAAGAAGAGCTAGAAAAACCACATTCCGAAGAAGAAATAAAGAAGAATAAACACTTAGAAGAAAAGAGAAAGAAAATCCAAGATCAAATAGAAGAAGATGCTGATAAGCTTGCTGACAAGATTATAGGGAAAATATCCTCTGAAAAAGAGGAACAAAAGGAAGACAAGGAATTAGAAGAAGCAGTTGAAGAGGTTGAAAAAGATAAGGAAAAATTAGAAGATGATTTTAAAGACCCAGTGTCCTAAGTGCAAAAACTCCATGCTCTACGAATCGAGAGACAAAATCCTAACAGGAAAGGTCAAAAAGTGCGTCTACTGTGGAAGGAATTTTAGTGTTAAAAATTGCATTGTAAAACAGGTAGGAGAACCCTTAAAAGCCGCTGATCTGAATGGCTGAAATGGCCGAATTCTTTAGATACAAGCCCTCTAAAGGCCTTTTTCAATGGAAAGCTTTATAAATGTTTGTCTGTTAATTTTTAGGTAGAGAACATAAACATTCTTACTAAAATGTCAGAGAGTAAAACCGCACCTAAGCAAGAATTCGTGCTTACAAAAGAGATTGAAGAAGAGATGAAACAGTCTTACCTAGATTATTCTATGTCTGTTATTGTTGGGCGTGCTCTGCCAGATGTCAGAGATGGTTTAAAGCCAGTACATCGAAGAATCTTGTTTACTATGCTGAATCTTGGGTTACTCCATAATAAGCCATTCAGAAAATGCGCTAGAATCGTTGGAGATTGCCTAGGTAGATATCATCCCCATGGTGATACTGCAGTCTATGACGCTTTAGTCAGGATGGCGCAAGACTTCTCACTGCGATACCCCCTCATTAGAGGACAAGGTAATTTTGGCAGCGTAGATGGAGACAATCAAGCTGCAATGCGTTACACTGAGGCGAAGCTAAAAAAAGAAGCAGAAGAAATGCTAGAAGACCTTGAAAAGGAAACAGTACCTTTTGTGGATAATTTCGATGGTTCTATGCAGGAACCAACAGTACTTCCTGCAAAATTCCCAAACCTATTGGTTAATGGTTCCTCAGGAATTGCAGTGGGCATGGCAACAAACATCCCTCCACATAATGAAAAAGAAGTATGTAATGCCATAACAGCACTTATAGATAACCCTGAATTAACGACTGAGAATCTATTGCAGCACATTACAGGTCCTGACTTCCCAACAGGAGGCATCATCCAAGGTGTTTCTGGCATGAAAGCTGCTTATGAAACAGGTAGGGGCTCCATAAGAGTAAAGGCAAGATCCACAATAGAAGATAAAAAAATAATCATTAATGAAATCCCCTACCAAGTAAATAAGTCAATTCTTATTGAACAGATTGCTGACTTAGTAAGGAATAAGGTCATAAAAGGCATTTCAGATATTCGAGATGAAAGTGATAAAGATGGAATCAGAATTGTAATTTTTCTAAAACAGGATGCGAATACTGATGTCGTGCACAACCAGCTATTAAAGCATTCTAGGCTCCAGGTAAGTTATGGTATTAATATGGTTGCCTTGGTCAATAATCAACCAAGAACACTGGGTCTCAAAAGCATTATTCAAGAATTCATCAAACACAGACAAAACATTGTAAGAAAACGAACAGAGTTTGATCTAAAAAAAGCACAGGAAAGAGCACACGTCTTAGAGGGCCTTATTGTGGCTCTGAATAATATTGATGATGTAATCAAAAAAATCAAAAAGTCAAAAGATGTTCAACAGGCAACAAAAACCTTGATCACTTCTTATAAACTGACTGAGATCCAAGCAAAAGCAATCCTGGATATGCGTTTACAAAAATTAGCATCTCTTGAGCAAGAAAAAATAAAAAGTGAACATAAAGGTCTCTTAGAAAAAATAAAGGACCTCGAAACAATTCTGGCAGACGAATCAAAAATTAAAGGCATAATCAAAGATGAGCTCACAGCATTAATCAGCGAGTATGGAGATGAGAGAAAGACAGAGATTGTGGAAACTGAAGCAGAAGACCTTGAAGCTGAGGATCTCATCAAGCCAGAAGACATGGTTGTTACCATCACACACACTGGTTATATCAAAAGAATTCCAGTGAAAACCTATAGACAACAGAAACGTGGAGGAAAGGGAGTAATAGCTGCAAAGACAAAAGACGAAGACTTTGTTGAGGATCTCTTCATTGCAAATACACATAACTATCTCCTCTTCTTTACAAACCAAGGGAAAATCAAGTGGTTAAAAGTCCATCTCATACCGGAGGGATCAAGAACAGCCCGTGGTTCTTCAATTGCTAACTTGATTAGGTTGGAAGAAAATGAAAAAATAAGTGCCCTCATCTCTGTAAAGGACTTCAAAGAAGGATACTTAGTTTTTGTAACCAAAAAAGGAATTATCAAAAAGACCGCTCTGGAATTATTCTCTCGACCTCGTAAAGGAGGAATCATAGCAATTACGCTGGAAAAGAGCGATGAGCTCATTAACGTAATCAAGACCTCTGGCACTAACCAAATTTTGATAACAACCAAAGCTGGAATGGCAGTTCGTTTTAAGGAAGATGATGTCCGTGCAATGGGCAGATCTGCAAGAGGGGTAAAGGGAATCAGATTAAAGCAAGATGATATGGTAGTAGATGTGGTATTAGGAGATGACAAGAAAGCTCTGTTAACCATAACTGAAAAAGGTTACGGCAAACGAACAAAAATTGATCAGTATCGCCTAATAAGCAGAGGAGGAGCAGGGGTAATTAATCTGAAATGTAATGAAAAAACAGGCAAGGTAGTAGCTGTAAAGTCTGTAACAGATAATGACCAGGTCATCATGATAAGCAAAAATGGTATTATCATTAGAACCCCTGTCAAAGACATATCCGAGATTGGTAGAGCAACTCAGGGAGTAAAAGTTATGAATCTGGGCAGTGATGATAAAGTCATAGCAGCTGCAAAGATTGTCAAAGAAGACTCTCAAGATGATCCACAAACTGCAAACTAGACCCATACATTTTTAAGAACAATATATTTCTTCTTTCTTGTGAAATCCGTATTAATAACAAATAAGGGCATTGAAGATAATGCAAAGAAGGAAATTAAAGAACTCATCAAAGTAGATGCCACCATTAAGGATACTGTCCTCTTGTTTGAGGCTAAAAAGCCGGATGATCTCTGCAAACTGTGCTATAAATCACAAACAGCCAGAAAGATTCTCATACTCTTGCAACAGGGTAGCGTAAAAAAGCTCGATGACATCTCCATTGAAGTAGACCTTCTCCCCTATTTGAAAGATACTAAAACCTTTGGCATTGAGTGTATAAGGCTGGGAGAACAGGATTTTAAGAGTGTTGATGTCGAAAGCAAAATCATCCATCTGATTGCTGAGGCATATGAAAAAACATTTACCCATGAAAACCCAGATATTATCTTCTTTGCCTATGTATATAATGATGATTTTTATTTTGGAATAGATCTCGCTGGTTTTGACTTAGCAAAAAGATCATATAAAATTTTTAACGCCAAGAATTCGTTAAAAGGACCCGTAGGCTATGAGGTAATAAGGACAGCAGACTATAAAAAAAAGGAAACCCTAGTTATAACAGCCTCAAAGGATGGAGTCCTGCCCATTGAAGCTGCACATTATGCTTCAGGCTTGGCTGTAAATTTCTACAATAAAGAAAAATTCATATTTCATAAGTATAAATTCTTGAAGATCAAGGAGAATCTTTTAGAAACATTTGATAAGAAACCCACAACAACCAAGATAATCGCCCTTGATTCATCGAATCACAACCTTACCTTAACAAAAAAGAATGCAAAGATCGCAGGAGTTGATAAATTACTCTCTTTTTCACGCATGGATTTGCAATGGCTTGATACTAAATTTGAATCTACCTCTGTTGACAAAATTATTGGCATGCTCCCAAGTCCTTCCAAACACAGAACAGCTGCAGAAGCAAAAAAGATCTACAAAGAATTCTTCCACCAAACCGCTTTTATTCTCAAGCCTAAAGGCCTCATTGTAACCCTAACTCCCAAAAATGATTTGTTGAAAGAAGTTGCGGCAGAATACAATTTAAAACAAAAAAAAGAAAAAACAGTTGCCCAGGGGCAAACAGAGTTTTATGTTACTGTGTTTAGCAAATAACTACTTCTCAGCAGCTGCTTGGCAATCAGGACACTTTCCGCCTGCAACCTTACCAATACCCAATACTATGAACAAAAAGGTCCACCATTGAATATTCCAGAAGTTCCAAACACCTAGGTCTCTTAATAAAAAGAGAATACCTCCAATCAGCAGCAACACACCACAAATCTTTTTGCATTTCTTGCACATGTGCATAACAATCACCTCAATCTATCCTAGACAAAAGAAGTATTTAAGTTTTTCTTTTTGACGCTCTCAACTCAGCAACTCCTAACTTTTAAATCTTTAGGTAAAAAAAAAAAATTAAAAAATTTAGCTGTCAAGGAGTTGTACACTTGCAGTCTCAAAACCATAATTGGCTGTTCCACCTACCAGGTCTTTCATCCTTAAATCAGTTAGTAGCCGAGTGGAAATCGCGATTTCACCAGCATTTCCTTCATATACCATTGCCTTTTTCTGGTCGTCTTTCCTTCCGAATTGAACATAACCATGAAACGGCTCTAAAACCACATTAGCAGACATTCGTTCTTGCTGGGCCAGCAAAATCCAATAGGGATATTCTTCAAGATCCTTCTTGAGTCCTGCTTCACTTCTCCCTTCCTCAAATATCTCACTAGGTAATTGATCGCACTGGAATTGTCGTTTATCCCTTCTACCGCGATGTATTAAATCATGTACTCCGTTATCATTGAGCTCCAGTACTTTTAATTCAACTGTATGCATTTGTCTACCTCCAAGCATCCTCCTATGAGTTAGGAGTACGTAACCTTTATTTAAGTGTTGGTATATAGAAAAACGTAGGATTTATTCTGCTAATCCAAGCAATAATATTTTTCCCTTTTCAATGCTAAATGATAGTCGACGGCCAACAAGTTTGGTCATTTCTAACTTTTCCAATAAAGGTCTAGAAATAGAAACTTGTCCCTTATTTCCCTCAAAAAGAAGACATTGTTAAGTAATCGTCAGTATTATATATGAGTTGTTTCTGTAGTATGTTTGAGGTGATTGTGTATGAAGAAGTGTCCTCATTGTAAGGAGATTTGTTCTATGAAGATGGGATTACGC
>Ga0187833_10006314_pt1 | contig 10987 bp, 11 predicted proteins | sample ETNtaG_37_FD_167968 | JGI IMG/M metagenome (GOLD analysis project Ga0187833, IMG submission 167968) | Marine microbial and viral communities from oxygen minimum zone, Eastern Pacific Ocean - ETNP2014_SV_400_PacBio MetaG (Illumina Assembly) | ecosystem: Environmental > Aquatic > Marine > Hypoxic... | reverse complement strand
TAATTTTATGAAAAGAAAGATGAAAGAATACGACGAATTAAAGAAGGACCTAAAAAGATAAGTTTATGTGGGTTGTAGCAAAAATAAAGAGAAGAGAAATAAAAATTTTTAAAGAAAGTTTATTAAAAGAAACTGGTCAAGATATAGAGTTTTACTGCCCAAAAATTGAATATCATCAATATTTTAATAATAAAGTTAAAAGACTAGAAAAGTTGGCATTAGAAAATTATATATTTTGTTATCATGAGAACTTTAGAGATTCGTCTTTAATAAACAAGTTAAGATATACTAAGGGACTTGAATATTTTTTAAATGGATATTGTGAAAATCAAAAAGAAGTAGTCAAATTTATAAAATACTGCAAGTGTTCGGAAAATAGTAAAGGATATCTCACACAAGCATTCTTTAAAACTTTAATAAACAAAAAAGCTAAATTTATATCAGGCCCATTTACAAACATGATGTTTGAAATTCTTAGCAAACAGAAAAATAAATTGAAAATTATAGTAGGAAACGTTGTTACAACGATATCAGATAATTCAAATTATTTATATCGTCCTGCTTAAACCATAAGAACTCAAAGTGATACGCAAGACTTCAAAAGTGCAAAAAGTCAAAGTGCGGAGCCATGATAAATTAAAAAAAATTGATAAATGAGAAAATTTTTTTTATTATCTTCTTCAATTTTTCTAATATTATTATTATTAGCTGTATTTAAAATAGATTATCTAAGAAAAACTAATTTTATTGGAAAAGAAAATATAAAACAAAGTTTTTTTTATGCGAAAAAAAAGTATCTGGTCAACAAATACTCTAGTTGCTTTATAAATAATAAAAAACAAACTAATAATAAAAAAATTATAATTGCTGGACATACCTACGGATATCCTGGTGATGATAATTTTTCCACTTATCCAAAATTTTTGGATCATTTAAGCGAAACAGTTATAGAAAAATACGATTTTGCGTTTTTAGCAGGTGATATAATTAAAACAGGCGATATAGTAAACAAATCAAACAAAAATTTTTTTCTTCAAGTAAAAAATGAACTAGGAAATTTTTTTAAAGAGATATATGTTGCGCCCGGTAATCACGATGTTGGATTAGCACTAACAAATAGAGCAGGTAGAAATGAATTTCTTTCAGTATTTAATAAAAATTATCAAAAAATTATTATAAGTAATAATCTTTTTTTTGTTTTGGATAGCACCCTTGATCCAGGAAATATTTCTGAAGACCAACTATTTTTTTTAAAAAATGAGCTAAAAAATGTTGAAAATATTAAAAATATTTTTGTTATTACACATCATGTAATATGGCAAAAATATACTAAAGAAAGAATTATTTCTAATGTAGATGATAAATTTTTTTACAAGAGTAATTTTGATGATGTTATTTCATTATTTGATAAACTGGAAAGAAAAATAAAAATATTTTTTGTTGCAGGGGATATTGGGGTTATAAAACAAAACACTTTGATATTTTGTGAAAAAAAAGATAACCTATATTTTGTTGCTACAGGAATGGGTAATAAAAAACTAGATAACTACTTAAAAATTTCAATTTCTTCCGAAGGCAAGATTTTGTCAATACAACCAATTTTTTATTAAAAATTTCTGTATAAAAGAAAGAAATAAATATGATCGAAAATTCTAAAAAAATAAAAGAATATTCAACTGATGGAAAAGTAAGACATTTTTCAACAGAAAAAGATATAAACATCAAACTGGGTGAAATTATTGGAAAAAAATTTGTCGATTATAGAAAAATTTGGGATGCTGCAAATAGATTTGAAATTGTTACAGAATTTCCATTATATTTAGATATAGATTTAAACCAAGAATGTAACTACAAGTGCCCACATTGTATTATTGGACATCCAAAAGAAGTTAACAAATATTATGAAGGCAAAAATCTTAATTTTAAAGACTTTAAAATAATTGTTGATCAAGGAGCTGAGTACAACTGTCCATCTCTATCACCCCAAGGTAATAACGAACCATTTTTAATTAAAGATTTACACAAATATATTTATTATGCACATAAGAAAAATTTTATAGATATTATGTTAAATTGTAATGGTTCCGCAACAACGCCAAAGAGAGCACAACAAATACTAGATTCTGGGTTAACAAGGATTAGATTTAGTTTGGATGCGTTTACACCCGAAACGTACGCAAAAGTTAGAGTCGGAAGCATTCATTTAGATAGAGTAATAAAAAATATAGAAACTTTTTTGGAATTAAAGGAAAAACAAAACTATAAATTACCAATAGTTGGAGTAAGTTTTTGCCAGTTAAAACAAAATGAGCATGAACTTGAAGACTTTGTAAATTATTGGCAACCTAAAGTCGATATTGTAAGCATTCAAAAGTTTATGCCACCAACTCAAAATAAAGAAAAATTCAAGAAATATTATACTTCAGATCAATATAAAGAAAAACCTCTTGATAAATTTAACTGCGTTCAACCCTTTCAAAGACTTGTTTTCCGAAATGAGTATATTTATCCTTGTTGCGTTAGTTTCAATAAAGATTTAAAATTAGGCTCGATAAGGGGTACTAAAATTTATGATGCCTGGCATTCACCTAAAATGAACGAGATAAGAGAAATACATAAAACAGGTGAGTACTATAAAAATAAAACTTGCAAGGATTGTGTTAGTTTGATTTATCCAGTGAAGGATTAAATTGTGAATAGAGAATATTTAAACTTTTTTTTAAACGACCAAATTCAAATCAATCTTTTATCTTTTGTTCAAGCTTTATTACTTGCTGGTTTTTTGAGTTTCATAATACAAATTACTTATTTAAAATTTTCAAATTCACTTTCAAACAAGTTTGATTTTTCAAAAAATTTTATTATTTTAGGTTTAACAACCACCTTAGTTATAACTATAGTTAAATCATCATTGGCTCTTTCCCTTGGTTTGGTTGGAGCTCTTTCAATAGTAAGATTTAGAGCTGCAATAAAGGAACCTGAGGAATTAGTATATTTATTTCTTATCATAGCAACAGGTTTAGGTTGTGGCGCGGGGCAGCTAAGGATAACGTTGATAGGAACACTTTTTTCTATTCTTATAGTTATAATTTTTAGCACATTTTGGAAAAAAAATAAAATTTTTGATGAGGAAATTTTAAACTCAAGCATAGTATTTAACAAAAGAGTTTCTGATAAACAAATTGATGAACTTATAAAGAGTATTAGTCCAAAATGTTTACAGATTAAGTTTATTTCTCTATCCTCAACCGAAACTCAAACAACACTGAATCTTGATTTAAAGCCGAGAAATTTCAAAAATGTTGGAGAAATTACTGAAACGGTTAGAACGTTTGATAGTCAAGCAAAAGTAATGTTAGCGAAAAAAAGTATGCTTTCATTATAGTTTATGATCATAAAAGAATATTCCAAAAAAAAAAAAATTAGTTTTAACATTTTTTTTAAATTTTATTTTGTAATTAGCATTTTGCTAATTATTTCTTTTTTTGCAATTTTTTTTAATACAGGTATATGGATTAATAATAAAAATGATCTTTTGAACAGAGCGTACAAAAATGGATTAAACAATTATCTTCATATTATTGAAATAACATTTAAAGGTTTCAAAGGTTTCTTTTACAATTATGAAGAAATGAATATTGATTTATCATATGAAAATTTAATTGTTTTAGAAAGGAACCGGAAAGAAATAATTAATAATTCTATTAGTGGCGTGAGATCCGCAAACCAAGAATTTAATGAAGTTGAAGGTTTTATAACTTATAAGGATAAAAAGATTCCTATAAAATTAAGATTAAAGGGAGACAGACTCAGCCATTTTGAAGAGAAAGACAAATCTTCGTATAAAATCAAAATACTAGGTGATGAAAAAATAAAAGGTATTAGAAAATTTTCTTTTATAAAGCCTCGTGCTAGAAATTATATTCACGAATGGTTATTACACGAGCTTGCGGGAAAAGTTGGATTAACTAAATTAAAATATGAATTCGCTTATTTAAAAATTAATGGAGAAAGCCAAGGGCTGTATGTATTTGAAGAAGGTTTTGATAAAGATTTACTAGAAAGAAATCAAAGAAGAAACGGACCAATATTTTCAATTCATGAAGAATACAGCACGGATATTTTTAAAACTAAATTAGAACTATATAATAAGAATTTTTGGAGCCGAGATGAAAATATAAAATTATCTAATTATGCTAGACATAAATTGAGGGGTTTTTTTCAAAAGGAATTTAGTCTAAAGGATACTTTTGACTTGGAAAAATGGGCATCATTATTTGCTGTAGCTGATCTAACATATACTCACCATGGGCTCAATCCGCAAAATGTAAAATTTTATTATAACCCTATTAGTGGACTGTTTGAGCCAATAGCCTATGACGGACATAGATTTCTTAGAAATTACAATAAAAATTTAGTAAGTTTTAGTCACAGCAATACTTATGAAATAGCATCGGTTTGCCTTGATAAAGAACTATGTGAACAACCGCAGGCTTATAATTCAAAATGGCTTTACTATTTCTTTTACGACAGAAACGATGATTTAAATTTAGATTTTTATTCTGAATATGTTAAAGCAGTTAAAAAAATTACCAACGAAGATTTTTTATCAACTTTTTTTGAAAAGAGGAAAAAAGATATTAACAAAATAAGCTCATCAATTTATTCTGACTATTTTTTGGTAGATAATGTGACTTATGCAAAATATGGCCCAGGGTTATATTATTTTGACAAAGAAGATATTTCATTCAGAGCTAAGGTTTTAAAAAAGAAAATTAAACAAAAATTAAATAAAATTTCTGTTACCGAAACAAGCGATTATATTACCATTGAAAACAGTGATATTTCTAGCAATATTTCACTTATAGTTGACGGTCTGATATGTGAAAAGTTTGGAAACAACTGGAGAAAAAATTTTACTTACAAAATATTTTCAAAAGAATATTTGAGGAATAGAATTGAAATTAAAAAAAATGATCTTAACTTTAGTAACTCAAGATGTGTCTATGTAAAATTTAAGGATAAATTTGATAATGCAGTTTTTTTTAAAAAAATTAATTACGAATTACCAATACTTTTTAGCGAAAAAGAAATTAAGAAAAAATACTTAAATTACTTTTATTTAAAAAATAATGTTTTATATTTAAAAAATAAAGAGACCACGATTGAAGAAGATATAATTATTCCTGGAAATTTAGTTGTAAGGATAAAATCTGGCGAAAATATAAAGATTTTAAATAATGCATTTATAATATCCAACTCTAGATGGGAAGTTGGTGACGAAAATGGAAAAGTTTTAATAAGCGGAACCAAAGATAACTTTGGAGGCGGTCTGGTAGTTAAACAGGCAAAACAAATTTCAAAATTCTACAATACCGATTTTAAATATCTTTCTGGTGTTGAAAATAGATTTCTAAGTAATGAAAGATCTGAAAAAACATCTTTTGTTTTAACAAAATATTTTGAAAATAAAAAAAATAGCTACACGTACGGTGAAATTACTTCTCATGATCCTCATCATGAGTTTTCGGATAAATTTAGTTATACTGGGGCGATAAATTTTTATGAAACAAAAGTACAATTTCAAAATTGCAAATTTATAAGGATTGACTCTGAGGATGCGCTAAACATAATTTCATCTCAGTTTTCAATTGAAGACTCTATTTTTGAAGAAAATAGTTCTGACTCTATAGATATAGATTTTAGCGAAGGAATAATTAAAAATTTAAAATTTACATATGTTGGTAACGATGCGATTGATCTTTCAGGATCTAAAGCCTATCTTGAAAATTTATACTTCTTTAATGTCGGTGATAAACTAATCAGTTCAGGCGAAAACACTGAGGCTTATGTTAAAGAAATAGTTGGGAAAAAATCGTATATTGGAATCGCAAGCAAAGATGGATCCATAACTATTGCGGAAAATATTAATTTTATTGATGTAAAAATACCTTTTGTTTCATATCAAAAAAAGAAATCCTTTGAGCATGGCATTCTTAAAATCAATGATCCAATATATTTAGAAAATTATGTTATAGAAAATATAAAAGATAGAAAATCATATATTTACATAAATAAAAAAAAAATTAAAAATTTTAATCAACAAGCGTTTAATATAGTTTATAAAAAAAAATTAAGTCTAATTAATGAGCATTAAATCATCGAAAATTACTTCAGTAAATAGATTTGAAAGAAAGTGGGATATTGGAAGCAATATAGATTCAACAGCCTTTTTAATTGCAATTTCAAGAAGTAATTTTATGTTTACTGAGTCATACAGTTCAAGAAATATCAACACAATTTATTTTGACGACATAGACTGTTCTTCCATTTCTGAAAATTTAGATGGGTTAAGGTTTAAGAAAAAATATAGATTAAGATGGTATGGAAATTCTGAGGTAATTTCAAAACCCCAAATTGAGATTAAATCAAAAAATGGTTTAATTGGAAAAAAAACAACTTTTCCAATGGAGATATATAAAGATATCAAATTGGACCATGATGGATTAGAAGAGATTTCCAATATTTTTGTAAAAAAAATAAAAATTAGTAAAATTTTATACCCAATTCTAAGCACACATTATTTAAGACATTATTTTATATCTTCAAATAAAAATATACGGGCAACCTTTGACAAAGGCCTAAAAAGTTTTCAGATGTATGGCTTTCAAAATTTAAGTTTTAAAAAGGACTTTAATAATTCTATTTTTGAAATTAAATATAACAAAAATTATGATAACTATGTAAAAAAAAATATACAAAATATTTCACTGCGAATGTCAAAGAGTTCAAAATACGTAACAACTGCCTTAAATAAACCGATAAGTTTTTCTTAAAATGAAAAAAATCAACTTCATAAAAAATCATTTTTTTTATAACTCAATTTTTGTTATAATTATCATTATTTTTTTATCTATCTCACATGCTGAAGAGAAAAATTTGATTTCAGAGATTTACCCCTTTAATGAAGATGGAACAATTAATGCAGTGGTTGAAATTCCGGCGGGGACTCTTGAAAAATGGGAAATTTCTAAAGACGGACATCAAATTATACAAAAAATTGAGAACAACAAAATGAGAACAATAAATTATCTTGCTTACCCTTTTAATTACGGCTTTATTCCCCAAACTTTTTTGCCTGTAGAGGAAGGTGGAGATGGGGGCCAGTTGGATATAATTATCATTGGACCGAATATTGAAAGAGGTTCAGTTTTGAAAGTTAAGCCAATTGGTACAATAATAGCCTTAGATAACAATGAAATAGATTCAAAAGTAGTTAGCTTGGCCGTAAATAATCTAGAAATTTCAAGATCAAACTCAATCGATGATTTAGAGAAGAGATATCCAGGATCATTTGAAATAATTCAAATTTGGGTAGAAAATTATAAGGGTGAAGCAATTGAAATAAAAAATATATTGGGTAAACAACCAACTAAACAATATATTGATAAATATCATAAAAAATTTTTATCAAGTAAAGGCAAAAATTAATTTTAAAACTGTATTATAAAACAAATGATAATTAAAAAAAATTTTGATCAGCATCAAGATGCACAAGAAAAAACTCTAGAAAATTTAGAGAAAAAAATTTATTCAACTTCAGAGATTATAAGCGATTGTCTTAAAAATGACGGTCTAGTTATATGGTGTGGTAACGGAGGTAGTGCTACGGATAGTATGCATTTGGCTACCGAATTAATTGGAAGATTTGAAAAAAATCGAAAATCTTTAAGATCTATTTCTCTAGCCGCTGATAGTTCTGCTCTAACATGTATTTCCAATGATTTTGGTTATGAAAATGTTTTTTCTCGACAGCTAGAAGGTCTAGCTAAGAAGAATGATATATTGGTATCTCTAACAACTTCTGGAAACAGCTTAAATATAATTAATGCAATAAAAAAAGCAAAAACATTAAATGTAAAAACTATACTTATGTCGGGTGGTTCTGGTGGAAAATGTGCAGGTCTTGCTGATATGGAATTAATTGTTCCGTCTACAATAACTGCAAGAATTCAAGAAATGCATTTGTTAATAGGACATACTCTTTGCGAACTTATTGAAAAACATCTTAATTTAAATTAGTCAAAAATATATAGACAAGAAATGAAAAAATTATTTTTAGTTGCGGAAATTGGAATAAATCATAATGGCAATTTGTCAATTGCAAAACAATTAATAGAGATAGCTAAGTCATCGGGATTCAATGCGGTTAAGTTTCAAAAAAGAGATATAAATTTAGTATACAAAAAAGAATTTTTAGATAGTTTTAGAGAGAGTCCGTGGGGAAAAACTCAAAGAAAACAAAAAGAAGGTCTTGAATTTAGCAGGCAGCAATATGATGAAATCGATAGATATTGCAAAAAATTAAAAATTCATTGGTTTGCGTCGGCTTGGGATTTAAATAGTCTGAAGTTTCTTGATAAGTACAAACTCAAGTATAACAAAATTGCTTCGGCAATGATAGTTGACTTAGAATTCCTCAAGGAGGCAGCCAAAAGAAAAAAATATACTTTTATTTCTACTGGCATGTCTACAATTAAAGATATTAGTAATGCTGTTAGAATTTTTAGAAAATTTAATTGTAAATTTGAATTGATGCATTGTGTGTCTACATATCCAATGAAAGGTGAAGATGCGAATTTGACAACAATAAAAAAACTTAAAGAGAAATATAAATGTAATGTAGGCTATAGCGGTCACGAAATTGGACTAGCAGTGTCCTACGCTGCTTTTGGAATGGGAATTTCTTCGTTAGAGCGGCATGTAACCCTCGATAGAGCAATGTATGGATCTGATCAGGCCGCCTCAGTAGAAAAAAATGGAATGTTTCAATTAGTTAAAAACATTCGAGTTATGGAAAAATCTATTGGAAAAAATAAAATGGGACATATCCATCCCGGAGAAAAAAAGATTTTAAATAAATTAAGAGAACATATACTTACATATAAACCTATCAAAGAAAATTAAAGTTTTTAATGAAATACATAGCGATAATTCCTGCTAGAAAAGGTTCAAAAAGAATTAAAAATAAAAACCTCTTAATGATAAAAAATAAAAAGATGTTTGATTATACTCTGGATGCTGCAAAAAATTGTAAAAAAATATCCAAAATAATAATTACAACAAATATTCGAAAACTATTGAAAAGGACTACTAATAAAATTTTTTATATCAAAAGACCCGAATACTTATGTAAAGCTGATAGCAGCACCGAATCTGCAATAATACACGCTATTAATAGTTTAAAAAAAATTTTTCAAAACAAAAAAACTAATATTATTTTACTACAACCGACATCTCCTCTTCGAAACTCAAATGATATTAATAAAGCAATAATTAATTTTGAGAAAAATAAATACAACTCTCTTTTCTCCGCTTACGAAAAAAAATTTTCTTTTTGGAAAAAGAAAAAAAAATCATTACGTCCAATAAATTATTCACTGAAAAAAAGAAAAAGGGGACAAAATATGAAAAATGCTTTAGTGGAAAATGGTGCAATATACATTTTTAATGCTACAGATTTTAAAATTTTAAGAAATAGACTTTTTAAAAAAATTGGCGTTCATTTAATGTCAAAAAGAAATTCTATAGAAATAGACGAAAAACAAGACATCAAACTTGCTAAAGCATATATATAAATTTTTAAAATTTTCCTTTTAAATTCTAATAATAAATGAATCATTTCTTTCTATTCTTCAGGTTGTTATTTAAGGTCAAATTTACTTTTAAAAATCCAGAACAACATGATCTTGTAATTTTTGACGATGTATCATTACCAGATTTAAAAAATTTTATATTTCATTATAATTTTTTTGTATTACAAAATAGAATTGAAAATATTAATAAAATTTATTTTTCTTTTAAAATATTAAAATATTTTTTCAAATATTATAATGGAAATATTATGACTGCATATCTTATTTCCTTGTTAGAAATTATCCGGCCAAAAATTGTTCTCACGTTTATAGATAATTCATTTAAGTTTTTTGATTTAGCAAGGGTTCTTGATAAAAAAATAAATTTTGTTGCTGTACAAAATGCAGCAAGATATGAACTTAAAGAACACAAACATCGTTATAAAAAAAATATAACTAAATCTGATTTCACTAAAAATTTTTATATACCAAATTTTTTATGTTTTGGACAATTTGAAATTGACCATTATAAACAGTATAAAATAAAAGTTAAGAATTTTTTTAAAGTTGGTTCTTTAAGGCTAGCTAATTTTTTTTACTATATTAAGAAAAAAAAAATAAAATTAAAAAAATCTATTTATGACATTTGTTTAGTATCCGAGTCATATGGTTTTCAAAATGATTGGCTTGATGAAAAGAATTTTGAAAAATGTGCTATCAATTTAACAAAATTTACAATTAAATTTTGTATGAAACATAATATGAGATTTATATTTCCTTTAAAAAACGTGCAAGCTAAAGGGGAACTTGGTTTTTATAAAAAATACCTAACCGATAATGAGTATAAATATCTCGTTAGTCATTGCTTAAAAAGAAATATAGAGAGTTATTCCTCTTATATGGCTATGTTTCAAAGTAAAGTGGCGATTGGCACTGGTTCAACATTGTTGAGAGAAAATTTGGCTGTTGGAGGGAAGACACTGGCCTGCAATTTGACTCGTACAAATGTTTATGATTTTCCAATAAAAGGGATATGTTCAATGAAAAATTGTACTTTCAAAGAATTTGAGAAGAGATTGTTGAGAATATATTCAATGTCAAAAAAAAATTATTTTTCAAAATTAAGTAAAGATAAATGTTATACAGCGGAGTACGATAAAAAAATTTCTACAATAGACATCTTGAAAAGAAGAATAGATTCTTTTCTTGCTAATAACCATCAATAACGTAAATATGATCAGAAAAAAATTTAAATTTTTTTTTAATAAGTTGGCAATAAAAGAAAATAAATATAATCGATTATCCCTTCTTAAAAATTTACATAAAGCTTATTATCTTGCTAGAAATAAAAA
>Ga0187833_10006309_pt1 | contig 10994 bp, 10 predicted proteins | sample ETNtaG_37_FD_167968 | JGI IMG/M metagenome (GOLD analysis project Ga0187833, IMG submission 167968) | Marine microbial and viral communities from oxygen minimum zone, Eastern Pacific Ocean - ETNP2014_SV_400_PacBio MetaG (Illumina Assembly) | ecosystem: Environmental > Aquatic > Marine > Hypoxic... | reverse complement strand
AAATTTAAATCTGCATTATTTTCGTCAAGGGCTTGCCCGTTAGATTGCAATTTTTGCGACATGTTTTTGGTAATGGGTAAAAAACATAGAAAAAGAAGTATTAAAACTATAGTGGCGGAGATGGAAATGTTAAAAAAAGATTTTGGGGTTAATTATTTTTCTTTTATGGACGATCAGTTAACTTTAAATAGAGGACACATATTAGAATTATGTGATGAAATTATAAAAAGGAATCTTAATATACAATTTGATACACCAAATGGACTTTGGATAAATTCTCTCAGAGAAGATGTAATTGCAAAAATGGCGGAAGCAGGATTGGTATTGGCTACTTTGGCTATAGAGCATGGAGACGAATATATGCGGAATAAAGTTATAGGAAAAAAATTGGAAAAAAAGAAAATTTTTGAAGCCGCAGCATTAATTAAGAAATACAAAATTATGTCTAGCGGATTATTTATTATGGGATTTCCAGAAGATACCAATGAAACTTTACAGCAAACGTATAATATGATGAATGAGTTGCAACTTGATAAAATGACATGTACCACTTTAATTCCTTTTCCTGGAACTGCTTTGTATAAGCAGGTTATTAAAGATAACCTGCTTATCCACAATTGGAATATAGATGAATTATGGAAAACTCCCATAAGTCATGCACAAGGTAAAATTTTAATAAAACCTTATAATCTAAAAATAGATGATTTATACAAGTGGCGTGAAAAGTTTGATAATATTAGATACCAATATTGGAAAACAAATCCAAAACGTGATGCTAATGTAGGTAAATCTAGATACAAAAGAATGTAGAGAAATGGGCTTTGAGTCCTTAAGCCGTGCTACCTTTATTAAAATAATGTTTTTTTTATTGTTTTAATTTCTTTGTTTATATCTCTGTTTTATAATTGAATATAACGAAGGTTTTAATTTATAATTAATTTTAAGATTTAGTTCTTTCTGAGCTTTTTTGATCGATGGCACGTATTTTTCAATTTTTTTTCTATTAATTTTTCTAATTTCAACTGGCTTTTTAAAAATTTTACCTATGATTTTTGCTAAAGCGTGTAAACTAATAACTTCATCTGAGCCAACATTATATATTGGACATTTAGTACTAGAATTAACTAATATGGACATTAACCATCTTACCATATCATAACTATACATGTAGCTTCTATAAACTACATGCTTTGACTTAACTAAAATTTTTTTTTTATAAAATCCAGAATTTACAAAATCAGAAATGGCATATCTTTTATCATCCAAGATTCTTTCGCCCATAAAAGTAAAGAGTCGAGCAATTGATACCTTGTATCCATTAAATCCATAATTTTTAAATATTCTTTCTATCTTTATTTTATTTTGCGCATATTTTTTTTTATTTTTTATATCACCATAAATTGCTCCGGAGCTTGTAAATAAAATTTTTGTTTTTTTGCTCAGTTTCTTGAGCAAAAATGAAAAATTTTTAATTGCTTTTAAATTTTTTTTATTATTTTTTGAATTTGCAGCGTATACAATGTAGTCACTAGAAGGAAGTTTCTTTAACTTTGATATATCTCCAACTACATATTTAATTTTAAAATTTTTTCTATTTTTGATAAAAAATTTTTTTCTGCTTATAGAAATAATTTTATTTATTTTCCATTTTAATAAACCTTTTTTTATTGCGTAATCAACAATAGATTTTCCTAAAAATCCACGGCCACCAATTATAGTTAATACTTTCAATTTATTTTTCAAAAGATTTAAGATAAAAATTATTCAATAGATATTTTTCTGAACCAACTTTACCTATAACTTTTTTATCAATGTGTTTGGATGTAATTTTGGTCTTTATGTTTGTATTGTTAATAGATTCTTTAATCCAAGATCCAAATCCTCCATCTTCTAAATGATCCTCCAACACTACAACATGTTCCCATTTCTTTATCTGTTCCTTTTGTTTTTCTTTAAATTTCATGCCCCATATAGGTAAAGAAAATAACGAATAATTATTAAACTTTTTTTTTAAAAGAAAATTTTTTGCTATATATGAAATATTTCCTGTTGTTAAAAAAGTTTTTTTACTATTTTTTTTTTCTAAAATTGATAACCATTTACCGGGCCTTAAATTAGAAATTTTGTCATGCAGAATTAAATTTTTTGACTTAGCTAATCTCAAATAAGATGGCTGAGGATTTTTGACAATGTACTGCATACAAGCTTTTATTTCCTTTTGGTCGCCTGGTGCAGCTATCAACATATTAGGAAATAATCTTACTAAAGCATAATCTTGTATTGAATGATGAGAATAACCTAAATTTCCATAGCTAACACCCGCTCCTACATTAACAATTGTAACTGGCAACCTGTGATAATCTACATCATTCCTAATTTGCTCAGCACATCTAAATGTTGGAAAATTTCCAATTGAATATACAAATACATGATAACCTTCTAGCGCCATTCCAGATGCCAATCCCATCATATTTTGTTCGGCTACACCAGCATTATAAAATTGTTTGGGAAACAAGGTGGCAAATTTTTCTACAACGCTATAACCCAAGTCGTTTACAATCAAAATAATTTTTTTATTTTTTTTTGCAGCTAAAATTAATTCATCTATAAAAATTTTACGCATTTTTTATCTCTTTTATAGCTTTTATTAATTCCGTATTATTTGGAGACTTGTAATGCCAAGCAACTTTATTTTCCATAAAACTAACTCCTTTACCTTTAATAGTATTAGCTATTATTACTGTAGGTTTGTTTTTATCAGTTAATTTGAAAGCTTTTTTTAACTGAAGATTATTATGTCCATTAATACTAACTACTCTGCAGCCAAAAGACTTAAATTTTTTTTTTAAAGGTTCTATTTTTAAAATATTACGAACATAAGTTAAGCTTTGAATTTTATTATAATCAATTATTATGCATAAATTATTAAGTTGATGATGAGACGCAAACATAACAGCTTCCCAGGTTGTTCCTTCGTTCATTTCTCCGTCGCTCATTAAAACATAAAATTTGTTTTTGTTTTTTTTAATCTTGTTTGATAAAGCCAATCCAACAGCAACGGATAAGCCGTGCCCGAGTGATCCTGTAGAAAAATTCACACCTTTTACATAATGACTGGCATGTTGCATTAATATTGAATTATTCCTTCCGTATGATGAGATCAATTTTTTGCTTATAATTTTTTTTTCATAAAGTAAGCAGTACAAAGCTAAGCACGCATGCCCTTTACTTAAAATAAATCTATTTTTTAATTTAAAGATTTTTTTTTTTGAATTTAAATTAAAAATATCATTATAGAGTGTGGTTAAAATATCAACTATTGATAAACAACTACCAACATGCGATGAATTTGCTAAATGAGAAAATATTAAAATATTTTTTCTTATATTTTTTGCCATTTGTTTATTTTTTGAAGTCATTTTATTTTTTTATAATTCGATATTACTGAATGAATATATGAAATATCTTTCAATGAAAGGCCTTGATGGCAACCAATTAATAAACCATATTTCATTATATAGTCTGAATTTTTAAATTCATTAAGTTTATTTTTATTTGAAACTAAACTTCTAAAGGCAGGATGACGTAAAGTGTTCCCTGTAAATATTGGTCTTGTTTGTATTTTGTTCTTTTCTAAATACACTTGAAAATCTTTTCTAGAAAATTTTAAATTATTTTTTAAAATTACTGGATAAGCTAGAAAATTTGTTTTAATATTTTTATTAACTTTAGGAACTATAAAATATTTATCTAATTTCTTGAAAAAATCATAGTGAAGTTTAAAGTTTCTATTTCTTAAAATCGAAAAAGATTTAAACTTTTTTAATTGTTCTATGCCAAAAGATGCTCCTACTTCTGAAGGTTCAAAATTATATCCAGCCTCTGAAAATACGAATTTTCTATCATAATTAAAACCTCTTAATTTAATGCCCAATCTTTTGTTAATATTTTCTGAATCCTTTATTAATGTAGACATTCTTCCCCAGCTTCTTAAAACCTTAGCTTTTGAGAAATAATCCTTATTATTTGTAAGCAAAATTCCGCCGTTACCAGCGCAACTAATTACGTGAGATCCATAAAAACTTGTAATTGATATATCGCTATATATACCAGTTGATTTATTGTTTATTGTTGCGCCTAAAGTATCTGCTGAGTCTTCAATTATTTTTAATTTATGCTTGAAAGCTATCTTTCTAATTCCTTTCCAATCAGAAATATTTCCAATTAAATTTGGAATTAATAAAGCTTTTGTTTTTTTAGAAATTTTTTTTTCAATTTTACTTGGGTCTATTTGAAGCGTTTCTATTTCACAATCTACAAAAATTGGATTTAAGTTACATAGCATAATTGAGGATACTGCTGTTCCAAAATTAAGACATGGCGCTATAATTTCGCTACCTTTTGGAAAATCCATAACTTTTAATGCTAAAATTAGAGCTGATGAACCAGAGTTAACCATTAAACCATATTTCTTAGAAAATAATTTTGCAATTTTATTTTCAAAGGCTTCTACTGATTTACCCATCTGGGTTGAATTTTTAAGAGTTTTTAAAACGGCTTTTATTTCTTTTTTGCCATAAACATTTTTACCGTAAGAAATTTTAGTCATGATATTTTTTAACTTAAGTAATTTTTAATTTGATCTTCACACACTTTTTTGTAACCTTTTGATTTTGCGTTATTATTCCATTCTAAAATTTTATTTAAAGATTTATTTAAACTCCATCTTGGATGCCATTTTAAAACTTTCCTAGCTTTATAATTGCTTAATCTTAAATAACTTGTTTCTGGTTTAAAATCTTTAGAATTATTCTTGGCGATTTTAATTTCAAGTTTTAAAGATTTTGCAAAATAATTTGCTATATATTTTACCGACTTACAGTTTGAAATATTTGGTCCGAAGTTCCAATTTTGATCAATTTTATTAAGCTTATTTTTATTTAACTTTTCAGCCAATAACAAATAACCACTTAAAGGTTCTAAAACATGTTGCCATGGTCTCGTAGAATTAGGATTTCTTAGTATAATTTTTTTATTTTTTTTAGCAAATCTATAAATGTCAGATATTAATCTATCTTCAGAATAATCGCCGCCGCCAATAACATTGCCCGCTCGCACTGTAGCTAGTTTTTGATTTTTGGATTTTTTAAAAAAAGAATTTATGTATGATGAAAATAAATGCTCAACACATACTTTTGAAGAACTGTAGGGATCAATGCCACCAAGCTTATCTGTTTCCTTAAAAATTTTATTTTTTGAATTATCATAAACTTTATCAGTTGTTATTATTATACTTGACTTTACTTTCTTTATTCTCCTTACACACTCTAAAACATTAAGTGATCCAAGAACATTTGTGTCAAAAGTTTCTTTCGGAAGTAAATAAGAATATCTTACAAGAGGTTGGGCCGCCAAATGAAAAATAATTGTCGCATTTGAGTTTTTAATTTCTTTATAAAGTTTTTTATAATCTCTTACATCTGCAATTACAGATTTTTTAATAATTTTATTTATTTTTGCTAAATTATATAAACTAGGTTTTGTTCTTGGTTTTAAAGAATATCCAGTAACCTCGGCACCCAAAAAATGTAAAAATACGCATAACCAGCTACCCTTAAAACCTGTATGGCCAGTTACAAAAACTTTCTTTTTATTCCAAAACTTTTTATCAATAGAATAAGACATATATATTCTGCCAATTACTTGTAATTCAAAAACGCAAATAATTATATGAAATGCTGCTTAAAGACCGGAATGCATCTCTTCGTCTTTTAATCGTACTTCTTTCAATCTTTCACTGTAGTTATTATATCTAACTTTAAAATAATATATGGGCATTCCTAAAAGCACTCTTAACATATATTTAAAATATTTAAATCGATGTTTTGACAAAATAATTTTTTTCCAATAATCAAAGCCTGCAGTAAAAACGCTTTTTTCAAAGAGGGTATAAATTTTATATTTCAGATACCAATCAAAAATAAGTTTTTTCAAATCTAACTTATGTGATGCCAAACGAAATTTTTCTTCTGGATAAATACGATCTAGCAAATGGTAATCCTTTTTGTCAATCTTATACCTTAAGCTCTTATAAAGTTCTGTTCCTGGATAGGGCTGAGTCCCACCAATTGATATGATAGTAGGTTTAATGTCTGCAAGCATTTTTTTTGATAATTCAAGATCTTCTTCTGTCTCTCCCTGCATATTAAGCATCATATTGCAGAATGTTCTCATGCCATATTGCCTACATAACTTAAAAGCTCTATATGTATCTTCTACCGTCGTTAACTTTTTTATATTTTTTAACAGCCTGGGCGAACCACTTTCAACACCAAAATCAAGTTGTATACATCCGGATTCTCTTAACAACTTGACAATTTTTGGATTTTTAATGCAAGTTACTCTAGTTTCCGCTGCCCATAACATTTTTAAACCACTAGCTTTATAAGCTTCGCAAAAAGTAATCGTTTGTTTCTCATTAATTCCAAAAGTATCATCAAGTATATAAAAGAAATCAAAACCATATTTGTTTTGTAGTAACGCTAATTCCTCCATTACTACATCTAATGGTCTCCATCTAACAAAAGTAGCGCCTTTACCGCCTTTACTATTTGTATTCCACACTACATTGGAGGCACAAAAATTGCACTTATAGGGACAACCCCTTCCTGTATAAATGACAGTACAAACTGCGGTCAACCGCCTAATAACATATTTAGTTGGAGCGGCATACCAATTCACATCAATAAGATGATATGCTGGCTTACCACAGTCCGCCATATTCATTAATGTTCTGTTTTTATTGATGACAACAGATCCTTTAATACCATCGGATCCAACACGGTTCTTATCAAAAAAAGCTATCCCATCAATTTTATAAAGTGTATCAATATCTTGTTTAGAAGAAAGTATTTCTTTAACTGTTAATTCGCCTTCTCCTCTGACAACAATATCAAACGGGCTTCCCTCATAGAGAAAATCTTCAGGGGTAATGGAGGGCTGTGCATTTCCTGCTAGTACCTTAGCATTTGAAATTTTTCTTACTTTTTGAGCTAAATCAGACACAACATCATAATCAGTAACGAAACAAGAAAATCCAATATATTTCGGATTTTGCTTTTTAACCTCTTCGATAATGAAATTATTATTTTCTTCAATGGTTTTGAAATGCGGATTAATTATTGAAATCTTAAAGCCGAATTTCTCTAAATATCCAGCAAGGTATAAATAATAGCATGGCATATACTTATCTAGAGCGTTCACAGGTGAAGTTATAAGCGTCAAATCCATATTTTTTATGTTTTATAATTATTATATTAATTTTTAAATTTGTTTGCTAATAAAATCTCCAATGATTTTATAATTTGGTTTTCTTTCAATTTTTCCACTCTTGCTCGTTAAATATCTATATTTATAATCACAATACTTCGATTTATTAACTTTAAGAAATTTGTGTATTTTGTTCACATCAAGTTTTACAATATCAAAAGGTTTGCATCCAAGAAGTTTTGCTTGATCTAAAAGAGTTTTTTTTTCACTTGGGTGATAAGTGTGATTAGAAGAACTCATGTAAATTACAGGTTTATTGTAAGCAACAGCATATGCTACTGCCATGGAGCCTATGCTTATAAAAAAAAAGGCGTTCGCTGATAACTTGCCCAATGCTTCGCTATCATTATTCACGATATGGTTTTTAAAATATGGATTAAAACTTTTAATTTTTTTATTTAAAGATTTATATTTTGGATGAGGAATAATGATAACATTGGCATTAAAATAATTTTCTAACTTGTCAAAAAAAATAAATAAATCTTTGTACCAACCCTTTATATCATAATCTGGCAATTTTCCTCCAGTCAAATGAGTATCACCAGTAAAATAAGGGCCTCCGTCATCTAAATAAATTATATATTTTTTTTTTGTCTTTTTTCTAGAATTAACAAATAGTAAAGAATTTGAGTAATCAAAAAAATTAATTTTTACTATTGAATTTTTTTTATCATTTATATTATTTTTATAATCTGAAAACAAAGTAAAATTTTTTTCACACTTAATAAAATTCATTAGAAAGCGAAAGAAATAATCTTTCAAATAAAAAAAATAAACTTTATAATTAATATTATGTTGACAGAATTTAGATACAAACCAGGAAATATTTTTTTTATTTTTAATTTCGGGGTTTGATTCTTTATAAAAAAATACTGGTTTTTTTGATAATTTAATGCATAGCTTGATTATAAAACCATTAAAATTACAAATGTGCCCAGAAAAATGTAAAATAATAATATCTTTTTTTTTAATTTTATTAAAGAAACGTACCCATCGCGTCATAGATTGAAAAAATAAAGCTTTTTGGTATCTTTGACTTTTCCAAACTGAATTTAATTTCTTATTATTTAATAAATTTGAGAGATCGTTAATTATAACTTTCAAATTATACTTTTTTTCAAGTTGCGCTAACTCATATTTGCAGTATTCAAAATGCGTAAATTTATCAGGAAATAAAAATAAAACAGTTTTTTTCACAGAGACCACCCGTCATCTACAATCAAGTTTTGACCGTGAATGTATTGTGAATCATCCGAAATTAGGAACGTGATTAATTTCGACACATCGTCCCCGTTTAATAGCCCCTTGGAATTACAAGTTTCTTTGTATCTTTTCATAAATAATTTTGATTGATTATCCTTAATGCCTCCAGGACTTACGCAATTAATTCTTATATTTTTATTTTTATAATATTTAGATAAGTATTTAGTAATAGATATTATTCCTGATTTTATGGCTGAATACTCTATCGGACTTGTCATATTTAAATTTTTGTAGTGATTAAATTTTGGTGCTTGAACACCTTGAATAGATGAAATTAAAATTAAATTACCTTTTTTTTGCTTGAGAAAATATTTCATTATTCTCTGGGAAAAAATTATTGATCCACCTAATTGATTTTGTAAATCATTTTTTAAATAAATTTCTTCCAGATCCTCTAATCTTGTCCCCCATTTTTTTGATGTTGGATAAGCACAATGTACAGCTGCGTGAATATTTTTAAATTTTTTTACACCAAATCTAATAAATCTATCTATATTATTTTTGGTAGTTAAATTTCCTTGAAAGATTTCTATATTTTTTGAACTTAATTTTTTCTTAATTTTTAAAAGTTTGGAGTTATTAATATCACCCAATAACACTTTATGACCATGTTTGACTAAATCCGTTGCCAAAGCAGATCCAATCCTACCTGCTCCTCCGGTGACAATGATTGTTTTTTTTTTTTTGTTTATTTAACTTTTTAAATTTTCTAATTTTATCAATAAGTAACATCAGTTTTATTCCCTGTTTATATGTACATGAATTTTTATAGTTATTACTTAATAGTGACTTGTGTTGAAGGTTATATGTATAATTTTTATCTATTTTAAATTTAATAACTTTTTTTTTATTTTTTTTAAAAATTTCAACCGAATTATATATAAGATCACCTTTTAGTGTAAAATCATTACCATTTATAATAAATAGTCTTTGTAGATATAAACTAAAGTAATTTAAATCAATAATAAAATCTGCAAAATCTGTTTTTCCAATAATTGACACACAATCCTCCGCATCCGTTTTCAAATTTGAAATCTTTTTAATTGTTACATGGTTCACTTTTCTAATTTTTTCAAAAATCCACTGAACATAATCTATCTCATGACTAAGTTCTAGTAACACGCCTCCTCCATAAATTTTTTTCGCAGAGTTAGATTTGGCATAATTTATATTTTTTCTCCAATTAGGAAGATAAGAATAACAACTAACGTTTATTGAAAATATTTTCTTATTTTTTACATAATTTTTAATAAAATTAATTACTGGGTGGTAGCGTAAATTATATCCAATAAATACTTTGTTGTTATGGATTCGAAAATTTTTAAAATTTTCAAAAACAGGTTTTTCTACTAAGATAATTTTATTTTTCAAATTTTTTTCAAGGTAAGATAAATGCTTAAAATGATCAGATGTCCTTGAACAAATTAAAATATAATCAGGATTAATTTTACTTACTTCAGATATACTTTTTACTCTATTAAAATTACCGCATTTTTGTTTTGTTAAAATATAAATTTTTGAAATATTTTTAAATTTTTTTAATAATTTTGCATGTTTTTTTCCAATGGAGCCGTAACCAATAATTAATACAGTTTTATTCATTTTTGTTAGTGTGATAAAAAATTTGCAATTTTGTAATCTATTTTATCATCTATATCTATTGCTCGATGCTTCGGAATTTCGACAAATCCTGTTTTACCACTATATAAATTTTTTTGTTTCATTATATACCCTGGTTTAAAAACATAGCATACAGTTGTTAAATCAAAACAGTTTGGAGCATTCTGTCTCCTAAAAACAGATTTTTTTGATGAACATACTAAGCTTAATTTTTTATTTTTTAATTGCACAATATTGAAGTAAGGATTTTTTGATGCTTTTGTCACAGAGAACACCATATCTAAATTTTTTTTTATTGCATGTTTAATACAATTATCGATATCTGATATTTTTCTCAAAGGCGACGTTGTTGGTATTGATACGATAAAATCTATACTTTTATCTTTATTCAAAAATTTTATTGCATGTATCCATGTTTGAATTTCTGGAGAATTATCTTTTGCTAATTTTGAAGGTCTAACGAATGGTGTCTCTGCTTTATTCTTTAAAGCCTCTCTTGCTATTTTATTACTATCTGTTGAGACTATAACCCGATTTATATACTTGGATCCAAAAGCTTGTTTAATAGCATTGCCAAGCAAAGTCGTATTTTTAAATTTTAATAAATTCTTATTTTTTATACCTTGTGAATTACCTCTTGCACAAATTAAAGCTACAATTTTCATAGGAGTTAGTCTGCTGTTTTATATATTTTTGTTAATAAATTTTTTATATTTATCCATCCGACCTACATCGATCCAATCTCTATCTTTAATTTCATAATGGCCTACTTTTTTTTTCAT
>Ga0187833_10006302_pt1 | contig 11005 bp, 12 predicted proteins | sample ETNtaG_37_FD_167968 | JGI IMG/M metagenome (GOLD analysis project Ga0187833, IMG submission 167968) | Marine microbial and viral communities from oxygen minimum zone, Eastern Pacific Ocean - ETNP2014_SV_400_PacBio MetaG (Illumina Assembly) | ecosystem: Environmental > Aquatic > Marine > Hypoxic... | reverse complement strand
TTTTCCCATCTGATACGAAAAAAATACTTTTTGGGTCTTACGAACCTGAGCTCTTTCATAACACAACAATTTTGAACAGCTGGAGAAAAATCTCTGAAAAGATTCTTGGACAGACAACAGATAAAGATATTACTGCGTGGTTAAAGCGGGTGCTGGATGAACCCTTAAGAGAAATTAATAAAATCCCTGGTGGGGGTAACAGTAATGTGTATAAAGTTATAGATTCAGATGGAAAGTGTTACGCTTTGAAATACTACCCTACCCTTATGTTGGATACTAGACCTCGTTTAAAAACAGAATTCCATACTTTGTGTTTGCTACATCAACACAACATCACAAATATACCAAAAGCTGTTAAAAAGGATGATAATCTGAACCTCGGACTTTATGAATGGATTGATGGTAAGAATATCAGGAAACCATCTGTTGATGACCTTGGTGAAACCATCGATTTTGCTGGACAATTGTATTCCCTGTCCCAAAAAATTGATGGAAACAACATTGCTAGAGCCTCTGAAGCATGCCTTTCAGCTAATGAACTAGTGAACCAAATAGAAATGCGCCTCTTAAGATTGAAGCTGGAAAATAAACGATTTCAAGAATTGTCAACATTTCTGGAGCATACTTTCGAACCCCTGTGGGCGGATGTCAAAGATGCAAGTATTTCTATGTGGCCCTTAGAATCCAAAGATAACTGTTTGCCTCAGAAGAAACAAACTTTAAGTCCTTCTGATTTTGGATTTCATAACTGTCAGAAAACAAAAGATGAAGCACTGACTTTTCTTGATTTTGATTACTTCGGTTGGGATGACCCAGTAAAGCTCACCGCCGACTTTATCTGGCATCCAGCCATGGATCTTGATCCTAAAATGGCTACAAAGTGGAAAGAAGCCATGTTGGAGCTTTTTTCGGAGGATGCGAACTTTGAAGACCGATTGAAAGCTGCCATGCCTCTTTATGGGTTACGCTGGGCCATGATAGTTCTTAATGAATTTCTCCCCGAGGTTGCTAAACGGCGCAAGGAAGCTGGTAAATCGAGCAGTTATGTCCCTGAAATATCCCGAAAAATTCAGCTCAAAAAAGCCGAAGACATATGTGACAAAATTAAAGTAATGCATTCACAGGTTACCTTTGTGTAATGATAGATTCTTTAGACCATGTATAACCATCTCATTGTAAAGGCAAAGAAACTTCGCCAGGATACCTTTAATGCTTTCGTAGAACACGGTGAGGCTCACCTGGGGGGCAGTTTTTCCATGATTGAAATACTCATCGCCCTTTATGAGGTGATTTTGAAGGAAGATGATAAATTCATTTTAAGCAAAGCACACGCCTCCTTCCCACTCTGTTTATTGCTCAAAGAAAAAGGCTATAATCCACCACTTACTACACATCTTGAACTTGATCCTGAAAACGGTATCCACTGTACTGCAGGGAGTTTAGGCCATGGGTTGCCCATTGCTACGGGAATGGCCATGGGAAGAAAACGTTTGAAGATACAAGGAAAAATTTATGTTATGATTAGTGATGGGGAATGCCAGGAAGGGACCACTTGGGAATCGCTGCTTATCGGCGCCAAACACTGCTTGGATAATCTTGTTGTTCTGGTAGACTATAACAAAATTCAGGCTCTTGGAACTCTTGACGAAGCCCTGCCGTTGGATAATCTTCCGGCAAAATTCAAATCTTTCAACTGGGACTGCGCAGAGGTCAATGACGGACATTCATTTGAAGAACTATTACCGATTCTACAGGAATCAAATGTTGAAGGAAAACCACGCGTGATTATTGTGCATACAACCAAAGGAAAAGGGATTAAACCTTTTGAAAATGACCCCACTTGGCACGCCCGAAAAGTGAAGGGGAAAGAGTTGGAAATTGGCAAGAAAGAACTGGAGCTGGATTGAGACGAACCTTTGGAAGAATGATTTCAGAACTAGCGGACAAAGATGAAAAGATCTATGTTCTGGTGGGTGATATTGGCTATCGTGTTTTTGATGAATTTCGGGAAAAACACCCGAATCGATTTATCAATATGGGCATTTGTGAACAAAGCATCATTGGGGTGTCTGCTGGAATGGCCCTGGAGGGGATCAAACCCTGGGTTTATACCATTACGCCGTTTCTTATTGAACGGCCCTTTGAACAAGTTAAACTGGATATTGACCAGCAAAATGTGAACGTTAAATTAGTTGGATTTGCGGACTATCCAACCCTGGGGCCTAGCCACTCGGAAATGAATGGCAAAGCGCTCATGGGATTGTTTGAGAATATTTCATCTTTTTTCCCTGAAGATGGAGATGAAACAAAAAAAATGACCCTTAAGGCATACAACAAAAACGGGCCTGCTTTTATGAGCCTCAAGAGTGATCCGCAATTAAGCAGATCAATAACAGGAATAAAATAATGGGAGAACTAGTGAATTATGTTACTTCCCTTCATCAGGCCACCAATCGCTTGAACGAATTTACTTCAGTAGGAAAAAAGAGGGGAAATCATTCCGGCAAAATGTTTGATTATGAAAATCAATTTCAGAAATCCAAGATATATTATGAAAAATATTTAACCTGATTATGGCATATATTGATTTCATGTCCGCTGTACATAAAAGTACCGAGCGGGATTATCTTGACCGTGTTAACGACCCTGATTATCCTAAGGCCAAGGCCGCAAAATTGGCAAAAAAATGGGACCACGATTATTGGGATGGAGATCGTCGTATAAATTATGGAGGCTATCACTACCTTCCCGGGCGGTGGGCGCCTGTTGGGAAGGCAATGATCGAGCACTATGCTCTGCAACCGGGCCACAAAGTTTTGGACATTGGTTGCGGTAAAGGCTTTCAGTTGTTTGAACTGACCCAGCTCCTGCCCGGCTTGGAGGTTTGGGGAATCGACATCTCCAAGTATGCGATTGAGCAAGGGAAAGAGGAGTTGAGAGACCGCTTGCAGGTTGGCACAGCGCAGTCTCTTCCGTTCCCAGATAATCACTTTGACTTCGTGTTTTCCATCAACACACTTCACAACCTGCACAACTATGAATTAGATGCAGCACTTCGCGAGATGGAGCGAGTGAGCAATAAGCACAAGTACCTCTGCGTAGAGTCTTATCGTAACGAAGTGGAGAAAACCAACCTGCTCTATTGGCAGGTGACCTGTGAAACCTTCTGTACTCCGCAAGAGTGGGAATGGTGGTTTCAGCAGACAGGGTATTCGGGGGATTATTCTTTTATTTATTTTGAATAAATGACGAGAAATTGTAATGAATCTCCAAGCAATACAGCTGAATTCTTTAAAAAATGAATTAATATTAAATTTCAGGCATATAAACTATTATTGTTTCACAGAAACAATTATGTAAACTGAAATTTTGTTTAATTAAAAATTTAAAATTAAATTTGTTTTATAATGGAAGAAAACACTTTAAAAAAACTTAATTGGATAGCACATTCTGAAAATGTGTTTTATGCAAATGAAGGAATTTTTGTCTTTACTAAAGACATGCAAAATCATCTTGTCGATTTTGTGTCAAAATCCGAATATGGCATAGCAAGAATTTGTGCTCATAACAATCAAAATGATAAACTACATGAAATGGTGATAGTACTTAAGGATAGCCATTATGTTCCACCACATAAACATATAAATAAAAGCGAATCATTTCATGTTATTGAAGGAATTTTAGGAGTTATAATTTTTACTGATAGTGGTGAAATATATAAAACAATAATTCTAGATACTGGGAAGGGTTCAGTTTTTTATAGATTGTCGGATGAACTATATCATATGGTTATTTCATTAACCCCATATACTGTTTTTCATGAAATTACAAATGGTCCATTTAAACAAAATGATAGTGAACTACCACTATGGGCGCCAAATAAAAATAGTGATAAAAACATTATTAAAAAATATCATAAACAAATAATTGATTTTATCAATCAAGATACCATTTAAAACCTTCACTAGTTGAATTGACACTAATACCTATACATATATGTTTTAGTAGAAATTTTTCGCGAGTAGGTCAACCCAGATAATAATATAAATTAGGTTTATTTATGAGAAAACTAAGCATTAAACGTAATAGCTGTAGATTATGTGATAGTAGAAATCTTAAAATTGTTTTACCACTAGGTTTAAGTCCTGTTTCAGAAAAATATTCGAATGAAAAAACATTACTAGAAAACATAGATAATGTGCCGTTGGATCTATATTTTTGTATGGATTGTTTCCATGTTCAATTGCTTGACGTCGTGGACCCGGAATATTTATGGTCAGACTATACATTTCTTACATCAAATAACCCTAATCTAATCAATCATTTTAATGATTTATGTAATAGATATATATCTTATCATCAACTTGAAAAGAATGATTTTGTTCTTGATATTGGTAGCAATGACGGAACATTGCTTAAATGTTTTAAGGATTTGGGATATTTAAATATATTGGGAGTTGAACCATCGGAAGAAATTTCTGCAAAGGCAGTTAGTAATGATTTACCAACAATTAATAAATTTTTTAATAAGGAAACAGCAGCAGAAATTATTACAAGATACGGAAAAGCTAAGTTAATCACTGCCAATAATGTATTTGCGCATATTGATAATTTGAGAGAGATTGCTGAATCAATAAAGATTTTACTCGCAGATGATGGGATATTTGTTTTTGAAGTTTCATATTTATTAGATGTTGTAGATAAGACATTAATTGGAACAATTTTTCATGAGCATTTAAGTTATCATTCAATATTAGCTTTACGTCCCTTTTTGAAATCAGTGGGTCTCGAGATAACAAGAATTGAGCGCGGTCCAGAACAGGGCGGATCAATTGTTGTTTATGCTCAGTTGGTTGGGGGGAATAAAAAAATAGATTCTTCGGTAAAAGATTTGATAGATCTTGAAATGAATAGAGGGCTAAACAAGCCAAAACCGATTAAAGAAATGTTTATTAAATTAGAATCATTAAAAGAAGAATTGCATAAATTGTTCGCAAATATTAAATCTGATGGCAAATCAATTGCTGGCTTTGGAGCTGCTAGAGCTGGAACAACTCTGTTATCCTATTTTGAGGTAGGTAGGGAAATTGACTTCTTGGTAGATGATAATACTGCAAAACATAATAAATATTCACCAGGTGATCAGATTAAAGTTTTTCCAGTATCAGAAATCTATAATACAAAACCTGATTATATACTAATACTTGCATGGCTTTATACTGATAAAATAGTTAAAAATCATAGAAAATTTATTGAAAAGGGAGGCAAGTTTATTTCTATTCTACCAGAGCTTAAAGTAATTAGTTGAAAATTATTTTCAACTAAAATTCTAAAGAAATGAGTTCTATAATAGAAAAAGTATGTAGGGTTTGTTATTCAGGAATAAGTATACTATTGGACTTTGCTAAACAACCAAGAGCTTTCGATTACTATACTGGTAATGAAAATGTAGAAAAATTTAAATTTCAGTTAGGTCAATGTTTTAGTTGTGGAACAATTCAATTGGTTGATGCAATACCTTCATCAACAATGATCCCAAAATACAATTGGGTAGAAAATAAAGAGCCTACAGATCATTTAAATATCGTAGTTGAAACTCTTAAAAAAGATTTCTTTAAAGACCAAAAAGTAAAAATTTTATTTATTTCAAAATATGATGAGCCGATATATGAGAGAGTTGTTGATTATGAAAATGTTTTCGCATGTATTTTAGACCCAAAAGAAGATCTAGGGTTAGAATTAAATTATATAAGTCAAGCTACACTCCAAAATAAATATGTTTTTACTGTAATAAAAAAAATACTCAACAAGTATGGGAAATTTGACATCATTATTTCCTGTAGGATGTTAGAACACTCACACCAACCTGCAGAATTTATAAAAAATTTGTCATTGTTACTCAAAGACAAAGGAAAGATGGTCATAGAAATACCTGATAGCAGTAAACCTTTGGTACAAACTGATGTAGCTATGTTGTGGGAAGAACATTTATCTTATTTCACACCTTCAACACTTAATAACTTAATGAATTTAAACGGGTTAAAACTGATTCAAAATTTTATCTGTGAATATCCTCAGGAAGATGCATTGATTGGTATATTCAAAAAAGAAAACAATTCTGATCATTTTAAAAAAGCTTCTTTTCAAATTGAAGAAGAAATTGAATTAGGTAATCATTTTAAAATCAAAACAAAGCTTTTTAAATTAGCATTCCGAAGCTTTATTCACGAAACAAGAAAGGAGCATGGTGAAATTGTATTTTTTGGAGCTGGGCATAGAGGAATTATTTTTTTAAATTTAATGGGTGTTGACTCAAATGCTATCAAATATATTCTTGATGATGATAAAAACAAATCAGGATTGAGAATCCCTGGGGTTGGTATTGAAATAGTCAAATCTGATTCAATTTTATTCGATGATATTGGTGTCTGTATCTTTGCTATTGATATTAAGATTGAAAATGTCATTGAGGAAAAAATCAAGAAATTATCAGGTAAGAAAATAAAATTTTATTCGATATCACCGGATAGCAATTACAGCTTACCTATTTTTAGAGAATTATAATATCAGTGATTTAAAGATGGCAATGAATAAATATAAAATCGATTGGCCTATTTGGCCACAATATGGACAAGAAGAGTATGATGCAGTTCAACGAGTAATAAAGTCTAATCAACTATTCGCAGATAAAGAAGTTAGAGAATTTGAACAAAAATATGCTGAATATATTGGAAGTGAATATGTTCTAGGTATTGGAAATGCTACTCATGGTTTACATCTTAGTTTAGCAGCTTTGGATATTGGAGTTGGTGATGAGGTTATTGTTACTCCATATTCATTCATATCATCGGCCTCCTGTGTTTTAATGCAAAATGCAATACCAATATTTTGCGACATTGAAAATGAATCTCTTGGTCTCTGTCCAAAAGATATTGAAAAAAAAATATCAGAAAGAACAAAAGCGATAATTGTTGTTCATATGTTCGGTTATCCTGCAAAAATAAAAGAAATAGTCGAAATAGCTAAGAAACATAAGCTTGCCATTATTGAAGATGCTTCTCATGCACATGGGGCGAAATCACATGATATTAATATAGGAAATTTTGGTGAAATATCGGTTTTTAGTCTACATCAAAGGAAGGTATTGAGCGTCGGTGATGGTGGCATTATTTGTATGAAAAACAAAGAACATTATGAGAAAATTTATAGAATGAGATCGTTTGGTCATACTGAACTCAGCTATAATTATAGAATGACAGAATTTGCTGGTGCCTTGGGAAAAGTTCAACTTGAAAAACTTGACATTCAAAATGAAATTAGAAGAGATAATTTTAAGGTTTTATCTGAGAATCTTAAAAATAATACTAGTTTATTCATACGTTCTTGTAGAGATCATGAATATGGTGTTTATTATGCAATAGAAATAGAAGTCTTAAGTGATGATTTGCAAACCATTAGATCTAAAGTAAATATTTTAAAAGATATAGGAATTTCAATAAGAGAAACATTTGTCCAACCTTCATTGCATAAACATCCACATTTTAATCCTAGTGTGACGCCGGCGAGGGGGTTACCGTGGGAACATCCAAATTATGATGGGGTAATGAAAAATAAATCCTACAAGGATTTAGATTTACCTAACGCCAATAAATACTGTTCACCTAGAATTCTAGAATTGTATGTACATCCACCAGTGAATCAAGAATTAATAGAAAAAACAGTTAGTGCAATAAACGATATATTTAAATATTAAAAAATATGGATAATTTTAACTATGAAAAATAAACTTGAATCGCGTTATTTAGACGAAAATGAACTTGCGGATCTTGGTATAGCTAGTGTCGGAAAAAACGTACGTGTTTCTGAAGATGCTATTATTATCGGGCTAGAAAATATTTCTCTTGGAAGCAATATTAGGATAGACAGTTATAATGTTATTTTAAGTAAAAGAGGTAAATTTGTTGTTGGAAATAATGTACATATTGAGCCATCTTCTTCTATAGTTACACATTTTGGAGTTGAAATTGGAAATTTTTGTACAATTTCACACGGTTCCCGCCTTTACACTGCATCAGCAAACTACTCTGGTGATTATTTTACTAATGTTTTTCCTGAAGCAAAATACCAAGTACCAAAGACGGGTCAGATAATATTAGAAGATCATGTTATGATAGGAGGAAACTGTGTTATTATGCCAGGAGTAACATTAGGTGAAGGTGCCGCCATAGGCGCATTATCTTTTATAAGAAAATCAGTGGAAGGATGGGCTATATATGGAGGAAATCCACTAAAACGTTTAGGCGATCGAAAAAAAACCATTAAAGATATAGCAAATTCATTTGAAAATCCCATATAAGTAGTAGGATCAAATCTATATTAACGTTGATTGAAGCTTTCTGTGCTCTTGAAGAATAGGAATGATGGTTTCAGCGGGCTGGAAACACATGGAACTATTCTTTCATTTACTTTGAAATAACTTATGAAAATAAAAACTATGCAAGCGGCCATCCTGGTAGAGCAGAATAAGCCCCTAGTCATTGATGAAGTAGAACTACCCAGCGAACTGGATTTTGGCCAGGTTCTGGTACAGGTACATTACAGCGGAATCTGCGGTTCCCAATTAGGCGAAATCTCCGGGGTTAAAGGCATGGATCCTTATTTACCTCATTTATTGGGTCATGAAGGTTCGGGGACAGTTATTGAAACCGGCCCGAATGTTACCCATGTAAAAGTGGATGATCATGTTGTAATGCATTGGAGACCTGGCAGTGGAATTGAAGCAAATCCACCAAAGTATCATTGGAAAGGTAAAATATTAAATGCTGGTTATGTAACGACTTTTAATGAATATGCCATCGTTTCCGAAAACCGTTTAACTGCTATACCAAATGATTACCCATTGGAAATTGCCCCATTATATGGCTGTGCCATTACCACAGGATTTGGAGCAATTGAAAATAATGCTAAACTAAAAATGGGTGAATCCATTATCATTATTGGGGCGGGAGGAGTTGGGCTTAATATTATACAATGTGCAGCAATTTATAATGCATTTCCCATAGTTGCTATCGATCGTTTTGATAATAAACTTGCACTTGCAAAGGATTTAGGAGCCACACATTTAATTAATAATAATAATGATATTAATTGGATCGATTCTATAATAAAAATTATTGGTTCTAATGGTGCTGATGTGGTAATTGATAATACCGGCAATCCGTCTGTTATTTCGGAGTGTATTAAATTGACGCAACCGCAAGGTCGTATTGTTTTAGTTGGTGTTATGTCAAGCGAACAAAAGGTATGTTTCAATACATTGCCTATACATTTTGGAAAAGTTTTAACAGGTTCACACGGTGGAGATGGAAACCCTAGTATAGATATTAATCGTTATATGAAAGTCGAAGCAACATGTGGGATTAATATGTTATCAATATTATCTAAAAAGAAATATTCATTAGATGAAATAAACGTTGCAATAAATTCTTTAAAAAATGGGGAAGATGCTGGAAGAATAATTATTGATATGCAAGATTTATGATTATTATAGTCCTGATCAAAATCATTTGGAGGTCTTCAAACATACTCCAAGTAATTCATCACCATTCATTTACCAGGGAGATGATTATTAATGAATAAGTTTGCAGGAAAGAAATCTACTGATGATATCAAGAAAACATATCTGGAATCACTTGGAAAAGACTATGGGGAGATTGTTTTAGGGAAAAATACAACCAGAATATTATATGAAGATCCAAAACTATTACTATTTGTCTTATCTAGGCATAAATTTGTTTCAAAAATGTTTACAGGATTTAAGAATGTTTTAGAAATCGGATGCTAGGAAGGATTTGGTTCAATGCTTATAGGACAAGTAGTTGAACAATTATATTCTGTTGATTTTTATAGACCATATATTGAAAGTTGTAAAAGGCGAATTATTAATGGTAAGATAACTTTTGAAGATTACGATATGCTAGATGGACCTATAAAAAGAGATTTTGATGGTATTTTTGCATTAGATGTCCTTGAACATATCGAAAAAAACAGCGAAGACTTATTTATGAAAAATATACTTGAAAGTTTAGATGTTAAAGGAACGTTGATAATTGGAATGCCAAGCCTTGAATCACAAGTATATGCATCGGAAGCTTCAAAAATTGGCCATGTCAATTGTAAATCAGGGAATGAGTTATCAGAGTTCTGTAAAAAGTATTTTCATAATGTTTATTCATTTAGTATGAATGATGAAGTTTTGCATACAGGCTTTTATCCTATGTCCCATTATTTATTTACCTTGAATACAAATAAAAAATAAGTTCAGCTTTTACTAAAATTTCTAAATCAATTAAAAAAGTATCTATAAAAACTATATTTTGTTTAAAGATTAAACCTTTTCAAATGTTTAACATGATCAATTATACAATATGTCCTTATACTAGATATAAGTTATTAATATGAAACAAAGAAATAAAGGTAAGTCAAAACAAATATATATCCTTGGTATATCAGCATTCTATCATGATAGCGCAGCCTGTTTGGTAATAAATGGACAAATAATAGCAGCCGCACAGGAAGAACGCTTTACACGTACCAAACACGACCATGCGTTCCCATCAAATGCTATTCAATATTGTTTGAAGGAAGTAGGTATAAAAGGTGCAGAACTTGATTACGTCGCTTTTTATGATAAACCGTTTCTGAAATTTGAACGTATACTAGAAACATATCTCGCTAATGCACCAATAGGTATTAAATCGTTTCTAAAATCCATGCCGCTTTGGATTAAGAAAAAACTTTGGATCAAGGAATTGATAAAAGATGAACTGAATTATAAAGGGAAAATAATTTTCCCTGAACATCATGAATCACATGCGGCATCTGCATTTTTTCCGTCGCCGTTTCAAGAAGCAGCATTTATCACAATGGATGGAGTTGGAGAATGGTCAACAACCAGTTTTGGTGTTGGAAAGAAAAACCAGATTAAATTACTTGCAGATATTCA
>Ga0187833_10006301_pt1 | contig 11005 bp, 7 predicted proteins | sample ETNtaG_37_FD_167968 | JGI IMG/M metagenome (GOLD analysis project Ga0187833, IMG submission 167968) | Marine microbial and viral communities from oxygen minimum zone, Eastern Pacific Ocean - ETNP2014_SV_400_PacBio MetaG (Illumina Assembly) | ecosystem: Environmental > Aquatic > Marine > Hypoxic... | reverse complement strand
AAAATAAGTTAAAAGACTGGACCAAGGCTGGGCATCTTCAGGAGCAGGTTAGCAATAAGTTGGCAGAGTGGTTCGAACAGGGCTTACAGCAGTGGGATATTTCACGTGATTCACCTTATTTTGGTTTTAAAATACCAGGCACAGAAGACAAATATTTCTATGTTTGGTTAGATGCCCCTATAGGCTATATGGCTAGTTTTAAGAAACTCTGTGAAAACAGCGAACTAAATTTTGATGAATTCTTTAACAAGGGTTCTGATACTGAACTTTATCATTTTATCGGTAAAGATATTGTCTATTTCCATGCTCTTTTTTGGCCAGCAACTCTTATGGGTTCTGATTTTAGGACTCCCAATGCTGTTTTTGCTCACGGATTCCTCTCAGTTAATGGTCAGAAGATGAGCAAGTCCCGTGGCACCTTTATTCAGGCAAGGACGTATCTGGATAATCTTGATCCGGAATATTTGCGTTATTACTATGCATCTAAACTGACAGCCAAGATTGATGATATTGATCTCAACTTAGAGGACTTTAAGCAACGCGTTAATTCGGATTTGGTAGGTAAGGTTGTTAATATTGCCTCTCGAAGTGCCTCATTTGTAGTTAAGAAATATGACAAGGAATTGTCGAGTGATTGTGTCGATAAAGACCTCTATAAAGAGTTTGTTGAAATAGGCTCTGATATTGCGAAACATTATGAGGCGAGAAACTTTAATAAAGCGATGCGCTTAATCATGAAATTGGCTGATAAAGCCAACCAATACATTGATGAAAAGAAGCCCTGGAAATTAGCCAAAGTTGAAGGTAGTGAGTGCGAGGTTCACGAGATAACTTCTTTGGCGATTAATTTATTTAAAGTTTTGATGACATATCTTAAACCAGTCCTGCCGGAGATGGCAAAGCGCTCGGAAGAATTTCTCAATATTGGGTCTTTAGATTGGTCTGATATTGAAACTCCTTTAACATGCCATAAGATTAATAATTTTAAACCTTTAATGACGCGAATAGAGGATGAGCAAATTGATCAAATGGTTGAATCCTCCAGAGTATAAAGTTATTAGAAAAAAATTTCGGAGGGATGTCAGAGCGGCCGAATGAGCACGCTTGGAAAGCGTGTATACCTCACGGTATCATGGGTTCGAATCCCATTCCCTCCACCATATTCTTTCAAAAAGTCAAAGTCTTTAAAGCATTAATTAACTTTTCAATATCTTCTTGGGTGTTGTAATGAACCATGCTTGTTCTGACAACCCCATCTTCAGTATCTATACCCAAAGCTTTTAAACAACGCCAAGCATAGAAGTTGTCGTTTCTTGTTGCTATTCCATTCTTTACAAGCTCACTGCTAATGAACTTTGACGACTTTTGATTAAAAGTAAAAGCAATTGTTGGAGCTCTATTTTTATTTGTTATTTTATTTTTTCCAATTAGTCTAATGTCATCACGAGATTCTATATAAGCCAATAAAGGATTTGCTATTTCCTCTTCATGCTTGGAAATCAAATCATTAACTTTTTCAATTTTTTCCCTAACAGAGATTCCATCATTCTTGTAGTGGTGATGATATAAATTATCGAAATATTCATAGACACCTATCAGACAAGACAGCTCTTCATGGTTGGGTCCGCCGGGATTCAAAGTATAGGGAACATCTCCATCTAGGAATTCATGATTTTGATTTGGAAGTTGGTCCAAAATTTCTTTTTTACCGTATAGCAAGCCTAGATGAGGGCCATAAGTTTTGTAAAGACTAAAAGCATAAAAATCAACATCAAGATGCTTTACATCAGGAAAACCATGAGGCGCATAAGAGACGCCGTCTCCAATAATATATGCGTCGTACTCATGGACCAGTTTTGCAATAGATTGAAGGTCATTCATTGAGCCGACTATATTAGAGCAATGAGTCACTGCAACAATTTTAGTTCTATCTGATAGCAGGCGTTTTAATTCTTTAATTTCAAGCTCGGCATTTTCACTATTAATTTTCCATTCCTTTATTACTGCTCCGTGCTCTTTTAGTCTTCTCCAAGCGCCAACATTAGCTTCATGGTCTTGATTGGTTACAATAACTTCATCGCCTGGCCTTAGGAAATGCTTTATGGCATTTGACAAAACATACATATTCATTGTTGTTGAAGCGCCGATGATGATTTCATCCTTGCTTGCATTAATCATTTCTGCAAACAATTTGGTCGCTTTATCCATATTGTCACCGGCAATCGATGATGTATCAAATTCAGCATAGGGCTGAACTTTGGTAGAAGTCATAAATTGATTTAAATGCTTAATAACGTTATGAGGGACATAGCTACCACCTGCATTTTCAAAAAAAGACCATTTAGAGCTAAGCGGATCGCTAAAAGCTGGAAATTGAGCTTTTACATAATCTATATCTAATGAGACATTATTAGTTGACATTTTTCCTCCTTATTGCCGAGTAAGCTTTAATTACATTGGTTTAGTTTTTATAGTCAGGCTCTTCCTTATCAAGTATTGTTTTTAGGACTTTAAAATGAAGTTCTGAGGCGTCATATTTTTCCCATTGCTTGGCAGTTTTTTTAGCAACTTCGTGACTGGCTAAATGTAATTTTTTACCGGTTTGATAAGCTTCAATTAGAGTCTCACAGGCCCTTTCGAAGTAAAAAAGGTCGTCAAATGCTTGAGCTACAGAGTCAGCGGCTGTCAATACTCCGTGATTTCCCATTAACAAAACTAAATTATCACCCAATAAAGTGCTTAATCGTTCAGCTTCATCACCAACCCCCATGCCGTCAAAGTCATAATCAATTGACACTTTTTCATAAAAACGCATTGTATTCTGGTCAATGGGCTTCATGGTTTTATCTTCAAGAGCGGAAAGAATGGTGGCATATTTTGAATGAACATGGAGTATGCAGCGTGCATGAGGGTTATTTCTATGCATCGCGCCATGGATAGCCCAGGCTGTAGGGTCTGGGGCATTAGGCTGTGACATTGTATCGGCATTATTCGAGTCTATTAGAAGTAGGTCGCTTGCACAAATCTGCGAGAAGTGTGCCCCAATAGGATTTAACAAAAATTGAGAACCGTCTATTGAAACAGCTAAACTGAAATGATTGGCTACAGCTTCGTGCATATTTAGTCGAGCAGCCCATCTAAATGCTGCGGCAAGATCGACACGTTCTTGTTTGAAATTTTGTTTCATGTTTAATATTATAATGCTGAGATATAATTCAGTTTTTGATTAAATAAAAAATTATAGTTACGTTAATAAATATGAAAAAATCATTATATATTCATGGCTCCTATGTTGGCTCGAACTCTGATGAATCTTTTGAGACAATTAATCCGGCAACTGGACAAGCAATTGAACGAATAGGTCAGGCCAGTCTCAAAGATGTTGAGGTGGCAATTGAATCAGCTGAAAAAGGATTTGCTGTATGGTCTACTATGACTTCCGTTGAGCGTAGTCGGATTTTATTAAAGGCCGTTTCTCTGCTCCGCCAACGCAATGATGAACTTGCGGCCTTAGAGGTTATGGATACTGGAAAACCATTGCAAGAGGCCAGCTGTGTTGATATACATACCGGGGCAGATGTAATCGAGTATTATGCCGGTCTTGTTCCTGCACTCCAGGGTGCTCAACAGGATTTAGATTTAAATACATTCTTTTTTTCAAAAAGAGAACCGTTAGGTGTTTGTGCCGGGATAGGTGCCTGGAATTATCCTATTCAGATAGCTTGCTGGAAATCAGCACCCTGTTTGGCTACAGGAAATTCGATGATATTTAAGCCCTCTGAAGAGACCCCGTTGAGTGTTCTGAAGCTTGCTGAAATTTACACCGAAGCCGGTGTCCCGCCTGGCGTATTTAATGTTGTCCAGGGCGACTATCGCGTTGGTCAGTACTTATCGAGACATCCACGCATAGAAAAGATTTCATTTACCGGTGAATGCGAGACCGGTAAAAAAGTCATGGCAGATGCCTCAGGGTCTCTCAAAGAGGTCACATTGGAACTTGGAGGCAAGTCACCATTAATTATTTTTGACGACGCTGATATAAATAATGCCATCTCTGGAGCCTTGTTGGCTAACTTTTATACCCAAGGTGAGATTTGTACAAACGGTACAAGAGTTTTTGTACAGTCTGGTATTTATGACGAGTTTATTAAAAAAGTCTGTAAACGTAGTACCAAGATTAAGCTCGGTGATCCGATGAATTTAGAAACCCAGATGGGGGCATTGATTAGTGCTGAGCACCTTGACAAGATTATGGGCTATATCGAAAAAGCAAAATCATCTGGCGCACGTCTTGTGTGTGGCGGTAATCGACATGATTCAAATGAAACTCGAAACGGATACTTCGTAGAACCAACCATCTTTGCTGATTGTGAGGACGGCTCTCCCAATGTTACTGATGAAATTTTTGGGCCTATTATGTCTGTTTTACGTTTTGAACGTGAAAACGAAGTTATAGACAGAGCTAATAACACTAGGTTTGGTTTGGCAGCAGGAGTCTTTACTAAAGATATTAGCCGTGCGCATCGAGTTATTAATCAGTTACAGGCCGGTATTTGTTGGATTAATAGTTGGGGTGACTCTCCTGCAGAGATGCCGGTTGGTGGCTACAAAGAGTCTGGAATTGGGCGAGAAAATGGACCCGAAACATTAAAAAGTTACACCCAAATTAAGAGCATCTTTGTACGACTAGATGATTTAGAGAATCCTTACTAAGGATTATTTATATGACTAAACAGTTTGATTATATTATTGTTGGTGCAGGTTCAGCGGGCTGCGTTTTAGCAAACCGTCTGACAGAATCTGGAGAGAATGAAATTCTGCTACTAGAAACTGGTGGTAGCGATAAGAATATATTTATCCAAATGCCAACAGCTTTATCTTACCCAATGAATACCGAAAAATTCGCCTGGCAGTTTCATACAGAGCCAGAGCCATACCTTGACAAACGCAAAATGCATTGCCCAAGAGGGAAGGTAATAGGAGGTTCGTCATCGATTAATGGAATGGTCTACGTTCGAGGCCATGCCCGTGATTTTGATCAGTGGGAAAAGGAGGGTGCTGTTGGTTGGTCTTATAAGGATTGCTTGCCCTATTTTAAGCGTACAGAGAGTTGGCATGATGGCGAAGATAACTATCGCGGTGGTGATGGCCCCGTAGCCACCTGTGGCGGCAACAATATGAAGTTTAATCCACTCTACCAAGCCTTTATAGAAGCTGGCCATGAGGCCGGTTATCCTACAACAAATGACTACAATGGCGAACAACAGGAAGGTTTTGGCGCTATGCATATGACTGTTGATGGTGGTGTCCGTGCATCAGCCTCAAGCGCATACATTGAGGAAGCAAAGAAAAGATCGAATCTTACTATACTTTCTGGCGTCTTAGTTAAACGTGTATTGCTTAATAATAAGATTGCGACAGGCGTTGAATACAAGAGAAATGGTGAAATTGCAAGAGTCAATGCTAATAAGGAGGTAATTCTTAGTGCCGGCTCTATCGGTTCTCCACAACTGCTGCAATTATCAGGAATTGGACCAAGAGAAGTATTGAATGATGCAGCTGTCGAGTTGCAACATGAACTGCCAGGTGTAGGGGAAAATCTGCAAGATCATCTTGAGGTTTACTTTCAATATCATTGCAAAAAACCTATTACCTTGAATAGCAAGTTGAATTATTTTAGTATGGGCCTTATCGGCGCCCGATGGTTGTTGTTTAGAAGTGGTTTAGGAGCCACTAATCATTTTGAATCTTGTGGATTCATTAGGTCTCGAAATGGGGTTGAATGGCCAAATATTCAGTATCATTTTTTGCCAGCGGCAATGCGCTATGATGGCAAGGCGTCAATGAAAGGTCATGGGTATCAAGTTCATGCAGGCGTCAATAGACCGACTAGTAGGGGAAGGATAAGAATTAACAGTGCCGATGCGGAAGCAAAGCCAAGCATTTTATTCAATTACCTAGAAACTGAGCGAGATATCCAAGATTGGCGAGACTGTATCAGGCTTACCAGAGAAATTCTAAATCAACCCGCTCTGGATGAGTATCGAGGTGACGAGGAAAGTCCAGGCATCGAAGTAAATACAGACAACCAGATAGATGCTTGGGTAAGGGCTAATGTTGAGAGTGCTTATCACCCTTCATGTACTTGCAAGATGGGTGTTGATAGCGATTCCATGGCTGTCGTAAATAGTTCTGGAAAAGTCATCGGTATTGAAAAACTTAGAGTGGTAGACTCTTCGATTTTTCCGAGTATTACGAATGGCAACCTTAATGCGCCCACCTTAATGGTAGCTGAAAAGTTGGCCGATGTAATATTGGGTAACAAGCCATTATCACAAAGCAATGCTGACGTTTGGATAGATCCTGATTGGAAAAATTCTCAACGTCAAGGGAAAGTTAAAAGATCAATGGATAATTCTTAATTTTTTTTGTCAATGGATAATTTTAAAAAGATATCTAAATTGTTAACAAGGGGTGGGACCTAATATGAATAATGAGCAACCTTATAGCGTTCTATTTGAATCCGTCAAGATAGGCCCTGTTACAACTAATAATCGTTTTTATCAAGTGCCTCATTGTTGTGGTATGGGGCATTTACGTCCCCGGGCTCATGCCGCAATGCGCTCTATTAAGGCACAAGGTGGTTGGGGTGTTGTTAGTACAGAAGAAGCTGAAATACATCCAACTTCAGATTTATCTCCCTATGCCGAACAACGAATATGGGATGCAAAAGATATCCCTGCACTACGTTTAATGACAGACGCAGTTCACAAACACGGAGCACTAGCCGCGATAGAGTTAACACATAGCGGCAATCATTCGGCTAACCTGTATTCTAGGCTACCCGCCTTGTCTCCTGTAGATCAGTCGATAGATCTAATTTATCCAAGACAGGCAAGGCGAATGAATAAAAAAGATATTCTTGAGTTCAGACGTTGGCATCGACAAGCCGCAATCAATGCCAAAGCGGCAGGATTTGACATTGTCTATGTTTATGCCGGTCATGGAATGTCTCTAGCACAGCAATTTATGTTGCCTGAAATCAATACACGTTCTGACGATTATGGAGGCAGCATTGAAAATCGTGTTCGCCTAACCAGAGAGTTATTAGAAGATACTAAAGAAGCCATAGGGGACACCTGTGCAGTTGCCTTTCGTTTCGCCGTGGATGAACTAAAGGGTATTGACGGGATGCAGTTTGATGAAGAGGGAAGAGCTGTGGTAGAGTTGTTGGCTGAAATGCCTGATTTGTGGGATGTTAATGTTTCCGACTGGTCTAATGATTCACAAACATCGCGTTTTGAAATCAATGAAGGTTATCAAGTTCCCTATATTGAGTTTGTAAAAAGCCTGACTTCAAAGCCAGTAGTTGGTGTTGGCAGACTTACTTCGCCTGATTTGATGGCTAGACTGATAAAACAACAAACAATTGACCTAATTGGAGCCGCTAGACCTTCTATTGCTGATCCATTCTTGCCAAACAAAATTAAAGAAGGAAGGATAGATGAAATTAGAGAATGTATAGGCTGTAATATCTGTGTTTCGAGCGACAACCTCTCGGTGCCAATTCGTTGTACCCAAAATCCAACAATGGGGGAAGAGTGGCGTCGTGGCTGGCATCCTGAAAAAATCAAACCAAGAAAAACAGAACAAGCTGCACTAGTTGTTGGTTCTGGACCTGCTGGACTTGAATGCAGCATGCAGTTAGCACGTCGCGGCTACCATGTTATTTTGAGTGAGAGTGCTAGTGAATTGGGGGGTCGTGTACTGCTTGAATCTGACCTTAAAGGGCTCTCTGCATGGAAAAGGGTTGTGGATAACAGGGTATATGAGATTCAGCAAAAAACAAATATTGAAATATATAGAGAAAGCGAACTTACGCTTTCACATATAAACGAACTTGATGTAAACAATATATTTATAGCGACAGGCTCAAACTGGCGAGTTGACGGCATTGGAAGGAGTCGAAGAAAAGAGATCACTGGACTAGATAATATTCAAGTCCTCACCCCAACAGATGCTATTAGAAAACAGGATTCAATTAAAGATCCTTTAGTTATTTACGATGATGATCAAGGTTATTTAGCTGGTGTTATTGCTGATCATTTGAGTTCGCTAGGGTGCAATGTTACTTTTGTTACTCCTGCCAGTATTGTCTCGCCTTGGACTGTTTCTACATTGGAGCAACAAAGAATACAAAAATCCTTATTAAATCAAAACGTTAATATAATTTCTAACAAAATAATCAGTAGTGTCAATGGCGACAACTTAGAGATGAGATGCATATATACCAACGAGGCGACAGAATTAGCCTGTAAAACATTGATTCTTGTCACAGAGCGCTTACCAAACATAACACTTTATCAGCAACTGGTGCAACAAGCCCACATAGACAGTGATGCGCCTAAACGCCACTTAGAGTTAATTGGCGATGCGTTAGCGCCTGGACTTATTGTAGATGCAGTTTTTTCAGGTCACTTAGCAGCTGAAAATTTTGAGGTGTCTAAAAAAGAAATTGAGCGCGCCATGTTTATGCGTGAAATGCCTAAACTTAAATAAAATAGGCTAATATATCCAATAACTGAATCATCATTAATTAAATGCAAGTCGTTAAACTAACTACTAACATTGTCTGTACTCCCGCTCCTCATATAGGCGGCATGTATTGGATATTTTTAGGTTTAGAAACGAAATGTGGAATTCAGGGTGTTGGTGAAGTGTATGCCGCTACTTTTCAACCGGAAGTAGTAGTTAAAGCTATCAATGATACTTTCGAACATTACTTAAAAGGTCATGACCCTCACCATATAGAACGTTTATATAGAGAGTGCTATTCGAGCGGATTTACGCAGCGCCCAGATTTAACGATGATGGGCGTTTTGAGCGGCTTAGAGATGGCCTGTTGGGATATCATCGGCAAATCGGCAAATAAGCCTATTTATGAGCTAATTGGAGGCAAAGTTCATGAAAAATTGCGCTCATACACTTACCTTTATCCAGTAGACAAAAACGGCCAGCATGACTATGAAGATTCTGGCCTTGGGGTTGAATGTGCTATAGAATATAGAGATAAAGGCTTTACCGCAATTAAGTTTGACCCTGCAGGCCCATATTCTGCCTATTCTGGTCACCAAATATCACTAGCACGTCTTAAGCATTGCGAGAATTATTGCAGAAGAATAAAAGATGCTGTAGGTGATGATTGTGATATATTGATTGGCACTCATGGCCAGATGACGCCAGCTTCAGCAATAAGACTAGCAAAGCGATTAGAACAATTTGACCCTTTATGGTTTGAAGAGCCCGTACCTCCTGGCCAATCAAGTGCAATGGCAGAGGTTGCAAACAAAACCAGTATTCCTGTAGCGACTGGTGAAAGGTTAACAACAAAGTACGAGTTTTTTGATGTTCTAAAGAATAATGCTGCCTCGATAATACAAATGAATCTGGGCAGGGTAGGAGGAATACTGGAGGCTAAAAAAATTGCCAGCCTTGCTGAAGTATTTTATGCCCAAGTTGCACCTCATCTATATAACGGTCCTGTAGGAGCTGCAGCCAGCATTCAACTTGCAACTGCTTCACCAAACTTTTTAATTCAGGAAAGCATTCAAACTTGGGGTGGCTTTTATGAAGAGATATTAACCGAACCAATAATTTGGCGTGAGGGCTTTATCATTCCATCAAATAAACCAGGTTTAGGTATAGAACTTAACAAAAGTGTTGTAGAAGCATCGTCACCTTATAAGGGCAAAAAACTTCATATTTCTATGGACTCTAAACCTTATTCTGTGAAAGACGATTTAACATAGGAAATCTAAAAATGATAAAGTTAATAAAATTATTCTCCTTATCAAGTATCGGCAAGTTTGATTTGAATAGTTTGATTAATTGTTATTAAGGAGTTTGAAATGAAAGTAGGGTTTATTGGTCTTGGAAATGCTGGTGGCAAACTTGCCGGGAGTTTGCTTCGCAATGGTTACGATTTAACTGTCAGAGACCTAGACAAGGAATTAGTTGCCAATTTTGTTTCATCTGGTGCAAAAAGTGCCAACTCTCCTAAAAAAATGGCAGAGCAATGCGATGTCATTATTACTTGTTTGCCTTCCCCTGAAGTGTGTTCAGAGGTAATGGAGTCTGAAGATGGAGTACTTGCAGGTATTACTAAAGGAAAAATATGGCTAGAAATGAGTACCACTGATGAAGCTGAAATTCGTCGTATTGGAAAACTGGTAAAAGCTTTAGGAGCTCTGCCAGTTGATTGCCCTGTATCAGGGGGATGTCATAGAGCAGCCACAGGTAACATATCGATTTTTGCAGGTTGCTCTCGCAGTACCTTTGAATTAGTTCTACCAATCTTAGCCACTTTGGGTCGACGCGTTTTACATACCGGAGAACTCGGCTCTGCATCTATCCTAAAAGTAATGACAAATTATTTAGCTACAGTAAATTTGACATCGATTGCGGAAGCCTTAACCACGATGAAATTGATTGGCATGGATATGAATGTTACTTACGAAGCTATTAAAGCGTCCTCTGGAAACTCTTTTGTCCATGAGACAGAGTCACAGGTCATCCTGAATGGGAGTCGTGATATTAACTTTACGATGGATCTTGTCTCAAAAGATGTGGGAATATTTAACCGATTGGCCGAACGACGAGGACTAGATCTAGAGATTGCTCCGCTGATTGTCGATATTTTCAAGGACGGAGAGAAAAGATACGGCTCCCGAGAGTTATCACCTAACATTATTAAAAGACTCGAAGAGGTGGCAGATGTAAAAGTATTGGGTCGAGGTTTTCCATCAGAAATGATTGATGATGAGCCAGAAGAGTTAGGCTATGAAATTGAAATTAAAGATCGACAGGATTGCTAATTTACTGAAATAAATTAACTTCTAAGAGCCTCATGAATTATGCCTTAATTAAGTGGAACACTCGGTAAAATATCATTTTATGAAAAAAATAATACCTCTTAAGGATGATTAAATTTTTGTTAGGTGTGATT
>Ga0187833_10006297_pt1 | contig 11010 bp, 12 predicted proteins | sample ETNtaG_37_FD_167968 | JGI IMG/M metagenome (GOLD analysis project Ga0187833, IMG submission 167968) | Marine microbial and viral communities from oxygen minimum zone, Eastern Pacific Ocean - ETNP2014_SV_400_PacBio MetaG (Illumina Assembly) | ecosystem: Environmental > Aquatic > Marine > Hypoxic... | reverse complement strand
TAATTTCTGTGATAATTTTAAGTTTTTTTAATCCTCTTCATCACAAATCCTTTACGGGTTACAGAAATGGAGATAGAATATCTTTCAAATTTAAAGATCTTAAAGCTTTGCAAAAGAAGAAATATTTGTGTCCAAATGATATTAATCAATTTAGTTCTTACAAACATTACGCATCTGCTTTAAGCGGAATTTTAGTTAAACCTTATTATACAGATATTTCTATATTCGATAAATATGAAAACTGGGATAGTGTATCCGTACGCTGGGCAGCCGTTCCAAAAAAACATGCTAAAAATCCCTGCATAAATTAGATAAAAAATTAAATTAGGTTAAAAGCTTTTAATTGTTCCCTTAATATAATTCAAATTGATTTTTTTGTTTTTTGCCAAATATATCTTATTTAGTAATTTTGCACTTTCTTCCAATTGAACCGTATGAGTTATTAACTGTTCAATATTACTATTATTTATGTTTCTAAGAAAACCTTCTGCGAATTTCCAATTATTTATTTTTTTTTTAAACGATGAATTCCAAACACCTTTTATAGTCAATTCTTTTCTTAAGATGTTACTTATTTCATTCTTGCTAAAATTAACATCGTTATTTGGGTTGCCTGAAAAAATCACTACGCCACCTTTTTTAACAAAATTTAATGAACTTATAAAATTTTTGTGATTTCCAGAGCTTTCAATAACCAAATCAAATTTTTCTTTCAGCGATGTTAGTAAATACTGATCTTCTTTTGTATTTTTGTTTTTAAATAGAAATTGGTCAACAGAATATTTTTTTATAGTTTTCAATTTGAATAAATTTCTATCTAGTGTAACTAAATTTACATTTGACTTTTTTTTCTTTAATATTCTTGCTAAAATTTGACCAATAAAACCTGATCCAATTAATAAAATTTTATTTTTTTTTGATAAAAATTTTGGAAATTTATCTAATATATTAAATGCAACAGCTACAGGTTCAATTAACGAACAAATATTATTATCTATTTTTTTATTAATTTTATATAGATTCCACTCATATACATCTAATATTTCACAAAATGATCCATCTATTCTAGATCCATAATAAGAATAATTGCTGCATAAATTATAATTTTTATTTCTGCAATTATCACATTTATTTTTTTTAGGACTGTGAATACATTGTGGTATTAACGGGTAAGCTGATACAGTATCATTTTTGCTAAATTTTGTAATTGATTTACCTGTTTGAATAATTTTTCCAACAAATTCATGTCCCATTATCAAAGGGTACGAATATGCCATTCCATTAAAAGCTCTAGGTATATCTGAAGCACAAATACCGGAATAAAGTATCTGTAATCTACACTTAAGAGGATGCAAAACACTAGAAATGTTTTTTTCAATAATTTTCAATTTTTTATTTTTAACTAAAGAAAGGGCTATCATAATTTTAAATAATTTGTTTCAGAAAAAAAGTTTTGCCAATATATATACGAATTAAAATCATGTACATCTCCAAAATTTATCCAAAAATCAACTTCTAAAAATTTTACTTTCAGGTTCTTTTTGATAAGAATATTTATATTGTTAGCAATATATAGTTCTTTATTCACATAATATTTTTTTTTCTTTGCAATTTCACATGACATAAATAAATCTTTTGCCTTCTTAAACCAAAAAGTACCTACTATCATATGATCGTTAGCCGGATCATCAGACACTGTTCTTTTTTCTGTTATTTTATTAACAGTTTTATTTTTATCAAAAGAACAATATGCAAAATCACAATAATTTTTAACTATTCTTGACTTTAATTTATAAGTAAAAACAATAACATCACAGCTCTTTTTTAAATCTATAAATTTTTTTTTTGAGAATCTTAAAATATAATCACATGAGTGGATAAAAACATCTTCGTTATCATTGATTAGTTTTTTTGCTTTATGACATGTGTCAGCTTGCCCCAAGGTATTTTTGTTTAAAAGTAAAATATTAAATTTATTTTTTTTTATTAACTTCCTTAAATTTGAGTATTTTTTATGTATTTCATTTTTCAAAATTATTATTTTATTTGCAGAATTAGGTAATTTTGAAATTGATTTTTCTAATATACACTGATGATCAACTTTAATTAATGGTTTAATTGTACCAAAATTATTTTCTTTGAACCTCAAACCTAAGCCTGCCATTGGTACTATAATATTATCAACAGAATGCCTCATTTTATTAAGTGTTCTTTTTAAAAAAATTTAACCAGTGTATAAATTCGTCATAATCTTTAGGTGTTCCAAGTGAAACAAAACGTTCAACTTCAAAGTTTAATATATTTGCTTTTTCACTTAATAAATAAATATAAGGCAAAGAAACATATATTTCTTTATGTTCTTTGATCATTTTTTCGTCTTTTAAGGCTCTATATCCATTTTTTTTGAAAGTATTAAAATTTTTAAAATAATATATTCCAGTTGACGCAAACTCTTCAAACGGTTTGGTGGTAAAAGATTTTTTTTCTTTTAATTCAATAACAGACTCATTTTTTACTTTCAAATAACAATATAAAGTTCCTGTAAATGAACTTGGATGAAAACCTTTAAAAGAGACAATAGCCCCATCATAACCATAAATTTCCCTTTTAAATTTTTTATAATTCCAATCAATTAAAAAATCACAATAAGATATTATTACACTGGAATCATCCTTTATTGTTTTTACCTGAAGAGCAGAGTATACGGGACCAAGATTGTGTGGTTTGATTATATTTAGGTAAACATTTTTCCTTAAATTCTTTATGTATTTTACGATAGTAGTATTTTCTTTTATTTGCTGTTCTGTTAACACTAAATGAAAATTATCATTGTCATCAAATTTTTTTACCACTTCGGATACAACAGTAGAATTGCCTATTGGAAGTAAAAATTTAGGCTTTTTGTATCCTGCGTCATAAAATCTTTTTGATTGACCCGCTAAAGTTATTAGAACATCCATTATAAATTTTTATCTAAATATTTTTTCCAATAAATAACTGATTCTATGACATCTTTTCTTAAATTTTTATCTATAGGGTCTCTTTCTTTAAAAGATAATTCAAGTGACAGCTCGGTATCACTGACTTTATTTTTTCTCAAAATTCGAAGAACTTTTGATGCTTTGATTATACCTTTTGCATTATTTTTTTTAGTAAAGGGCAAATGTGCAAAATTATTTTTTACAACTTGTTTTATATGCACTACTGGACTCATATTGGCAAATTCTTCTAACCAGCAATATGGATTAAAATCCTTTTTATTTCTTGAATTTAAATTTCCGTGCCCCATGTCTAGACAAATTTTAAAATTTATTTTGGATTTTTGATTTAATTTTTTTTGAATTTTTTTGCACTCATTTATAGTATCCCCAAATTCTCTTGAAATAGACATTGGTTCCCAAATTAAAGCTTTGAGTTTTTTTTTGGACGCATATTCAGCAATTTTTTTCCAGTTTTTTAGAACCCTATTAATTAAAATTGAATTTCTTTTCTTTGATTGATTATCTTTATACGTTAAAATTCCTAAATGGCTACCAACATATTTAGCACCCAAATCTACAGAAACATTTATAAAATGTTTGAACCAATTTACCCAGTACTCTTGATGAGATCTATCCGGATGAGCCAAATGATTTAGTCGAGTATAAGCTCCAGTAAAAGTGCTATTTACTTCCAGATCATGTTTCGAAAAAATCTTATTAATTTTGTTTACATGCTTTGTGGAAAAATTTCTTGGCATATTTAAATTTAACCAATCTGATGTGGGTTGAATAAATTTAATATTTAAATAATTTTTATAAAAATTAGCTAACTCCTCAACTTCTGCAAATCTGTTTAATGCAAATCCGGTGTTAACACTTAATTTAAACTTATTCTGCATTTACAAAACTTTATCTATAGCCTCATGTACTTGTTCAACAGCTTGTTTGATTGATAAGTTCTTAATAAATAATCCGCTAGATCCCAATACTAAAATTTTTGCTCCAGCTTTTAGAAAGTCAGGTATAGTATTTTTATTTACATTTCCATCTACAGTAATTGAAATATTTAATTTCATTTTATCAATTAAATTTCTGAGATTGTCTATTTTTCTAATTATTTGAGGGATTAATTTTTGTGACATAAAGCCTGGATTAACTGTTAACAAAAGAATATTTTCTACATCTTCAAGAACATATTCCATGTGTTCTAGAGGAGTAGCTGGCGATAAAGCAAGAGCAACTTTAGCTTTTTTTTTTACTTCAATAATATCTCTATGAAGATTTCTTGAAGTTTCTTGATGTATTGTAAAAATATCATTTTTATTTAGAGTAAATCTTTCAAAAATTCTCATTGGTTCCTCAACCATTAAATGGTAGTGTCCAGGTAATTTTGTAGATTTCTTTATAAGATCTATTATTGCAGATCCCATTGTAAAATCGGGTGCATATCTACCATCAATTACATCATAATGTATATAATCAATATTATTTTGTTCCAGTTCAGTCAGTTGATTTTTTAAATCAAGCCAATCAGCACACATCAAAGACGCAGATAATTGTATTTTTTTATACATTTTATGGTTTTATAATAATTTTAATACACTTGTTAGCTTTCATAATGTTAAAAGCTTGTTTGATTTTTTTTAAACTATAAATATGGGTAATAATATCACTTAATGGTATTTTTTTGTTTATTATAAGTTTTGCCGCTTTTATCACGTGTCTTTTTTCTGACCCATGAGAACCAACAATTTTTAACTGTTTGTAATGTATTAAATTTGTATTGATTTTGACAACAGGGTCTTTGTGGTTTTTTTTCTTTAAGCCGGAAAAAAAATTTATTGACCCATTTTTTGATACTATATTAACGGCTTCATTTTGTGCCATGAGAGAATTGCACGCAACAAAACAATAATTTATGAGATCTTTTTTTTTTAAAATGGAAAATATTTTTTTTTTATAATTTATTAAATTAAATTTAAAAACGTTTTTAGCTTTCAATCCTTTAAATAATTTATAATTATTTTTATCTATTAAGAAAATTTTATTACTTTTATAATAGAGACATAATTTTGCTAAAAGATATCCTATGGTACCGGCTCCAAAAATAAGCACATTTTGATTAGGTTTAAAATTGATTTTTTCAAATCCATTGAGACAGCAAGCTAATGGTTCAGTTAAACAAGTGACATTGTGATTAATTTTACCTTTTGTTAAATAGTGTGGTGCTTTACGTAAAAGATTATTATTAACTTTTAAAAATTTTTGAAACCCTCCATCTATTTCGTGTCCAAAAGCAAGATTTTTATTTAATTTATTAGGAATATCAGCTCCCAGAATAATTTTTTGTCCTTTTTTAAAATATTTGCCAAATGCTGTTGAAACTATTTCGCCAGATATTTCGTGACCTAAAACAGTATTTTTTTTAACTCTGCTACTACCATTTTTAATTATTTTAAGATCGCTTCCACAAATTCCGCAGCTGTGAATTTTTATAACAATTTCATTTCTATGAATGCAATTAATTTTTTGATGTTCAAGTTTTAGAACGTTTTTTTTTTTATATTTTAAAGCAAAATTATTCATTAGATTTTTAAAGAAAATATAAAATACAAAAATATTAATAGAATAAAAGTAAGTAAATAAATATATTTGTATTTGTTAAAAATATAATAGAGGGACATTGCTATTCTTCCTCTATAAGAACCTTTGTTAATAGTATTGACATAAAATATCTCATCTTTACTCAAATAATATATGACTGGCACGTAATACAAGAAATGTAACAAAAACATCGATATCCTTGTTTCTATCATTGCAAGCTCAAAGCCTATTCCATTGATGGAAGCTAAAACTAATATTATTTCTACAAACATTAATAAATAGATATTCAAGAATCTTTGATAAAATTCATAAAGATCTATTTTTAAAACAAGAATGCAAATAATCATCAGCATTGGAGATAATATGAAATAAAAGAAAATATTATACAAAGATATTGATTGAGTAATATTAATTGTTAAAGCGTCAAAAGTTAATTGATTGATAACTAAAAAAATGTTTATTAAATAAACAAAAAATAGAAAAAGAATATTTTTTGTTGATAGTTTAATTTTTTTTTGAATATAGAGTATGGAAAGCCAAGAAATCCAATAAAGATTTCCAATGAATCCATCTACAGGATGAATATGTATCATTAACAACCATAAAAAGGTTAATAAAAATATTCTAATTTTGCTAATACGAATAATATTTAAACTTAAATAAAAGACAAAGCAGAAGAAAAAAATAGAAAATGAAGGGATTGGAAATCCCATAATTTCAAAATTCTCGTATAAATTTACATTTGTTTTTAAATCAAATTTTTTTAAAAAACCAATTAGAAAATTTATAAAAGGAAAATTTTCTGTCGCTGTAAGAGAAAGAATAGTTAATGAAAATGACCACATATTACTTGAAAGTATTTTCTTAAAAATTTTAAAAATTATTACAGCCACTAAAGATGGAAAAAAACAAAAACCGAAAAAAAACTTAATTGAATTTAAAGATAAAATATTATTTAAATAAAAACTTAAATATGGTTTGTAATTACTTAATTCTATTGCCGTTTCTAAATCATTATTATTTAAATTGATTGTAGAAAAATTAAAATTAATCCATAAAGAAAAATATAAAATAAAAAAAGTAAATAAAATTAATTCAAAAATGTTTCTTACAAGAAAATTTTTATATTTAGAAACGACCATGAAAAAGTATATTAATCGAACTAAATAATGAAAGTAAAGAGTATTTAATTTTTTTTACTAAATTTTCGTTTGCACCTATACCATACTTTCTTTTTGAAACGATAACTTCAAGTCGTAAAATTTTATAATTATTAATTCTTGCATTTAATAACATATAAAGATCTAAGCTCATATCGTCAGGTAAAAAATCTAAATTTTTTACTAGTGATTTTTGAAAAAGATTTGGTTGAGCGTGAATATCATAAAGTATTTTTCTAAATAGAATTGAGTTGATTATTGACATAAAAAAAGTAAAAGTAGAGTCAACTATTGATCTTTTTTTTCTGCTACCTTTTACAAAAATTTTTTTCGAGTCTGATTTTTTATAAGCTTTAAATGCCTCGTAAACATTTTCTAAATCAATTTGTAAATCTCCATGAGTATAACAAACTATTTCGGATGTAACTTTTTTTAAGCCTTCTTTTATGCCATTTCCAAAACCAATATTTTTTTTAATTTCAACGATTTTTAAATTTTTCAAAACATTTTTTTTTGAATTAATTACGTCAACAGAATTGTCTGTAGAACCATTATTAACGATTATTACCTCTAAAGAAAATTTATTTTCTAATTTTGAAATTTGATCAAAAAGTTCTTTTATATTTTGTTCCTCATTATAACATGGTATCACTAAAGATAAATCTGTCATGATTTTCGTTGAGTCAAAAAGTTCTTTTATATTTTGTTCCTCATTATAACATGGTATTACTAAAAACAAATCTGCCATGATTTTTGTCAGCCATAGGATAAATACTATAAAAAAACTTAAGAAAACGCCTAAACTTTACGGCGTTGAGATAGATTTGAGAGATTATAAAAAAAAAATCATACTTTCTCATAATCCTTTTAAATCTGGAGATAGCCTTTATGAATTTTTAAAAAAATATAATCACAAATTTTTAATATTAAATGTAAAAAGTGAAGGAATCGAACCTAAAATTTTAAAGATTTTAAAAAAATTTAAAATTAAAAATTACTTTTTTTTAGATTGTAGTTTTCCTGCTTTAATGAATCTTGTTAAAATAGGAAACAATAATATTGCCCTTAGAATATCTGATTATGAAAGTTTTAACACTTTAAGCAATATGAAATACTTGGTTAAGTGGGTATGGATTGATTGTTTCAAAAACATTCCTCTCAACGAAAAAAATTATAAATTGATTAAAAAATATAAATATAAGATATGTTTGGTTTCTCCAGAACTTCATGGAAGAAAAATTAGTAATGACAAATTTTTTAAATTATTTAAAAGAAAAAAAATTAAAATAGATATGCTGTGCACAAAATCAAAATTTTTTAAAAATTGGAAAATATAATTTTATGAACTGGATTAAGAAAGTTTTGTTATCTTCTTTTACATCCGAGTTAAATCAAATTTATAGTAACAAAGATATTGCTTGCAAGACAATTAATAATTTTTACATATCTTTTTTGAAATTTAAATTTTTTTTAAAGTTATTAATTTGTTTTTATTTAATCACAGCCTTGTTTGTAAATCTTTTTTTCATAATTCTGTTTTTTTTTAAATTTAAAATAAATTATTTTGAAATAGTGCATAAAATTTTTAGTAAATTACCTTTTTTTAAAAATATACAAAATTTTTTAATTTCAAATCTTTTACTTCATACCGAACAATAATATGCCAATTAAAAAACTTGATGATTTCAAAACAAAAGTAATCACCGCAGAAAACGTAATTATAGGATCTGGTGCGGGAGGATCTACAACATCTTATGAATTGTTAAAAATTGGAAAAAATTCTATAATTTTAGAAGAAGGACCCGCAATTGATTTTAATGAGAAAATGAATGTCGGAATCAAGATAGCAAAATTATATAAAAATAACGGAGCAATACCTTTATATTCATTCAATGGTGGACCTTTAATTGGATATGGCCAAGGTTCGTGTGTTGGAGGTTCTACGTTCATTAACGCTGGGTACTTTTCATCAACTCCAAATTGGGTTTTTGACGAATGGAAAAAAGATCAAAAAGTAAATTTTAGTTATGAAAATTTTAACAGTTACTTGGATGAAATACGATCAGAAATTAACATTTCATCAGAAAAATTAACCGAAAATGATCTTGATTCTAAAATACTCTTAAATGGTTGTAAAAAACTTAATTGGAAAATAGAAAAATGTGAAAGATTCTTAAAACATTGCAAACGAAATAATCAATGTCCGATAGGTTGTCCATCCGGTTCAAAACAAAGTATGAATGTCACTTATCATAAAAAACTTCATGAAAATGGAATTAATATCGTGCATAATTGTTATGTTGATAAAATAATATCAAGTAGTGACAAAGCAGTTTTTTTAATTGCAAAAAATAAAATAGATAATAAAAGTTATAAAATAAAATTAAAAAATTTATTTATTAATTGTGGTCCAATTGGAACTCCGCATTTACTTATAAAAAATAAATTAATAAAATATCAAAGGAATCAACATAATTTTGAATTTCATATTAATTTTAAAATTATTGTAAAATTTAAAGAAAAAGTTAATTCAAACCTATCAACAGTAAGTATATTTTTCGTGAGAGAATTTGAAAAAGAAGGCGTTCTATTATCCGCAGCAAATTCTGAAATTCCTTATCTTTTAGCAACACTAAGTCATTTTGATTTAAGTAAAAAAAAAGATTTATATGAAAATTTTAACAATTATGCTCTCTATGTTTACCAAATGAAAGCTAAATCAAGAGGGCAGGTTAAAAATTTTATGGGTGTCCCTTATGTAAAATATGATTTTGATGATTTTGATTATTATCAAATTCACAAAGCAATTAAAAGAACAAGTGAACTCTTTTTAAGTCAAGGTGCGGAATTTATTCTTTATCCTATTGAAAATTCAGAAAAAGTTTATTCAATAAAGGATGCTGATAATTTAATTCAAAATTTTAAAATGAAAAAACTACATTTAATATCCGTACATGGAATGAGCAGTGCTAGATCGGGAATAGAAGCTAATAATCTCACAGATTATTTCGGAAAATTAAAAAATTATCAAAATATTTTTATAAACGATGCAAGTATTTTACCAGGAAATACAGGAGAAAGTCCCCAAGCTAGTATTATGGCTTTTGCGAAACACAATGTTCAAAATAATAAATACTAAAAATACAATCAATTTAATTTTTGGCTTAACTTTTTTTGTATTTGCCTTAAAATTTTTAAATAGCAATGTTAATATCAATGAAGTTTACGATAGTAGCAAAAATATTTTTTTAGTAGTAATAACAGGTTACTTTTTCTTTTGTTTACATGTAATTGCTAATTTTTTAAGATGGATAAAATTTTTAAAATTATTTAATCCAAATATTAATACCAAATATTGCTACGAGCCTTTCTTTATCTCTGTAGCGCTAAATTATGCTCTTCCCATTAAAATTGGTGATGGATATAGAATTTTAAAAAATAGTGATAAATTGCTTTTAAATAAAAAAGAAATATTTGCTTGTGTAATTCTTGAAAGATTAATTGATTTTTCAGTATTGTTTTTCCTTTTTTTCTTAGGTTTGTTTTTATACTATAAAAATTCTTTTTTTCATGATCATTCGTATAATTTAGTTGTTTTTTTGACCATTATATTTTTTTTGGCTATTTTGTTTATTTGGTTAACAAAAAAAGCTTATATCAAATTTAAATTGGAAAGATTCGAATATATTAAAATGACTTATTGCTTGATTTTTAATAAGAAAATTATTCAAATTATATTAATTACACTATTATCTTGGATATTTGAAATTATTACATTTTATTTATTATTTAAATTTATTTTTCTTGATGTTTCAATATCAAAAATATTGTTATCACATTCTGGAGCAATTTTGTCTATCGCACTCCCTTCAGGCCCAGGCCTTATAGGGCCTATTGATTATACGTTATCAGGTTTTTTTAATTTTTTTGCTTTTGAAAAGAAAAATATTTTTATTTTTATTACTGTTTTTCATTTTTATATTTTTCTAACTTTTTTTTTAATATTTGTGTCTTGGTTATCTAAAAATATGCTGTATCTATTAAAAAATCGTACTAACACAATGGATTAAGTTTTCTTATTAAGATCAAAAGTTTTAACCGCTTGACATGAAGTAGGTAGAAAAGCTAAAAAAGTGAGTAAGGGCAAGTGGCGGAATTGGTATACGCGCTAGTCTTAGGAACTAGTACCGAAAGGTTTAAGAGTTCGAGTCTCTTCTTGCCCACCAAATATGATGAAAGTTAAAATTAATTCAAAAAAAGGGTTA
>Ga0187833_10006296_pt1 | contig 11011 bp, 11 predicted proteins | sample ETNtaG_37_FD_167968 | JGI IMG/M metagenome (GOLD analysis project Ga0187833, IMG submission 167968) | Marine microbial and viral communities from oxygen minimum zone, Eastern Pacific Ocean - ETNP2014_SV_400_PacBio MetaG (Illumina Assembly) | ecosystem: Environmental > Aquatic > Marine > Hypoxic... | reverse complement strand
ATCACTGAATACAACGAAGAAAGGCCGCATGATTCATTGGAGGATTTGACGCCAATTGAATATTTGAATAAATACAAAAGTCCAGATAACTCTAATTGGATGTGAGACTAAAAGAGGGATGTTTACACATATACCACGAACCGCGAGCGAGCGTGATTCAAGTTTGATCAGCTAAGTGCCTTGCTTGCGAAAAGCGTTCTCGGTCATCAGGACCGGCTTTAGGAATTGTCCGGTGAAGGAGTGCGTAGATTCGGCTACCTGCTCGGGTGTTCCACAGGCGATGATTTCACCTCCACCGTCACCCCCTTCCGGTCCGAGATCGACTACCCAGTCAGCAGTTTTGATGACATCCAGGTTATGTTCAATGACGATGATGGTATTACCGTGATCGCGCAATCTGTGAATAACCTCGAGCAGCTGCTCGATATCGTGAAAATGCAGCCCTGTGGTGGGTTCATCGAGGATATAGAGTGTTTTCCCCGTATCCCTTTTAGAGAGTTCTCGTGCCAGTTTTACTCGCTGGGCTTCGCCCCCGGAAAGGGTAGTTGCGCTCTGGCCAAGCTTGATATATCCAAGCCCAACATCCAGCAGTGTTTTCAGTCGGCGCTCGATCATTGGAACTGCCTCCAGAAATTCGTAAGACTCTTCAACTGTCATCTCAAGAACCTGGTGGATAGATTTACCCTTGTACTTTATTTCCAGTGTCTCCCGGTTGTATCGCTTGCCCTTACATTCATCGCAAGTCACGTAAACATCCGGCAGAAAGTGCATTTCAACCTTGATCAAGCCATCGCCCTGACATGCCCCACACCTGCCACCCTTGACGTTAAAGCTGAATCGGCCGGGCTTATAACCCCTGGATCTCGCTTCCTGAGTGCCGGAGAATAATTCCCTGAGCGGTGTAAATATGTTCGTGTAGGTTGCTGGATTTGATCGGGGCGTTCTGCCAATTGGGCTCTGATCGATATCTACGACTTTGTCCAGTTGATCCAGACCCTTAATATCCAGGTGGTTTGCAGCCTGGGGGTTGACAGCACCGTTTAGTTGGCGCGCAGCAATTGGGTAAATTGTATGGTTGATCAGAGTAGATTTACCGGAACCGGAGACGCCTGTAACGCAGGTCAAAAGGCCAAGCGGAATGGTTAGATCTATCATCTTGAGATTATTGCCGCTCGCTCCTATTAGTTGCAGAACCTTACCTTGATCGTAAGGTGTTCGCTGCAAGGGGATTTCAATTCGTCTTTTACCAGACAGGAACTGACCAGTAACTGATCTGTCACTTTCGAGAATTTTCTCCAGGTTTCCATGGGCGACTACTTCACCCCCATATACGCCGGCGCCGGGCCCCATGTCTATAATGTGATCGGCTGCATAGATGGCTTCACTATCGTGCTCAACCACTATGACAGTATTACCCAGGTCACGCAGCCTGGTTAGTGTATTCAGCAGGCGTTTGTTGTCCCGCTGGTGTAAACCAATGGAAGGTTCATCAAGAATGTACATAACCCCGACCAGCCCAGCACCTATCTGGCTTGCCAGCCTTATCCGCTGAGCTTCACCGCCGGACAACGTATTGGCACTTCGTGACAAGGTGAGATAGTTCAAACCTACATCCATGAGAAAGCCAAGTCGGGCACCGATTTCTTTGAGGATTTTCTCTGCGACTTCTGCTCTTTGCCCTGTCAGGGTCAGATTGGCGAGGTGTTCGATCGCATCAAAAATTGAACGGGTAGTAAACTCCGGCAGTGATACTCCATTGATGGTAACGGCCCTTGAATCTGCATTCAGTCTGGCACCATTGCAGGCTTTACAACTTTGTGTGGACAGAAATTTAGTAAGGTTGTCCCGTACCACTTGTGAGTCAGTATCTTTGTACCGTCGTTCCATGTTTGGTATAACGCCTTCAAAAGTGTGCGCCTTTGTATATCCGTCTCCACGGTCGTTGACATATTTGAACCGAATTTTTTCTGAGCCGCTACCCTGGAGAATAATATCCTGGACCTGTTCATCAAGTTCTCGGAAAGCTGTCGTCAGCTCAAAGCCGTAGTGCTCCGCAATACTATTTAGCATCTGGTAGTAGTAGATGCTTCGGCGATCCCATCCGTGGATGGCTCCTTCTGCCAGCGATAGGTCAGGATCGCTAATGATGTTTGCAGCATCAAATATCTGGTTGACCCCTAAACCATCACATGAAGGGCATGTGCCGGCAGGGTTATTGAAGGAAAAGAAACGGGGTTCCAGGTCCGAGATTGAATGCCCGCATTCGGGACACGCGAACTTCGCTGAGAACACAAGGTCTTCGCGTTCCGTATCATCCATGAAGGCAATCGTGGCGAGGCCGTCTGATACGCTGATAGCAGTTTCAAACGAATCTGCCAACCTTGTTTTGATGTCCTCCCTGATGCGAAACCTATCCACGACGACTGCTATAGAGTGCTTTTTGTTTTTGTCGAGGGTGGGCGCTTCATCCAACTCCGCTACAATACCGTCAATTTTGGCGCGGACAAAGCCGTGGGAGCGAAGCTCCTTAAACACATGCAGATGCTCTCCCTTGCGGTTCTTGATGATTGGAGCGAGGATCATTACACGTGTGGCGGCAGGAAGCGCCAGAACCTGGTCTACCATCTGGCTCACGGACTGCGCTTCCAGCTTGATGCCATGTTCTGGGCAGTGAGGTTCACCAACGCGAGCAAACAGCAATCTCAGGTAATCGTATATCTCGGTAATTGTGCCAACCGTTGATCTGGGATTGTGACTGGTAGATTTCTGCTCAATCGAGATAGCTGGTGAAAGGCCATCGATGTGTTCCACATCCGGCTTCTCCATCAGGGATAGAAACTGTCGGGCGTAGGCGGACAGAGACTCGACGTAACGCCGTTGGCCCTCTGCATAGAGTGTGTCGAAGGCCAGAGAGGACTTTCCTGAACCGGATAAGCCGGTGATAACCACTAACTTGTTTCTAGGGATATCGAGATCGAAATCCTTCAGGTTGTGAGTCTTTGCACCCCTTATTGAAATCAGGTTCATAGGGAAAGTGGCTCAATAAGAGTTGAGCTAGTTTGTCGCGAAAAGCGAAGTCTGATCCCAAATTTGTTCACGAAATTAGCCTTTCCCACTGTAAGAGACTCTTCAATTTGCTATCATCCGCGGCGTTGTGTCCAGCGACGATCTCCCAATAAGGCCTATGGCTATTATCCAGATGTCGACTGCAGGGGACCGCCTTTGCGGAGTCATTAAGAGGGCACAGATAGTATAAGTTTGGTCTCTCCATAGCAAAGTCAAACTCACATAAAGTGTCCGGGAAAATTTTTAGAGCCTCTCACTAGATTCGTATGAATAAACAGGAAGTCCATACAGCTGCGTCCATTGGTCTGTTATATCTGATTCGCATGCTTGGTCTATTCATGGTCCTGCCGGTGTTGCCTATCGCCGGTCGGGATCTTGGCTACGCAACCCCCGCGCTAATAGGCCTTGCACTGGGAGCATATGGCCTTTCCCAGGCGGTACTACAAATTCCGTTGGGTCTGATGTCGGACAAGTATGGTCGGAAAAATGTCATATTCGCAGGTCTTTCTCTTTTCATTGCAGGCAGCCTGGTGGCAGCATTCAGTGAATCGATTTACGGCGTCATCGTCGGTAGATTCCTTCAGGGTTGTGGTGCAATTTCCAGCAGCTTGTTAGCCCTGATGTCAGATTTAACAAGAATAGATCACCGCTCAAAAGCGATGGCGATAATCGGGATGTCCATAGGGGTATCGTTCGCTCTTGCTCTTGTGCTGGGGCCCCTGGTAAGCAGCTATTTTGGCCTGAAAGGGGTTTTTGTATTTGCTGCGCTTGCTGGTGTATGTGGTGTCCTGGTATTGCTCACAGTCATTCCTGTGCCGAAGGTAAAGACTCAAAACCTTGAATCCGTACTTCTTAGGGATCGACTGCCTTCGGTTTTGAGTGATCCAGGATTATTACGGATGGATGTAGGGATCTTCATGGTTCACTACCTCTTGATGTCTAGCTTTATAGTATTTCCTCTAATTCTTGAAGCAACTGGGGTCATCCCATCAGAAAAGCACCATTTGTACTACTTGGGCATGCTGCTGGCATCGTTTGTTCTTATGGGCCCCTTCATGTGGCTGTCGGACAAGAGCCGGTATGCCAACACAATGCTTTTGCTGGCAATTGCAGCTTTTGTGTCTTCTCTTGTTTTTCTGGCTGGGTCAGAAACCTACTATTTTGTTCTGGCGTCAATGACCCTGTTCTTTATGGCATTTAATCTGCTGGAAGTATTGCTGCCTGCAAGGGTAAGTAAAATGGCAGCTGCGGGTTCGCGCGGTACTGCCATGGGAGTCTATTCCAGCTCCCAGTTTGCCGGGATATTTGCCGGGGGAACTGTAGGAGGGCTGATACTTTCTCATACGGATATTTCCACCCTGCTGTACACCAATGCGACACTTAGTTTGTTATGGTTAACCTTGTCAGTGAGGTTGCCAGAACTGGGTGATATCACCAGCAGAACCTACAGCTATGATGAGGGCAGCGTATTATCTGCCAATCAAATACTGGAACGGTTATCATCTATCCGTGGTGTAGTTGACGTGGTAATTATCGAAGAAGAGAGGATTGCTTATCTGAAAGTTGATAACGGTGCATTCGATGATGGTGAATTGGCTTTAATTGGCAATTAGCAAAAGAATTGGGACCTAGTTGAGGTAGGAGAAGAATATGGCGAGAGGTATAAATAAGGTTATTTTGGTGGGCAATCTGGGCAATGATCCGGAAACAAGGTATATGCCCGATGGAAATGCGGTTACAAATGTTTCGATTGCCACGTCTAAATCATGGAAAGACAGAAACAGTGGTGAACAGCGAGAGAAAACCGAGTGGCATAGGGTTGTCTTTTTCCGCAGATTGGGAGAGATTGCCGCCGAGTATCTCAAGAAAGGATCGAAGGTTTATGTGGAGGGAGAACTTCAGACCCGTCAATGGGAGAAAGATGGGCAGAAACACTACACAACAGAAATTATCGGAAATGAAATGCAGATGCTTGATAGCCGCGGTGGTGGGGGCGGCATGCCATCAAGTTCGAGTGGAGGTCCAGGTGGCGGTGCCGGACCTGATTTAGAACCGCCTCCAGCAGACGATTTTGATGATGATATCCCTTTCTGAGAATTACCTAAGACTACTTCTGTAAAGTTATCTAACTAAGCCTCTGTTATCAGGGGCGATGAGGGAATCTTATGGCCAGATCAAGGCCAGCCCGCTCGATATCAAAAGCTGGACTGGAGCTAGTGAAATACGATGCCAGTTTCGGTTTGCAGGGCTACAAGTACCAGTAGTAGCCCGCCGAGCAAAATTCGATAGATAACAAAAGGCAGGAATCCGATTCTGGCTATGACATTAAGGAATAGCCTGATACATAAATAGGCGCTAATCATTGCCACAACTGCGCCGGTCAATAAAGTGAACCAGTCTATCGGCGTCGTTGATAAGACAAGGTCAGCGAACTTCAAGCTTGACGCAGCGGCGATTGTTGGAATTGAGATCAGGAATGAAATCCGTGAAGCCTCTTCCCGTGTAAATCCTGTCAGCAAGGCTGCGGTCATGGTAATACCAGACCTTGACGTACCCGGAATTAGTGCGAGGCATTGGCTGGCGCCAATCAGGAGCGCTTTTTTCCAATCCAGGTCGGCGTCCCTGGGGTTGTGTCTGCCGAGGCGGTCGGCAGCTAACAGCAAGATAGCGAATACAATTGTTGTGATGATAATTGTATTGACCGATCGGAGGTGTTGCTCTATGTCGAAACGAAACAGGAAGCCGATCGGCAGAATCGGCAGGCTAGCGATAATAAGATTGGTGGAAAAACTGCTGTCTTTGGTCTTCTGCCCCGAGGCTATTCGCTCAATGAGTGCACTGGAGAGCCTCAGGATATCCTGCCGGAAGTACCAGATTACAGCGAGAAGGGAACCGAAATGAACCGCGACATCGAATGCGAGTCCCTGGTCCTGCCAACCCAGAACAACCGCTGGTAGAATCAGGTGTGCCGAGCTGGAGACGGGCAAAAATTCAGTAATTCCCTGAATGAGAGCCAGGGAAAATGCTTGCAGGAGGTCCAATATTTTTGTCTTCTATGGTGGCTTCAATAAGCCAGAGTCCGTCAAGTTTAGTTCAATGCGATTATCAATGCTCGTCGGGCGTTAACTTTGGAAGGCTTGAAATGCAATTGTAGCCCTGCCGGTCACATCGTAGAATTGGGGTCGGCATCATCTGAATCAACTATCGAGCCGACCGGCAATCCGGCGTCTGCCCTTTATGGCTGATCCTTATGGCAATCAGGAATCTGTAATCAACAGTCAAACTTCTCGAATTCGGCGCGGGAATTAGCGATGGCTAAAATACCATTGTTTCCACTTCCCCTGGTACTTTTGCCAGGAGGAACATTGGATCTGCAGATATTTGAAGCCTGCTACCTGGATTTGGTGAAAAGTACGCTGCAACACGACTCGGGGTTCGGAATCATCATGATTGAGGAGGGTGAGCAGGTACTTCTCCATAAGGATCAGTCACTACCTGCAATATCACACTGCGGCACCTACGTTAAGATTATCGATTTTGATCAGATGCCCAATGGCATGTTGTCAATTGTTGTTGAAGGCCAGGGGAAATTCGTGATCCGAGATCAGTACGAAGAAGCGAACCGCCTGATGATGGCTGACGTCGAATTCCTGGAGATGGAAGAACAGATACCAATACCCGAACAGTATGAACACCTGGCGGGATTACTCGATACCCTGATGCAACATGAAGCGGTGAGAAAATATGCCCATGAAATCGATTTCAGTGAGGCTCGTGAAGTCGGCTCAAGGTTAACTGAACTGCTTCCCTGCCCTAATCGTAATAAACAACATTTACTTGAGATTAAAGACCCGGTTACACGTCTGAAAGAAATCAGCAAACTAGTAGAACGTATGGGGGAGTTGAAATAGTCGGGCGAACATTTGTTGCCGGTCGCTTCATTACCGGGTATCTGACCTGTGGATCAAGTAATCCCTGCCTAGCTTCAAGCTTCTTTGTGTTAGTGGGTTGCGGGTACAATATTTCGCGTGCTCCTCGTCAACAAAACGCAGGAGGAGGTGGGGGTCTCTCTTTGGAGGAATGCCAATTCGCCGGCACTGGACAATAGAAGAGGGCACATGCCCTAGGTCCTCAAGTCTAAATTCCGATCGCCTGAGTTGCCGTTGATTCCATTCCGGAACTTTCAGGTTGAGTGATCTGCAGAGCAAAGTCTGCCCGCTACAGAGCCTCTCATGTGGCCTTTGCATCTGGCGACCCGGGTTCAGTTCTCGCATGATTTCGAGGTTGGCAGCGGGACTTTTCGTGTCGACATGGGGGAATCCTGATTTCACCAGAACGCCGTTACCTTTGCCTCTTGCTGAGAAGTTGAGTGAATCCCCACCACGCGCATAGTACATATAGATCGTGCCCGGCTTCATGAACATGGCCTTTCTTTTCTCTGTATAGCCAAGAGAAGAGTGACTCCCCTTCTCAGTGAGATAGTAGGCTTCGGTTTCGATAATACGTGCTGCCAGCCAGGTACTGCCTGCTTCAGCATGAACGATTCTTCGCCTCAGTATTTTGCCCAGGAGTGCTTTGGCAAGGTGGTCAGGCTCCTTGTCGAAGAAGCGATTGTCCAGCATTGGGGAATATCCTGTGCAAAGCGCTATAATTGGGAATCTAGCATACAACAGTCTTAGCGAATGAATATCAGGGAATATATGCTCAAGATGGGACAGGCTGCGAGGCTTGCGTCTGTTTCCATACGTCGAGCTGATACCAGCCAGAAGAATGCAGCCTTGACCGCTATCGGAGATCAGATACTAGGCCAACGTCAGCAATTGATGTTGGAAAATGAAAGAGATCTCGAGGCCGGGCGAGCCAGTGGGTTGAGTGATGCCATGCTTGACCGGTTGGCCTTTAGTGATGCTGGTTTTGACACCATGGTGGATGGCCTTGCCCAGGTGGTTCAGTTGCAGGATCCTGTTGGCGAAGTTAGTGATCTTGCTTACCGGCCGAATGGTTTGCAGGTAGGAAAAATGCGCACTCCAATTGGAGTGATAGGTATCATTTATGAATCAAGGCCAAATGTCACTATCGATGCCGCCAGCCTCTGTCTTAAATCAGGAAATGCAACGATATTGCGCGGTGGCTCCGAAGCGATTTATTCCAATCGGGCCTTATCTGAATGTATAACTAATGCGCTATTAGGGAGCGGCTTGCATGAAAGTGTGGTCCAACTCGTGCAGCACACTGATCGGGATGCGGTGGGGGAACTCGTGAAGCTTGATAAGTATGTGGATGTAATTGTCCCCCGGGGTGGTAAAGGATTGATTGAGAGGATCGGAAGGGAAGCAACGATACCAGTGATCAAGCACCTTGATGGCATCTGCCATGTTTTCGTTGATGATGATGCAGACCTTGAGAAAGCTGTAAAAATTGCAATAAATGCGAAGACCCAACGCTATGCGGTGTGCAACAGTATGGAAACCCTGTTGGTTGCAGCACCAATTGCATCGGACCTGCTGCCAGGGTTGGCGACACAGTATCAGGGTTTTGGTGTCGAACTGCGTGGCTGTGATGAAACCAGAAAGATTCTCGACGCGAGTCACAAGGTTGAAGTCGCGACGGATGAAGACTGGGGAACAGAGTATCTCGGGCCGGTGCTTTCGGTGAAGATTGTGGACGGAATCGATTCTGCTATCGAGCATATCAATGAGTATGGATCGAATCACACGGATACTATTGTGACGGAGAGCTACGCAAAGGGGCGAAGGTTTATCCAGGAGGTAGATTCAAGTTCGGTGATGATTAATGCATCTACACGATTTGCGGATGGTTTTGAATATGGGCTCGGAGCGGAGATAGGAATTTCCACTGATAAGCTTCACGCCAGGGGGCCGGTCGGTCTGGAAGGCCTTACCTCACAAAAGTATGTGGTTTTCGGGGATGGACAAATTCGTCAATGACAAATCCTGAAGCTGGATTGGCAGTTTTTGGTGGCACCTTTGACCCGATCCATTTTGGCCATCTGAAATCAGCATGCGCAGTGAGGGACTATCTTGGTGTGCCTTGTGTGAAACTCGTGCCTTCCTGTATTCCTCCACATCGTGAGAAGCCGTCATCAACCCCGGCGCACCGCCTCTCCATGTTGCAGATTGCAACCTGTGAAGATAAAAGGATGGCAGTGGATGACAGGGAAATCTCCAGGCGGGGTGTTTCCTATACTGCTGATACACTGGCGTCTTTTCGCTCTGAACTGGGCACTACCGTTCCCCTGTACTTCATTCTCGGCATTGACTCGTATGTCACAATCCACAAATGGCATCATTGGAAAGGTTTAACGGATATCGCACACCTGATTGTTCTTGATCGACCAGGTTATCTGGCAGAGGTATCCAGTGAAGTACAATTATGGTCGCAAAACAGATTGGTGGAAGATCCGAACGACATGAAGCATAGGGCTTTTGGCTGTATTTGCCTTGTAAGTTTAGTCCAGGTTGATGTATCAGCAACGGATTTGAGGAACAAGCTGAAGGCTGGTGTCAGGCCAACAGGGAAAATGCCGGAAAAGGTGATTGACTTTGCTTTGAAGCATGGTTTGTATGGTGAATAGAGATAATTGGGGAAATAGGTATAGATGCTGAATGTTGAGTTGAAGGAACTGGTTGTACGGGCGCTGGAAGAAGTAAAGGGCGAGGAAATTGTCTGTCTTGATATTAGTGAATTGACGGACATTGCAGATTTCATGATTGTTGCCAGCGGAAATTCCAGCAGGCATGTGAAGGCATTGGTAAACAGTGTTGTGGAGGAGGCTAAGCATGCCGGCACGAAACCGTTGGGAGTTGAAGGGCTGGAACAGAGTGAGTGGGCATTGATAGACCTGGCAGATGTGATTGTTCACGTCATGTTGCCAAAGGTCCGTGACTTCTACGACCTGGAAAGGTTGTGGAGCATGAAACCGGGCCAGACTGATGAGAATTTACCGTGAGCCAGGAATCCCCGGAACGAACCAGTGAGAACTTCCGGGTGTGAAGATAGAACTTTTGGCAGCGGGCACAAAACCTCCCGCCTGGATTAAGGAAGGCGTCGCCGAATACCGGAAAAGGATGCCGCGAGAATGCAGCCTTGAGATTAGAGAAATTCCAATTGCAAAGAGGTCCAGGAATGACTCAGTGGACAGGTTGAAGAGAGAAGAAGAGAAAGGAATTCGCAAACAGCTTATCAAGGGCGCAAGGCTGGTAGCCCTGGATCGTAAGGGAAGCATTTGGAGTACTTCAGACCTGGCCGATAGAATGAAACAGTGGATGAATGATTATGGCCATGTACAGTTGTTGATTGGTGGCCCTGATGGCTTATCAGAAAGCTGCCTGGATGATGCTGATGATACATGGTCGCTTTCGAGGCTTACTTTCCCCCATTTCCTGGCGAGAGTACTCGTTGCAGAACAGTTGTATCGCGCCTGGTCTATGCTGAACAACCATCCATATCACAAGTAGGTGAATCATGGTTGAGCCTTTAGCCTTAAAAGATCATACAGGTGAGAGCCGTATCTATTTTGAACGCGCCGTCTGGGGATTCGGCATACTAGTTTGCCTGACCCTGGTCCTCTGTGCCCGGCTATTCTATCTACAGGTTGTGCAGCATAGTGTTTATGCGACGCTATCTGACAAAAACCGAATCCAGGTCCAGTCGTTGCCCCCCATTCGCGGCCTAATATATGACAGAAATGGCGAGTTGATTGCAGATAACATTCCTTCTTATAACCTTACAGTTACTATCGAGCGGATTGATGATCTAGATGACACTCTGGCTAAGATTGGAGAACTCATTAGTTTGACTGATTCACAGGTCAAAGGTTTTCGAAAGCGGTTGAAGCGACGGCAAAGGCCCTTTGAATCAGTCCCTCTTCGCTTCAAGCTTTCTCAGAAAGAGATTGCCAGGGTCAGCGTTAATCAATATGCGA
>Ga0187833_10006294_pt1 | contig 11015 bp, 8 predicted proteins | sample ETNtaG_37_FD_167968 | JGI IMG/M metagenome (GOLD analysis project Ga0187833, IMG submission 167968) | Marine microbial and viral communities from oxygen minimum zone, Eastern Pacific Ocean - ETNP2014_SV_400_PacBio MetaG (Illumina Assembly) | ecosystem: Environmental > Aquatic > Marine > Hypoxic... | reverse complement strand
TATCATAGTCAAGCTCGGCATCGACTACGAAGCTGGTGATTACGATGAACGACCCTATCCCATCAGCGAAGGCGAAGTTATTCTTCCCATAGGTGGTAATACCGGCACGGGCAGCCGACATACGTTCAGGAATCATAATTCGAGCGGCTACCTGACACCCGTTCTTTTCCAGAAATTCGCGCATCAACTGGCGCCTGCTCCCGTTGATGCGGTTGCTAGGGGTGTTAAGGCACCGGGCTTGATAGACCCGACCTATCTTACCCACCAGTTTCTCGGGGAAAGATTCCTTGAAAGCATCATATACTGCTACCACAATGGACTTAGCCGATGGCATGGTATTTTTAGGTTCAGCGCCCTCTAGTGTCGTAAGGTCGCCTTGAAAGATGCCATTATACATGTCTTGCCTCGATTCAATTTCCGCAATGTAGTCGCGGAAAGCCTCGGCAGTGGTAATGCCCACTTTGCTATAGCCTAAGTCAAGGCCGAAATCTTTTATTTCATCGCTTAGTGACATCGGTGTCCACCTCCTTTATTTCGTAATGCGCCTTAATTTATTGAATTTTGCCATACACTGCGATGATAGTCAATACTGATAATAAGACCAAATCTGGCCCCGCAACCATACCTCATGCTATAGCACCTTGAATCTGTTTTTTCTTAAAACCCTAAGGTGCATGACAAGGATTGGGCATCCAGCCACGATGTGGTAACCCACTATTGAGAGATGGAATGCACTAAAAAAGAAAGTTTAATCAGACTATTGGTATCGAATTTATCCTGCTTGGGTTTAGTAGTAGGTTTAATACAAGTATTACCGTATATACCTTTATTAAACAATTCTGATTGGGTATTTTACCCTTATCAAGTAGTTATCACAATTCTTGACAGAATTGATGACAAGAGTTTAATAAATAACTGGATAGGAGGCTTTTATTGGAGCCAGAAATATTGGGTTTTACCCTTTTTGCTTGTAGGGTTGAGCTTGTCTAGTCTGAAAAGTAATAATGCGGATAAGATTGGTAAATTCCTTTATAGGCATAAGGTAGCGGTTATTATTACAGGGCTAGTACTTATTTGGTTAGGTTCTAATGTTAAAGAAGCTGCATTTTGGCTTTTATACTATTTGTCTCTATTGGGTTACTTTGTTTTTCTTCTCCTTTTATGCTTAAACCGACATTATATGTATTTTGTATCATCTCAGCATCAGTCTTAATTCAACTGTTCCGACATAATACAAATGGAACCTTCTACTGAAAGTAAGCGTCTAGCTGTCCGACCAGGTACTGTTCTATGGCTAGGGCATCAACGACGCTAATTTGGTCGCCACCAACCCCGTCGTGATTGACACAGGCAGCGTTAAGAAGGTTGATGTCACCCAGTGTCAATTGCCCCACTTGGCATTGCTTTAGCGCCAGAGAATCAACAATGGATATCGAACCACTCTTATCAGCATCACCTCTCTGAAAAGCAATGGTGTTATGGTTTTCAGAGAGGTATGTTCAGCCCAAGTGCTAACGTAGCCCCAATATTCATAAATGATATCATCAGGTTAACGCTAGTAGATACATTTCCAGTGAGTATCGCAACTATTTCGGCTATCGTCGTATTGGCTACCTCGGGAGGTGAAGAGATCGAGGCAACCGAAAAGACACTGGTAGTGGCGTTAAGGGCTGGCCCGTCAAAGGGTGACACACCGTAGACGGTGAGGAACTGGATACTATTACTCACGTTACTGCTTACCGTTGCCGAGTAGCTGCTGATACCGCCGGTTATATTGGCTGTCGAGTTTTCAGACGGGTCTTTGATGCGGGCGATGATAACATTGAGCACTGCAACATCAGTGGTACTAGCACTCAAGCCTTGGGCAATACTAGTTTCGGCCACGAGGTTGATAATCCCACCGGTGTTCTCCACGGTGAGTGTGTCAACAGCCACTATCCGAGTGTCGAGAGGAGAAATGGTGAGACAGACATAATAGGTGCCACCGCGTACTGTTTCCTGTACGTCACCGTCTGTAAGTCTACTCGGGACAAAAAACCAGGCATCTAGCTCACCGGTACCAGTTGTGATGGTGCTTAGTACCTGTTCACAGTTCAAAACATCGGTACCAATGCGTTGACCTTGAGTGGTTGGTTCGTTGGAAAAATAAAGGTCAATCGTCGCCGTCGGCGTAGGTAACTGGCTGATGAATACATCAACTTTTTCACTGATTTTGCGTTGCGCTTGTGTAACGTCGATGAACTGAGCCAGGACTGATGACGGCCTACAAGGAATTAGTGCTACAAGCACAAGGGAAAAGAGCTGGATAGCCATAGGGCATGAAGAATATCAGCGAACGATAGCATCACTCATGCGGCAGACTTTCACCATCTGTTCAACATCATGCACTCGGACTATATCGGCTCCATTGGCAATACCGATAGCAACGACGGCGGCAGTACCCTCGATACGTTCACCAGCCGGAAGTTTTAGTACATGAGCTATGAGGGACTTACGAGAAGGTCCAATCAGAATGGGCCTTCCCAGTTCCTTCAATTCCTCCAGGCGACGAACGATTTCCAGGTCTTGCTGCCAGGTTTTACCAAATCCAATGCCTGGGTCTAGAATAACGTTTTCCCGGGGTACACCCAGTCTCAATGCCAGCTCCAAACTTTTCCGAAGGGATGAAGTTACCTCAACCATCACATCCTCATAATAGGCTGTGTCACGCTGGATTCCAACGTCATACCCTCCCTTGTCCCGCTGGTTACTCATTAAGATTAGGGGAACACCCTTTTCGGCGGCTATTTCAGCTAACTGAGAGTCTTGTTTCAAGCCCCACTGGTCGTTTAAAATTTCCGCGCCAGCCTCAAGTGCCCGGCGGGCTACCTCCGACTTATAAGTATCAACGCTCAGAGGAATAGATACTTCGGAAGCCAGCCGTTCTATAACTGGAACTACCCGCTTGATTTCGTCGTCAATTGAGACGGGGACTGAGCCAGGGCGAGTAGATTCACCGCCGATGTCCAGAATATCGGCACCCTGTTCAGTAAAGCGACATGCCTGCGCTACCGCGGCTTCAAGGGCTGTAATTCCATCGCCGGAGAAGGAGTCCGGGGATAGGTTGATGATTCCCATGACATAGGTGCGTTCTCCCCAGCGGAACTCTGTATTCCCACACCTGGTGATTCCTAACTGATCCATAGCTAGTACCTTATGAAAAACTCTCTCCGCCCTTTCTCGTGCCTGTCTCTATAGGCCTCCTGTAGTGAACGTAAGGGACACAGGACAAGGACTACTTTTTCGTGAGGGTAACTGGTCAAATTCTACCACATCTCACAAGCCACTGTAAGTCCTTATGTTTAGAATATCTGTCAGTGACATAATCACGGTTGGCGGCTAGAGAATCGTAATTATATATCGTGTCTTGCTGATAAAGTGTGGCGGGCTGTTTTAGCGGGGGCAAGCGTCTAACCTAAGGTAGATACTGCCTCAAGCCGGAATTACTTGCAGCCAACGGACGGACGAGCGGGGCTGTAACTGGCCGTGCTGATTGTGTATGTTAAGATGAATTAGCTCAGGTCTCTTATCAACCCCCGCCTTTTGTCCATTTGCTTAACTTGCTATTCAGACAGGGTCTTTTCAAATGTTACAAAGGCAGTCTTCCTGGGCTTATTTTTTGTCCTTGGTATTTCGCGGCGGCTCTCTTAAGAAGATTACAACTGACCTCGGTAGATAGAGGTTTTTCCGTTATTGCTTCTACATCAGGCATATTTTCGAGTTTATCCATGATATACGCCATCGCTGTAGCATTGTCTAAGATGATGGTGATTACAGTGCTCTCCTGCCAGGAACCAACTACTTGCAGCACGCGGGACTGAAGCATCTCCTCTGTGCGACCAGTGAATCTCATCAATTGGTTAGCCTCAATAGGTGGAGGTAGAACTAACTGTACTTCTTCGACCATTGTGCCGTAGCCTTCTTCCGTCTTTCTCCGTGTCCTTCTCCATACCCAAATTGTAATTTAGGTACGATACTTTCACTAATCACTACTTCGCCGCTTTGAATCCGTCTGATGGCCTGAGTAAGTTCTTCACCCTTGATATCCTTGAAAAGGTAGCCTTTTACCCCGGCTTCCATTGCCTGATTCAGGTATTCATCATACAGTATCAACATAACGACTTTGCTGGAGGGGTATTTTGCATTACCTGTCGCGTAAGCTCAATTCCCCAGTTAACAAAGAAGTCAATGAAGTTCTTAAGGAGTTTCTTCATAGCTTGTTCGAGAGAATGAACCTCTTCCTTGGTTGCATACTGTGGCTCTTTGGTTACCTTTTTTAGCTGGCTGTCAATTAAGAAATTAATGAGTTCAGCTTGAGCCATATCTCTGCGGTTCTCATCAATCTTTTTAGCGAGCTCCGCTGGAATTATCAACATTCTTTTTTTAGCTATAAAACCTCTCCTTTGATTTGTTTTTCCCCACTTACCAAAAAATTCCAAAGGTCTGGAGGTCAGGCTTCTTCCATTGACCCCAGTACTTGCATAATATTATCTATATTCTTTAACAGCTTGAGTCCCTTCTTAGTCACCCTGTAGGTATCTGTTGGATTACCTGCAGTTACCTTGTCTATTAACTTCAGTTGCAGCAAGAAATTGAGATACTTCTATAGCTGGAAGTAGCTCATATTGGCGCTGTACATTATTTCAGTCTTGCCGGCTTCACCTAGCCTTAACATATTGGCTATTTTCTCAAAGTTGGACCTGCTATTATTTAACTTCATCCCTGCCATCCCCCTGCCTTTTGAAGCTCTTGGGTAGTGCTCGGCTGTAAGCTTCCACTGTTCCACCAACCACAAATAACTTGCGTAACTACGTTGACCTTAAGGTTCAGTAAACTACTCCTTCTGGCTCCTAGCTGTATCCTTTTAGGACTCTAGGGATAATACTCTCTCAGGTGGGTAATTATCAAGAGGGCGCATCGACTCATAATAAAAGTTACCGCTGATATAATCCGTAAATATATGGAGTAGCTAACTCATAAAGATATCCCTCAGCTTAGTTACACCTCCAGCGTTCCTTTATTAGTGTATAATAACCACCCATCATGGCTAGGAATAAAGGCAGGACTCGTATCAAGCCAAGTGGAAAACTCAGAGTAACTGCGATTGCAATCGGGTCTGTTACCGTAAGTGTTTGGAGAAAATGAGCCACCATAAGAATCAACATGAATCCATCCCTACCCGGCTACTTGGCACCTCCCTACTCTTTTGATAAAATATGATTCATGTGGCAGAAGTTGAGCAAATGCTATCCATCAACAATTGAGTTTATCGCTGTACTCCTGTTAGTATTTACTCTTTACCTAACATTCAGTAGCTACTCAGCCATTCCTGAAAGAATGCCTGAACTGGATATTACTTAGTTCAGATTACAAGAGAAAAAGAAAACCGAAGGGAGGTAACAAATGAAAATTGACCCTAGTGATGCAAATAGTACGGAATTCTATCGGCTGTTTTCGAGTGTGGTCGTACCTCGACCAATTGCCTGGGTCTCTACTATCGGGGAGAATGGCATATTTAACCTTGCTCCCTTTAGCTTTTTTGGGATAATAAGCGCCAGTCCGGCTCTTATCTATGTCAGTATTGGTCATAAAAGAGATGGGCAGAAGAAGGATACCTTAGTAAACATCGAGTCCTCAAGAGACTTCGTTGTTAATATTGTTACTGAAGATTTGGCCAAGGTAATGAACCAATCATCGGCTGAATATCCCAGTGATGTTAATGAATTCAAGGAAGTTGGACTGACTTCTGTTAAGGCGGATATAGTCACATCACCAATGTTAGCCGAATCACCGGTCAATATCGAGTGTCAGCAGTATAATATTATGGAATTCGGGGACTCACCTAGACGTTCCAGTATGGTCGTTGGGGAAGCGGTTCGGGTTCATATCAAGGACGAATTATATGTTGATGGAGCCATACAATTTTCTGCTCTAAAGGCGCTCGGCCGCCATAGCGGAAATCTCTATTGTGGCACAACAGATATAATTGAAATGGAGAGACCATCTGTAGTCTAAATCCATGAGGTATTACTCAATGCAGGCTACTAGTGACAAAGTAGTAAGCAATGGTGAGTAGAATTCCTTGACACTACCCTTGACAATAGCTACAATAGTAACCCATGGCAGCGTAGCTCAGTGGTAGAGCAGAGGACTCATAAGCCTTTGGTCGGTGGTTCGAAACCACCCGCTGCCACTACGATTACACAAAAAGTTTTACGGGAAATGATAGGGTGGTAAGGACTCCAGGGTAATAAAGGAAGGAGGTCTTACCACTAATCGTTAAGAGAGAGGAGCGTAAAAAGATATGGAAAGAAGGCTCAGAGAATTTGCCGAAAGCACCTTTGACCTGCCTGTTGAGGAAGGAAGTGACAAAGTAACGAGCCTGGAGGAGGCTATCCGCCAAAATGTCCGGCCCGGCGCCACGCTTTTCCTGGCGGAATCCGCCAACGCCGCCACCCGGGAGGTGCTCCGTCAGTTCTGGGGGACTAAGCCCGACTTCACCCTGGCTTTTATCGGCGGTGGTATCTTCGTGATGAGCATGATCCACGGGGGCCTAGTGAAGAAGGTCATCTGCTCCGGTCTGGGGGGCGGTGGAGGCCCGGGTCGCAACGCTGTAGTCCAGAAGGCCTACAAAGAGAAGACGATCGAGATTGAAAGTTGGTCCCTTTTTTCCATTCCCCAGCGGCTCATGGCCGGGGCATTCGATTTCCCCTTTATGCCTACCAAATCTATTGCCGGCTCGACTATGGCTGAGGAGAATAGCGACACATTTCAGGTGATTGACGACCCCTTCGGCACGGGCCGTAAGATAGGCCTGGTCCAGGCTTTGAATCCCGATGTCGCCCTCTATCACGCCTGTGCTGCCGACCGTTACGGTAATGCCATCATGGTCCCCGCTATTGGTTCGGGGCATGGGCCCTGGGGAGCCTTCGCTGCCACTCAGGGAGTGATACTCACTGTGGACAAACTGGTGTCTACCGATTTTATCCGGGAGCACTCTACACTGGTACGGATACCGGGCTACATGGTGAAGGCTGTGGTCGTAGCTCCATTTGGTGCCCATCCTGCTAGTCTCATCAAGCCAGGGTTACCCGAGGTGGACCCCTATAGCGAGGACCACAGCTTTAGTGCGGAGCAGGCCCGGGCGTCACAGAGTCTTGAACTCCTGGATACCTGGATTCAGAAATGGGTGCTGGATTGTCCCTCGCAGGAAGCTTACCTGGCCAAAGTAGGCTTAGAAAGGCTGATGTATCTCAAGGGAAAAGCCGCCTCGGGTAGCTGGAGACAAAGTTTTGAGTCATTGGCCCCCAATATCTCCGACAGTCTGGAATACAGGTCCTCGGAGATGATGATAGTAGCCTCGGCGCGGAAGATGGCGGAGCGAATCCTGAAGAACGGCTATCGGGTTATCCAGGCAGGCGCTGGAGCCTCTGGACTCGCCTCCTGGCTGGCTTACTACTCGCTGAAAAAGGCAGGCCATGATATTGACTTGGTAGTGGGCTCGGGTTGGTACGGCATCTCCCCTCGGCCCGGCGACCCTGGCCTGTTGACCTCTATCAACGTTCAGACGCTCAAGGTAGCCTCCGATGTGGTGGATGCCTATGGCGTCTGGATTGGAGGCGCCACGTCCAGCTGCCTAACTCCTCTGGGAGCCGCCCAAACGGACAAATACGGCAACATCAATTCCACCCTGATTCCTGGGGAGATGTGGCTGGTAGGCTCGGGCGGCGCCAACGATGCCGTTAACGCTCGGGAGGTAGTGCTTGTCGTTCGCCAGTCCAAGGGGCGCTACCTAGAACATGTGCAATACATCACCGCTCCTGGCACCCGAGTCCGAACCTTAGTCTCTCAACTGGCCGTCTTTGAAAAGCTGGGCGAAAACAATGAGCTTTCTCTTACGGCGTGTTTCTCTGGCCCGGAATCAATCGCTGACAGAATTAACCAGGTCAAAGAAAACTGTGGCTGGGACCTTAAAGTCTCCTCCCAGGTGGCAGAGATTCCCCCACCCACCCTGGAGGAGTTGCTGACTATTCGGATGCTGGACCCAGAGGGACGCTTCATCGACTAGGCAGGAGTGTAGTGACCCATCGCTATGAGTTCAAACTCAGTCAAGGGTGCTTTGAGTAATGGAAATTACTCTGAAAATACCCCGGTAGAGTTTGCAAGTTTCCTTACTCATTCTCATCGGGGGAGTAACTTCTACAAAGAGGAAAGCATAAAGCTGTGCTTAGTATCCTCGGTACTTTAACCCTGCCGGCTTGGTTAAGTTGTTATCGGCTAAAAGAGCAGGGGCATCTTTTATTGGAAGAGACCATTGCTGAGCTAGTTCAGATAGATAGGTGACGCTATAATAGTGTCAGGAAGATAACAAAGCCAGTACTTGGAGGGGTTCTCTGGCTAAGATTAGCGCCGGGGCTAACAAGGGAAGCCAACAAGAGGCTGAAGTGGTTTGACTACTATCAGAGCCATAATTGTAATGCCCGTCTCACCTGCCGCTACTTCGGCATCAGCCCGCAGACCTTCTACCGCTGGAAGCGCCGCTTGTCTATCCACCACTAGTCTTCCCACACAGCACATTGCAGTTGCAATTGTCACGCTGTTTTTTGTTAGGGTTTAAGACTAAAACATCTTTGCCGCTATTTCGGCTAATCTCATCATGAAGTTCGGTGCGACACCAAGGAAGAGAACCAGGAGGACAGAGATTAGGATGGCTACAATCAGCGCTGTTGAAGTCGGGGTAGTTCCTTCCAGTTTTGCCTCGTTTAGCCACATTATTCTTACTACCCTGAGGTAGTAGTAAGCGGATATTACGCTATTGATTACGGCGATGATGACAGGCCAAAGTAGATTCTGTTGAACTGCTGCACTAAAAAGGTAAAACTTGGCCATAAAACCCACGGTCGGTGGTATCCCAATTAGCGATATCAAACAGAACGATAACGCCAGTGCTGGTAAGGTAGCTCTCTTTCCCATACCGGCAAAATCTGCTATATCGTCACTCTCTATCGTTTCGGAAATGGCAATCACGGAAAAAAACGCGCCAAGGTTGGTTGCAGTATACCCAACCAGGAAAAATAACACCCCGATTTGCCCCTGAACGTCGGCCTGTTCTGCAAATCCCATTGTGGCTAGACCCAGCATTAGATAACCCGCCTGCGCGATACTGGAATAAGCTAGCATACGCTTGATATTCACCTGTGGTATTGCCCAAATATTACCCGCCGTCATACCTACCACAGCGACGATGGCAAAGGCCATTCCCCAGTCATTACTTAACCATACAGGTAGACTAAAAGCGGAATGGAATATTCTCAATACTACCGCAAATCCAGCAGCTTTACTGGCGACAGACAAATAAGCTGTAATGGGTGTCGGGGCGCCTTCATACACATCGGGCACCCACATCTGGAAAGGAAAAGCGGAAATCTTGAAACCCAATCCTGTAATGACCAATACTATACCCAGCAATAATCCGATACTACCTGTACTGTTGACGGAGACATTGTTCTGGATAGCAACGGCTATTTCTCCCAATTGTGTTGTTCCGGTGAACCCGTAGACAAAAATTATTCCGTACAAAAATATCGCTGAGGATATAGCACCGAGTAAGAAGTATTTTAACGCGGACTCGGTAGATTTTTGATTCTTTAAGAAACATACTAATGTGTACAGTGAAAGGCTTGTTAATTCCAGCGATACGAACAGAGATAGCAACTCTGTTGCGGATGCCATCAACATCATTCCCAGAGTGGAAATAAGCACCAGCGCTAAATATTCTCCCCTGAATTGAAATTTCAGGGTGTATTTAACGGATGCCAGAACAACCAGAGTAGCGATACTCAGAAAGAGAAACTTGAAAAATAAAGCGAATTGATCTATCGCCAGCATGTTGTTAAATATTACTTGACGGTCCCCTCCCCAATAAGAGATTGTAAAACCGCCTGCTACCGCTAAGCCGATCAAAGACACGACGTAGAGCCATCTCTTGTCGCTGCTGAACAGGTTTAACAGGATCACGATTATTGCGCCGACAAGCACACTAAGTTCCGGTACAATTAAACCGAGATTCAACGGGGCATTCCTTTATTATTATTATTATGATATCCCATTTTTCTGGTTCACCCGCCTATTAACCTCGCTATTGGTGCGATTCCGGTTTCGATGATATTAATTAGAAACGAGGGATATAATCCTATCAGGAAGATTAGTACGATAAAGATTGCCGAATAAAACCTCTCCATGTTGTCTGCGTCTTTCACGCCATTGAATTTGTCTTGTGGTGTACCATAAAAGATATGCTGTAACATCCCCAACATATAACCCGCCCCAAGTAGAATGCCGAGAATTGAGATGGCGGCAAAAACCTTCATGATAAAAACGGAGGCTGGACTGGAAAAAGCTCCCAGGAAGACCAGGAATTCCGCAATAAAACCGCTGGTGCTCGGCACACCGATCGCCCCTAACCCGCCTATGGTGAATATCACTGTAATAATTGGGATCTGCCGCGCCAGACCGCCCAGTTTACTAATATCACGTTCGTGGGTATTATGCATTACTATACCTGCAACGGCAAACAAGAGACCTGTGATTAGCCCATGGCTCACCATTTGCATTGTCGCACCTATCATGCTGACCTCACCCAGCGCAAAAATCCCCAGGAGGACAAAACCCATGTGGCTGATACTACTATAAGCTATCAATCGCTTGATATCTGTCTGTTTTAAAGTGACTGCGGCACCGTAAATAATATTCACAGTGGCTAACCCCATCAATAAAGGTGCGTAAGTTTGTGCTACATCAGGGAAAATAGAGAGACATATCCGGATCATCCCATAGCCGCCCATTTTAAGAAGGGCTCCTGCCAGCACTACGCTAACAGCTGTGGGGGCATCCGTATGCGCGTCAGGCAGCCACGTGTGCAAAGGAAAAACCGGTAGTTTTACCGCGAATCCGCCCAAAAACAGGAAAAACATTAG
>Ga0187833_10006291_pt1 | contig 11019 bp, 9 predicted proteins | sample ETNtaG_37_FD_167968 | JGI IMG/M metagenome (GOLD analysis project Ga0187833, IMG submission 167968) | Marine microbial and viral communities from oxygen minimum zone, Eastern Pacific Ocean - ETNP2014_SV_400_PacBio MetaG (Illumina Assembly) | ecosystem: Environmental > Aquatic > Marine > Hypoxic... | reverse complement strand
GAGGGGATGAAATGGTGGTTAGGGATGACAGGAGTGATGTGAAACAGACAACGGCAGGGTTTCGAGGGCCGCTGATGGTGCAATCCCTCACCTCTGCTAAAAGCAAATTCCTATCCCTCACATGATCCGCTTGTTTTGAGAAGAACCGTTATCATGTCCCTTGATTCACAGAAAGTATTTGAGCAAAAGATTGAGGGTGGTTGGGATTGGTACGAATCCGCTGAACCAAAATATAGGAAATTAGAACTTTTCTTCAGGAAAAGGGCAGCAAATAGACATAGTCAAAAGTATGACGATTGAAAAAACACTTTAAATTCGTTAATGATTTTCACTTGATCAATATTTAAAGATGCTGAGATACTTGATTAAAAAATATTTTCAAGTCGATTTGAGTAATGAGAACTAAATTTTTACCGTTTTCGAAACCCTCGATTACTGAGTATGATATTACTGCGGTGAATGACGTACTTCGTTCAGGATGGATTACATCGGGCCCAAAAAATATAGAGTTTGAACAGAAGTTTTGCGAATATGTAGGATGTCCTGGCGCTGTCACCATTTCTTCTGCTACAGCGGGAATGCATCTAGTCCTAAAAGCCTTGGGGATAGGTCCTGGCGATGAGGTGATTACCCCCTCATTGACATGGGTCTCAACCGTCAATATCATTCTCCTATCCGGAGCAATTCCAGTCTTTGTTGATGTGGACCGAGACACCTTGATGGTGACGTCTAATCATATTAAACAAGCATTAACAGAAAACACAAAGCTGATTATACCTGTTCATTTTGCAGGTGCCTCAGCAGAAATAGATACTATTCAGGGATTGGCGGATGATCACAAAATTCCTTTGGTCTGGGACACAGCACATGCAGTCGGAACAGAATACAAAGGAAATCATGTCGGCCAGACAGGGACGTCGATTTTTTCTTTTCATCCCATCAAAAATATGACTACGGGAGAAGGAGGTATGGTATGTTCTGACAATCCAGCCCTACTGGATCAGATTCGCCTTTTGAAGTTTCACGGCTTAGGGGTAGATGCCTATGATAGAAAGTCACAAGGAAGGAAACCTCAAGCTCAAGTTCTTGAGCCAGGATATAAATACAATTTGACAGACATTTCAGCCGTTCTCGGAATAAAGCAACTGGAGCAATTAGACAGATTTAACCAAAAAAGGACTGAACTCGCGTCTAGATACCTAGATAAACTTTCTGATATTGATGAGATCCTTCCACTTTCTATTCCTTCATATCAAATGAAACACTCTTGGCATCTTTTCATTGTCCGAATAAATAACAAATCGGGTTTCAAGCGAGATGAGTTCATGCAAAAATTGAAAGAAAAAAATATTGGAACCGGAATTCACTTTCTTCCCGTACATCAACAGAAATACTATGTCGAATCCATGAGAACACAACAAATAGAATTGCCAAATACAGAATGGAATGGGGATCGACTCTGTTCCCTCCCCCTCTTTCCAGCAATGACAGAGGATGATGTCGATGATGTAATTGAAACCATAAAGGAGGTTTTAAGATGAGTGCCTCCCCTTTAGTATCGATCGTTATTCCTGTATTCAATGAGGAGGAGAATCTTGAGGAGCTCGTTGAACGATGTTTGAAGGTGTGCCGTAATTTAGGCAAACCGTTCGAGATGCTTTTAGTGGATGATGGCAGTAGTGATAATTCGCAGAAGATGATTACAGAAGCAGTTGAAAAGAATACTAACGAGGTGATTGGTGTGTTTTTAAATAGAAAATATGGTCAACATGCGGCCATTATGGCGGGCTTTGCCCAATTAAAAGGCGATATCTGTGTCACCCTGGATGCGGATTTGCAAAACCCTCCAGAAGAAATTCCCAAGCTAGTTAATAAAGTGGAAGAAGGATTCGACGTGGTGGGAAGTATTCGGATGCCTAGGTCCGATAGTTTATTTCGACGAGTTGCGTCTTCTATCACTAACAAATTCGTCCAGATGTCCACTGGGGTGATGATGAATGACTATGGATGCATGTTGAGAGCCTATAACCGATCCATCATCAATGCGCTGTTACAATGTCATGAACGAAGCTCCTTCATTCCTGTTCTGGCCAATAGTTTTGCCCGAAATACTACCGAAATTGAAGTGTCGCATAATAGGCGTAATGCTGGGGAATCAAAGTACAGTCTGTGGAAGCTCTTTAACCTACAGTTTGATTTACTGACAAGTATGACGACTTTCCCCATACGTTTTTTGAGCATCCTGGGTGGTATCATCTCTATTTCAGGGATGGGCTTAGGACTTTATATTTTAATCATGAGAATGATTTACGGAACGATTTGGGCCCTAGAAGGAATCTTTACGCTCTTCGCCCTTCTTTTTATTTTTATTGGGGCCCAGTTTGTGGGATTAGGATTAATAGGGGAATACATTGGTCGGATTTATAATGATGTTCGGGCGCGACCCCGGTATTTTGTTCAAAATGTGATTGGAACAAACAATAATGAATCAAGAAAAAATTAATATGAAAAAAGGTTGAATATATGAAATCGATAGTTTTAGCTTATCATAATATTGGCTGCTCCGGGATCAAAGCCCTATTAAAGAACGGAATTGATATATCCGCCATTTTTACCCATAAGGATGAATTGCAAGAGAACATCTGGTTTGAATCGGTAGCAGAACTTGCTGCAATTCATGATATAGCTGTATTTGCCCCAGATGATATCAATCATCCCATCTGGGTTCAAAGAATTATAGATCTGGAACCAGACATTATTTTCTCTTTCTATTATCGCAAAATGATCAAACCTGCCATTCTTGAAATCCCACCTATGGGCTGTCTCAATCTTCATGGCTCTCTACTTCCTAAATACCGGGGACGTTGTCCTATTAATTGGATGCTTATCAATGGCGAAACCAAGGGTGGCTTGACATTGCATTACATGACCTCAAAACCGGACGATGGTGATATTGTAGCCCAAAAGGGATATGATATTTTAGAGGAAGATACGGCAAAATCTATTTATACCAAAGCCATCCAATCTTCCAGCGAGATGCTCGAAGAAATACTTCCACAAATAAAGAGAGGAACTGCACAACGTTTTCCCCAGGATCATTCACAAGCCTCCTACTATGGAGGACGTCGTCCCAAAGATGGAGAAATTAACTGGAACACTTCGGCATCTGACGTTAGAAATTTGGTGCGAGCGGTATCCCATCCTTACCCAGGGGCCTTTAGTTACATAAAAGAAAAAAAATGTTTTTTCTGGAAAGTGACAGAAACCACAGAAAATTTTCCCAAAGCTTCCCCGGGTACCATCCTTTCAACGAACCCCTTAACCATCGCTTGTACTCAAGGCGCCATCATTGTAAATTATGCTCAACAAGAGGAGGGGATTTACATGAATGGGGGGCAATTGGCTAAGGAAATTCACTTGGCGGAAGTCATGTCCTTTGGACCTTTTATCGGGGACCAGATCTCAAAAACAAGAAAAAAGAGCGTGCTTATCCTTGGAGTCAATGGTTTTATCGGGAATCATCTAAGTGAACGACTTTTAAAAAGCGGTAAATATACAGTCCACGGTATGGATCTGCATAGTACTTATATTCAGCATCTTATTGGTCATCCCGATTTCAATTATAGTGAAGGGGATATTTCGATTCACCGCCAATGGATTGAATATCATGTAAAAAAATGTGACATTGTCGTTCCCTTAGTTGCCATAGCTACCCCCATTGAATATACCCGTAATCCTATACGTGTCTTTGAACTTGATTTCGAGGAAAATTTAAGGATTGTTCGATATTGTGTCAAATACAAAAAAAGAGTTATTTTCCCCTCTACTTCCGAGGTGTATGGAATGTGTGATGATGATGAGTTTGATGAAAATCATTCCAATCTGATCCTTGGTCCAATTCGGATGCAGCGATGGATTTATTCCTGTTCCAAGCAACTCCTGGATAGAGTTATCTGGGCTTATGGACAGAAAGAAGGGTTGCGCTTCACTCTCTTTCGACCCTTCAATTGGATTGGTCCCAAACTGGATACACTTATGTCTGCACGTGTTGGAAGTTCTCGAGCTATCACCCAATTGATTCTTAACCTGACCGAAGGAAGCCCAATTCAACTCGTTGATGGAGGACAACAAAAGCGATGTTTTACTGATGTGAATGAGGGCATTGAATGTTTATTTCGGATTATTGAAAATGAGAATGAAACCTGCAATGGAAAGATCATCAATATTGGGAATCCTGTTAATGAAGCCAGCATCAAGGAGTTAGCAGAAATTCTAATAAATAATTTTATGGAGCATTCTCTTCGATCCAAATTCCCTCCTTTTGCTGGCTTTCAGACAGTTGAAAGTCAGACCTATTATGGTAGCGGATACCAGGATGTGCAACATAGAAGACCAAGTATTAAGACAGCTCAGCGTTTAGTTAATTGGACACCCAAGATTCAACTGGAAGAGTCCGTGAAACACACCCTTGATTATTTTTTACAAGACACCGTCAGTGAACTAGAACAAAACTCTTCTGAAAGTAACTAACACCCGTACGTCCAAAGTATTAACTTAATGATGTAAAAGCTACTGATGAAAATTGGTTTGAGAATTGATGTAGATACGTTCAGAGGGACAAGGATAGGAGTACCAAACCTATGTAAGATCCTGGCAAATAATTCAATTAAAGCCTCGTTCTTCTTTTCTGTGGGACCAGATAACATGGGACGGCATCTCTTTCGTTTGCTTCGTCCTTCTTTCCTAATTAAAATGCTTCGTACCAATGCAACTTCTTTGTACGGGTGGGATATCTTATTGAAGGGGACCCTTTGGCCTGGTCCGACTATCGGGGAAAAACTGGCAGATGTCATCCGTTCGACTTCCGGGGAAGGACACGAGATCGGTTTACATGCGTGGGATCACTATGCCTGGCAGTCTTCTATTGATAAGATGAAACAAGATGAAATTTTCTCGACATTATCACAAGGTGTAGATTTGCTTACTAAAATTCTCGGTCGTCCCCCTTCTTGTTCGGCCGTACCTTCATGGAAATCCAATGACTTAGTACTCCTAGAAAAAGATAAATTTTCTTTTGACTATAATAGTGACTGCCGGGGAGAAAGTATTTTTAAGCCTCTAGTCAATGGAAAACACCAAAACCAACCACAGATTCCTGTAACTCTCCCCACCTATGATGAGGTGATTGGTCAAAATGGGATCTCAAAAAATAATTATAACGATTATTTATTTTCATTGCTCAAACCGAATGGCCTGAATGTTTTAACAATTCACGCAGAAGTAGAAGGAATTGTGTGTGAGTCAATGTTTCAAGATTTTGTAAAAACAGCAACATCCAAGGGAATATCATTAGTACCATTGAGTGACCTTCTGGTAATGGAAGATCCCTCAAAAAATCTAGCTTTGATGGTCAATCAAGAAATTCCTGGACGCGAAGGATGGGTTTCATGTCAGTCCTCAGCATAACTCCTGATTAACGGTAACATAAAACGTGAGAAGTATTTTATACTGGCACCCGTATACATATAAATTTTTTGTCCGTTTAATGTATAAAAATCATTATAATGAACGGTATGAAGCCATTAATAATGCAATTGCCGATAATAGTTCTGTCGTTGATGTTTGCTGTGGTGACAGTTATTTACAATCTTTTTTCAGAAATAAAAATATTGATTATCTTGGTTTAGATTTTAATTCCACCTTTATCGATTTCTCCAACAAACGAGGAATTAATGTCAAACTATTTAACATATATGAGGATGACATTCCTCGGGCTGATTATATTATCCTTCAAACCAGTTTGTACCAATTTATTCCGAAACATTTTCAAATTTTACAAAAATTATATCAGGCCGCTGACAAATATTTAATCGTCACGGAAACTATGGCAAGCTACGGTGGATCGAAGAATAAATTTATTTCTATGATTGGGAAATTACTCAACAATCCTGGAGATGGAATAAAAGTAGAAAGATTTTCCCTCCCAACGTTTAAAAAAGCGTTGGAACCTTTTAAGATAAATATAGAAAATGAATCCTTTATCAATGGTGGTTTGGATTATTTAGTTGTGATAAAAAAGGTTGATTCATCCCCCACCTAAAGTATATTAGTTTTTGTATCTGGACGCGAATTATATCAATCACTGTGGAATTTTGATGCCATTCTTTATTTCCTTTAGCATTTAATTATAAATCGTGATAACATATAGCTGGAAGATTTCTTCCCATCAATTAAAAGTATTTTCAGAAAACACGTGTTTTTTTAATTAAAGTAATTGTTAGATAAAATGAAAGTAAAAAAAACTAAAATTGATCTCAATGATGCATTTGTCAAATTTTCCAATCCAGCGCAAAACCCTAAAGAATCGCCCCATATAACTCTTATCCGTCCCCCGATTTTGTTTTCCGCGCAATCTTACAGTACACCACTCACGTTACCTATAGGAATTGCTTATATTGCAGCTGCTTTGGAAAAATCAAATTATCGTGTAAAGATTCTCGATTGTCCAGGTGCAGGAATTGACGAGATTCGATTGACTCCGGATGGGAAATTCAAAATTCAAGGGATTGACATTGATCAATCCATTCAGATGATTGATAAAAATAGTGACATCATTGGCGTTTCCACAATGTTCTCCCAGGAGTGGCCTCATTTACGAGGATACATTAACAAAATTAGAGCATCTTTCCCTTTTGCTAAAATTGTGGTTGGTGGTGAGCATGTAACGGCGATGCCCGAGTTTTCCTTGAGGGACTGTCCTGCTATTGACTTCATAGTAAAAGGAGAAGGAGAATTGGCCTTTATTAATCTCGTTCATAATCTAAGAAGAGGAATCAAAGAGGATGTCAATGGTGTCGTATATTTAAAACAGGGGAATTATCACGAATCGACACTTGCTCCTCGTTTGATGAAAATAGATAATATGCCTTGGCCTGCGTGGCATCTCTTGAACGTCGAAGCCTATTTTAAACCTAATTTCACTATGGGTATTGCTCATGGAAGAAATATGGCGATATTAGCAACACGGGGGTGTCCATACCAATGTACATTTTGTTCAAATCCGACAATGTGGACGACAAGCTATGTTATGCGCCCTGCAAGTGATGTAGTCGATGAAATAGAATACTATATTAAAAAATACAATGTTAATAGTATTGATTTCTACGATCTTACAGCCATTGTTAAGAAAGATTGGGTTATGGAGTTTACAGAAGAATTAATTCGGCGAAAAATTAAGATCGTGTGGCAACTGCCTTCTGGTACTCGTTCGGAAGCACTTGATGAAGAAGTGATCGCCAATTTGGCAAAAACAGGAATTGCCCTATTAGTTTATGCGCCTGAAAGTGGATCTCCCAGAATTTTAAAGAATATTAAGAAAAAAGTTAAATTGGATCGACTAACTTATTCTATAAAGATGGCTGTGAAATACGGAATCATTACTAAATCCAATTTTATCATAGGTTTCCCTGATGAAACAAGAATAGACGTGTATCGAACTTTATTATTTATGTGGAAGCTAGCATTGTTGAAAATGAATGATTCACTAGTTTCGGTGTTTTCTCCCTATCCAGGATCAGAGATTTATGATGTTTTAAGAGATAAAGGAGTGCTTCCTGAAATGAATGATGAGTATTTTGAATTTTTAATGATGCAATTTGATTTTACTGTAACAAAATCAGTTTGTAAAAGGATTGGCTCTTTTGAATTACTAATCTATAGGGTTTTAGGCTTTTCAGTTTTCTATGGATTAAGCTATTTGCGATGCCCAGACAGACTATTTAGATTAATTAGAATTTTTTTATCTAAGGGGAAAAATTTTCAGCCCAATAGTCTTTTCGAACAAAGAGTTTTTGATTTTATCGTGCGAAAAAGAACCACTCAGTCTAATTTTTCCTCTCAAATCGGAAATTAGCAAAATTGTTGATTCACTAAGATAGTGAATACCTCACGATAGTCTTTTCACTGCCTAAATTAAGCCGACAACTTCTTATTCATGCTAAATAGGTCTTTCTAAAAACAGTTGACATTGAGTTTTCATCCAAGTAAACCAAAACAAAATCACACATTACCAATTTAAGCATCCTTATGAGTGAATACAAAGCAACATATAACCTAGCAAAAATGAAGATTTGGTTTAACAAAAATGAGAGAGGACTATTTTCATTATATGTGTTGATGATTATTTATTTGCTTTATAACACAGGTATTGTAAGTGATGATTTTTCATTTATTAACGATAAGTATAAATTTTCAACCTTTTTTGACAGTATAAAAAATGGGAATCAATATCTCGGACGTCCTGTGTTCAAATATTTCTTTTCAATGTTTTATTATTTTATTGATATAAACCAATTTTTCCTAATTGATATATTAAAAACAATTCAGATTATCATAATCTTTTATATGATAACTAGATTTTTTTCGATTTATATTAATGCCTCATCCGCAATGATGGTTGCATTTTTATTCATTTTTTTCCCAACTCATGATTCTACGACCTACTGGTACCTTGAAGTTTCTTTATCATTAGGTATAGGATTGTATTTATATGCCTATTATCTTGTGAGCAATAATAGATTTATCTTTGCAGGTATTTCTTCTTTTTTGGCATCATTTGTTTCCTATGGTTCTCCCCCAATAGCCTTCACTCTGTTTATATTATGTTTACTGAAAAAGTCTTACAAACAAGGACTGATTCTTTTTCTACCTAATGTCGTTTATGCTGGTTATTTTATATTTGTAACAAAATTCTTAAATCAAGATGTACAACGAATACCTAATGAAATAAATATTTTTCCTCTACTTAAACAATATATCCTTCAAGTTGGCACTTTTATTGATGCCACAATCGGACCTTCTTTCTTCTTAAAACTCTATTACTCCATTCTTGAAAATGATCTTGTTTCAATCATATTGGCCGTTATTTTTATTGTTGGATATGTTTTAATTTCACGAGCAAAAGAAGAAAAAGAAAAGACTCTGATTGATAAAAATTTGTTGATCGTTTTAACAATACTCATTTTGACTTCATGCGGAATATTCGCCATAACAGGGGGGTATCCACAACTAGCCTTTAACCTGGGCAATCGTACTACAATTTATGGTTCCTTATTGTTTTCCTATTTACTCGTAACTCTTCCTATCCCTGAAAATGCTCGAAAAGTGATACTCTTTTTGATACTTGTTTCTATGATGGGAATTTCCACCCATTGGAAGAATTTGAATCAACATCAACAAAGAATCATTGAAAATATTCGAATGAACCCAGACTTAGCGTCTTATCAAGGAATCGATCCGATTTATGTAACCGGGAATCAATATAGTAAAATGGGGCCATTTTCTAATATTGAATTTCTTTCTGAGAACTGGGTGGTTGAGAGTATTTTAAAACTATCGGTACATGAGAAAATGAGAGCTAAGACTTTAAATAAACGTTTAATATGGGAAAATGGAATTCTAATAGATAAGAAGTATAAAAACTTAAGGTACCCCATCGAAGATTATATAAACGTATATGATTCAGAAAATAACAAATTGATGAAAATATCTGCTCAAAATATCAACAGTTATATCAGAAGCATGCCTCATAATAAGCGGCATTGGATTCAAATGATCGATAATGAACAAATCAATGCTTTACTTTTAAAGTTAATGCCTCGACTTAAATACGCTTTTTGATATGACAAAATTAAGTATTTTAATGGGAGTCCATAATGGGGCACCAACCCTAGATCGAGCCATTCAGTCTATTTTAGAACAGGATTATCTCAATTGGGAATTTATTATATGTGATGATGGTTCAACGGATAATACTTGGGAGACCCTTTCAAAATATACAAGCCATGAAAATTTTACCATCCTACAAAACATCACTAATCACGGACTGGGATATACCTTAAACAAATGCTTGAAAAAAGCATGTGGAGAATATATTGGCAGAATGGATGCTGATGATATTTCTTATCCGCATAGACTCGGAGAACAAGTTAAGTTTCTAGAAAAAAATCCCCAGGTGAGCGTTGTAGGAACGTATGCTTCTATCTACGATGAAAATGGACTAATTTGGGGACAGAATTGCCCTCCCACAGAGCCAGTATTAGAAGATTGGCTTAAAGGACCCTGTGTAATTCATGCTTCTGTTGTTGTCAATAAAAAGGCCCTAGATGCGATGAAAGGATACGATATTGAGGCTAAGAGAATTGAAGACTATGACTTATGGCTGCGAATGTTGGCAAAAAACTATATAATTTGTACTATACCAATAGAGTTGTATGGAATTAGATGGGATTATAAGGATTATCTTCGAAGAATAAATAATAATAGAATTCTAGATTTTAAATATAGAATGAGACGATTCCATAAATTAGATGTGCCATTTTATAAATATTTTGCTTATTCCTTAAAAGTTCTCATTCCAATCTTAATCCCCAAATTTTTTCTCCATATATATCATTCCTATAAAATGAAACATCCATCAATTACTAGTAATATTAATAATTCACGTTATAATATAGAAGATTTATTGAATACGCTCAGAATACACAATTATGATAGTCCCTAATTTCATTAAGTATAACTCTATTTTTGATAAATGTATCTTTTTTCACAAAGAATGGACTAAATTTGACCAATCAAGAGTTTCATCGGATGAACTCTTAAAGATATTTAATCAATATTTTGCTCTATTTCCATGGGAGCAATTACCTAAAAACCCTAAAGGGTTTGATTTAGGCTGTGGTAGTGGCAGGTGGGCAGTTTTTTGCTCTCCTAAAGTGGGAGAATTGAATTGTATAGACTCTAGTGATGCTGCTCTTCAAATTGCGAAAAAAACCTTTCCGGTATCAATAATTGTTTTTACCATAGAGCGAGTGTTGATAATATTCCTCTAGATGATAATTCAATGGATTTCGGACAGAACAATACAACACTACAGGTGAAAAACCTTCAATAACAGATAGATATAAGGGCTAATGAGACAACAAGATACCCAATAGAGGCTGTCTCTCTCTCCGCCAGTTC
>Ga0187833_10006290_pt1 | contig 11020 bp, 9 predicted proteins | sample ETNtaG_37_FD_167968 | JGI IMG/M metagenome (GOLD analysis project Ga0187833, IMG submission 167968) | Marine microbial and viral communities from oxygen minimum zone, Eastern Pacific Ocean - ETNP2014_SV_400_PacBio MetaG (Illumina Assembly) | ecosystem: Environmental > Aquatic > Marine > Hypoxic... | reverse complement strand
CGAGAGATCCGAAGGAATCAAACCTTTATCGAGGGCGACCTGATAAAACAGCTCATCATAACTGATTAAGGTATTATCAAAATCGAGACCCAGAATCATTTTTTACTGATTACCTGAAGAATTTTTGCAGTAATATTCTCAGTGGTTAAACCGATCTCCTGACGAGCTTCATTCTGGTTTCCACAAGCCGTTAAAAAACGATCCGGTCCACCAAAGCAATACAATGTATTCAGATCCATTCGGTTTTGGTTTCCCCATTCAAGAATTGCACTACCAGCACCGCCAGCAATTCCATGTTCCTCTAAAACAGCGATAACAGAATAATGTGTAAATAAGTCTTGCAGTAACTCTGTATCCAGCGGTTTAACGGTATGTAAACTAACAACTTTGGCAGAAATTTTCTGTTCTTCCAGCCTTTCCGCACATTCAAGAGCAACAGGCAGCATAGTTCCTATACTCAAAAACGCAACATCTGTTCCCTCTTGCATGGTGATACCCTTGCCAATCTGAAAATCAGGCTCAGTGGTATGAACAAGAGGTTCTCCTTTTTTTCCAAGGCGAATATAGGTGGGAATAGATAATCGAAATGCGTCTTTCAAAGCCAATTTTACCTCCACACTATCCGCAGGACAGATCACATTCATATTTGGAAGCAAACGTAAAAACCCAATATCTTCCATTGATTGATGGGTTGCACCCAGTGAAGCATAAGACAACCCCGAACCGGTACCCACGATGATAACCGGTAAATTAGGATAACAGATATCTAGCCGGATCTGCTCCAGGCAACGTATCGTATTGAATGGTGCAATCGTATAGGTAACAGGCCGTAATCCTGTCGCTGCTAAGCCAGAAGCAATACCTGTCATACTGGCCTCTGCAACACCACAATTGTAAAAACGCTCCGGATGCCTTTCTTTATACGTATCGAATAGCCGATTTCCTATATCACCGGCTAACAAAACCAGTTCAGAGTGGGAGTCAGCAAGCTCACCAACCGCCTCTGCGAATGAATTTCTCATTTATACTCCCAACTCATCCTTGGCCTGTAGCACCTCTTCCTCCGTGGGGGTTCGATAATGCCAATTGTTATCATCCTCCATGAAAGAAATTCCTTTTCCCTTTACCGTATGCGCCACAATCATCGTCGGTGAATTTTGCTGTTCCGAAACGATCTTCAGCGTCTTTTCCATTCGTTCATGATCATGTCCATCGATTTCATGGACGCTCCAACCAAAACTTTTCCATTTGTCCACCAACGGATCCAGGGCAAGTACCTCCTGACTGCGTCCTGTTGCCTGCCACTTGTTAAAGTCGACGATACCACATAAATTTCCCAATTGATTTTTTGCAGCGAACATTGCTGCTTCCCAAACCGAGCCTTCGTTGCACTCACCGTCACTCATCAGCACAAAAACTCGAAATTCTTTTTTCATAATTTTAGCAGAGAGCGCCATTCCTGTTCCAATAGGCAGTCCATGCCCTAATGAGCCAGTCGCCGCCTCCACCCCTGGTATTTGAGGGGAAGGATGCTCTTCAAACAATGATCCTTTTTTGCCGAAAGTTTGCAACATCGATTCATCAATGACCCCTTTGTGTGCCAATATGGCATAGAGCGCAGCCGCTGCATGTCCTTTACTCAAGATGAAACGATCACGATCTGGTGAATCTGGTTGTTTCGCATCCAATCTGAGGATTCTTTCGTACAAGACGGTCACTATATCAATGCAGGAAAGAGAAGATGCCAAATGCGCTGCCTTGGCCTCGTATGTCATCTTCACAACTTCATAACGAAGCTGTGAAGCTAATAAATGAAGAGAATTTCTACCCATTTTACAACTTCAAGTGTTTCATCCATTTAACATTATAGCACTGCACCTCATCTTTTAGCTCTCCAGAGTTATATTTTTCGATAACCTCATCGATTGCATCTTTAATGAAATATTTTTTTTCAAATCCTGTGGCTTTCAGTTTATCCGAATTCTGACGATACGAACGTGGGTCATTTGATTCGGAGATAATAATTTCCGAAGGAACCTTCTCTTGAACTCGCTTCGCGATATCCAAGATCGAGATATTCTCAAATCCGGCGTTATAACAGCCAGAGGATAATTCCGGTTTTTTCAGAAAATGTAGATATACTCTGATCAAATCCTGTATGTGAATATTGGGGCGTGTCTGCTGCCCGCCAAACACCGTGATTTTTCCATTTTTTAAAGCCTGCATAGTTAACATGTTAACGCTTACATCCAGTCGCATCCTCGGAGAGTAACCACAAACAGTTGCCGGACGAATATTAATCACCTGCATCTGATCCTGATAGCTCAGTAATACTCTTTCTGCCACCATCTTAGTCTTGTTATAGACGGAGATAGGGACTAATGTGAGATCTTCCGTAACATGCTCTTCCTCTTTTATCCCATAGACACTTCCTGAGCTGGCATTAATAAACTGTAGTACTCCTGCCCTGATTGCCATATCTGCCAGTTGCTGTGCCGACAGAACATTCACTTCCCATGAAAGAGTTGGGTTCAATTCGACACTGGGATCGTTGGAAATATTGGCCATGTGTAAAATGCACTTAACACCCTCCAGATGGATGGAGTCCATATCTCGAACATCCTGTTTCAACATGGTCAGCCTGGGATGATCCGGCAAATAATTACCAAACCATTGTGTGTCAACAACAATGATCTCATGACCCTCGTTCAATAAGGTTTGTGTCAATACGGTTCCTACATAGCCGCATCCACCGGTTATTAAAATTTTCATGATCCTCCTTCTACTAACTACGGTTTGTGAATATAACTATCTGGTTGCTCCTGAAGGATCTCCAGATTGCTATCCAGCCACTCCAGGGTATGGAGTATTCCTTTCTCTAATGAAAACTGCTCCGTCCATCCTAAATCATTTCGTATTTTCTGGCTATCAAGCAAATACGCCTCATCTTTTCCTAAACGATCTTCAGCCACCTCAACAACTTCTTCAAACTTCTTCCCCATCGACATACAGATCTGTTCAACCAGTCCTCTAATTGAAACAGTTTCTCTGGTGGATATGTGATAAGTCTCTCCGGAAACACCATGTTGTGCAACGCGCAAGGTTGCATCGGCAACATCCTTTATATGAATGAAGGACCGAACTGAATGCCCCCCCCCGTGCAAAGGAAGCTTTTTTCCTAATCGTGCAAACAACATCGTACGGGGAATAATTCTATACAGTTGTTGTCCCGGGCCATAAACATTTGCGGCACGAGTAAAAACCACCGGAAAATGATACGCTTTAAAAAAACTCATCAGATGCAAATCACAAGATGCTCTGGAAACGGCATAGGGTGTGCTGGGCGCAAAGTTAAAATGTTCCTTTGCCCACCCCTCCATACTGCCATAAGCCTCGGGTGTAGTAACGTGTACATACTTTTTCAAAAAACTACATCTCCTCAATTGATCATGAAAGCGCACTTGCCCCACCACATTGGTTTGATACCAATGCTCAGGAGTCTGCCAACTTTGCGCCACCATCCCTTGTGCAACAAAATTCACAACATATTCAGGTTGGAAATCGTTGATAATCTGCATCAGGGCCTGTAAATCATGGTTCAAGTCAATTTGATAAAATTGATAATGTATTAATTCTGTTTTCCACCAACGATAAGGCAAGAACACAGAGTGTATTTCTTCTGACCGACTGACTCCTACTACTTCATAATTCTCTTGCAGCAAATGCCGGATAAAATGAGAACCGGAAAAGGAGTTACTTCCAATAACTACAAAACGATGTGTCATAATATTTTATTCGGAAAGAGGATTTTGGCTTAGCCATTGCATACACAAGTGCCCCACCATCAACTGCAAATCTTCTGAAATCTGCATATCATCGATTGGAAAATGAATGGAGTGCTGCGCTACCTCTTTACACTTTCCCCCGGAAAATCCCAAAATAGCAAAGGTTTGCATTCCAATTTGATTCCCAACCTCCAATGCCCGAATTACATTAGGAGAATTTCCGCTCCCTGAGAGTACTAATAACACATCACCTTTATTAGCTTTCACCTTCAATTGTTGAGAAAAAATATTGCCATATCCTACATCATTAGCCAAACAAGTGATGACAGATGCATTAGCAGGTAAAGCTTCCACATGCAACCCAATCCCATTTTCTCGATCAACCCCATAATTGAAATCATTGGCCAAATGAATGGCATTTCCTGCACTGCCCCCATTTCCACAAAGAAACAGTTGTTGCCGATCGTTCAATGCAATTCGCAATGATTTTGCCAAAAGCTCTACTGTTTCAAGATCCTGAAACTCTTTAAAGATCTCATTCAATTTCCCAGCATACTCGTTAAAGTGTTCAAAAAAACTATTCTTCATATCTCACTCTTTTAGGAAACCATCGACATTTTAGTATAGGCCAATAAGTCCCAACTCTAACTTATGCATCTATAATTTCATTATCAAGTACATTCTCTTCAGTAAAACGCCCTCGCTCCAGACGCAAAATTCTGTCACAGTGCTCTATTGTGGACAAACGATGAGCAATTACGATCAGTGTTTTCTTCCCTTTCAATAGTTGGATCTCAGAGACAATCTCTTTTTCAGTCTCATTGTCTAAAGCACTGGTTGCTTCATCCATAATCAACACATCCCTGTCATGGTAAAACGCTCTGGCTAACGCAACCCTCTGCCGTTGACCGCCGGACAATCGGATACCCCGTTCTCCTAATAATGTCTCAACTCCTTGAGGCAACTGACCTAACAAAGAAAATAGTTGGGATTGCTTCAAAGCCAATTCCACCTTTTTCATATCAATTTCATCGTCTGGGACACCAAGAGCCACATTTTTCTTCAATGAATCATCAATAATAAATATTTGCTGAGGTATATAAGCAATTTGAGATCGCCATTGATTAAGGACTTTATCAGACAATGGTTCTTTATCTAAAAAGATTTTCCCCTCTTCCGGCTCGAACAATCCCATCAACATGTCTATAAATGTAGTTTTACCCACTCCGGATGTACCAATCAGGCCTAGAGATTCCCCTTTATGGATCTTAATGGATAATTCTCGCAAGATTAATTCCCGAGTACCTGGGTATCGAAAACTGACATTTTGCAAATCCAGTAATTGAAAGGAGTGTTTTTTCATTTGAATATCCTTTAGCAACTCCTTAGTACTCTCAACAACCGCGGTAGAATCTGGTATTGTTTGTAAATCTTCCCAAAGACGCTTCACTGGGTATCGGTATACCTGTAATTCTGCCAAGCCAGATATTATTGTATTCGACGACGGTATTAAGCGTAAGGAAGCCACCCCAAAAGCTCCTAACATCGAAATAAATTGCATACCTGTGTCACCTCTACTCAATACAATAAGGCTTAATAAAACAACAAAAGCAATTAATATTGACTCAAAAACATATCGAGGAAGTATCTTTATAGTATCCTGAGATACATGAGATTGTGCATTTTTTTTACATGACTGAGTAAATGTATTGTAAAAGCTATCTTCTATTCCCAAAATACAAATTTCTTTAAAACCATCCAGACTTTCATGCACGGCTTTTATTATTGACTCTCCAGTTACAGTTTGAATTTTTCCTATTTCGAGTAAAGCAACTCTGAATTTCAGAAAATACAAGAAAGCAAATCCTCCCAATAAAACTAACAGCATGATCAACGCAACTGTATGCTGATAAGCCAGAAATAACAAGATCGCAACTAATGCAATACCTTCCGCCAACAGACGTAATAATATCTGCACTGCCGCTGCGTAACTTCCAACATGCTGTATTATTGACTGCAAATATTCAGCGCTATTTCTTTGTGTATATACCAAATAAGGCAGTCGTTGATATGTATGCATCAACTTGTTTCGTAACCGTATCTGTTGATTTGCAGAAAATTGGAATATATTTCTGTTAATTAAAACAATCCAGATATTCTTAATGATAAATACTAATAGAAGTAAGACTCCAAATATAAAAATTTGGTCCATACGATCTTCAATCTTTATAAATGGTGATATCCATTTAAAAAAATGAATTTCAGTTCCTGGATTTACTACCATATTAATGAATGGCACGATAATTCCGATTCCTAATATTTCAAAAAAGGATATCAGGACGAATTGGACTGAAAGCAAAGGAATCTTTTTTTGCCCTTCACCTAATATATCACGGATTTGTTTGATATATGAGTAGAAGTTTTGCAGGAATTTCACAACGTTGTTATAAAAGAGAAATTAAAATCTTGATATTATTGTTTGATAGATTGCAATGCTTGCTCTCTGTTCTCACCTGATAATAAAGATTCCTGTAGTTTCTTGAGTACTGAACCAACCCTTTGAAAAGCCATACCATCCTGGAAAGGGTCTAGCATTTTATAGATTTCTTTAGCATCTTGATATCTCTGCGTAGTTCCTTCATCAATGCAGTTTTGGATCGCCTCTTTTAACGGTTCGAGGTCTCGGAAAACAACCTGCCCTAGTCCACGATTTCCAAAACCATTGTTAACCATTCCGGTTAAATCCGCATGAAATGCCAGTGTTCCTGCAAAATAGCTTTCAGCCGCCGTCGTACTAATACCCAACCCAACCACTAAATCGCTGGCCATGCCAACCATTGCCGGAACCGCCTTCCTGGGACTCTCGCCAAGAAAGACAACAATTCTACCTTGTTCAATCAAATCCTCTAATTCTGGTATTTTTGATTTGATGACATCAAAAATCAGTCTCTTCTTAGGTTTCAAAAACAAAACTACCTGGCGGTTTTCCTCTAAAATATCGATGCACATCTTGTGGAGATTAAGTTGCATATTTTTACTATACAGCACATCATTCCCCATATTATTATCTTGATAGGAAATTATAAATTTCCCAGAATATTGATTGCGCAGTTCTATAGCACTATTCCTATGTTTTTCAAAATAGTGATCCGATAGGTATCCGGAAACAAATGCTGCAGGATAGTGATAACGTGTAAATATATTTTCAAAAAAATAGTTTGCCCAAGCAAAAAATACATCATAACATTTCTGACTATCAATTTGATAATTGGGAAAATTACTCCAATGACTTCCAGAATGAAATCCACCTAGATTTTCAATAGCTTGAGATTTAGTAAATTGATGAACCCCTCCATCGAACATTGACCATAAAATTTTAATATTGTATTGATGATAAATACTTTGCCAATAGCTAGCCCCAATATAGTACTTTAATAACTGAATATGAAGCCAAGTACTTTCTGCAGAGCCTATGAAATATTTACCTAACTTCACCAACCCAAATAATCCCTGCGTGAGATATTTGAACCCTGGCACAACTACCTGAGCATCATTCCCTCTGTGCTTTCCCACAATTCTTTTTAATGTAGTTCCTATGTCCCCTATCCGAACTCGATGTACCCCATACTTTGATAAGTTTTGTTGAGATTCTTCATCCAGTTCAGACATTTCTAAATGATAAACAGTATCTCCTGCTATCTTGGACAAGGGTAACCAAAACAATTCATTATTTTCATCTGGCCTGAACATGTGTTGATAAAATTCCACACCAAAGTTAATTGCATGAGTATCCTTTAGGGCGGTTCTATTCAAACGCAAGAATGTGGTGGTTATAATCACCGCAAAATCGATCAACCACTTTATAACGATGAGCATGTAACTGACAAGTCGACCTCGAAAATATTTTCTCGAAATCTTTTTGTCAGATTGAAAATTAAGTCGATTTGGGAAAGGAAAATATTGTGAGAAATAGATATTGTAAAAATTCAATGAAACTTGCCCACATTCCTGGCTTAAACGATTAGCAAAGAAGTTTTTAGTTAAAATAACTGTAGGTGAGATGCGGGATAACTTTTGGGCAAGACAAATCAATTCCATTGGCCGATACACTAAGTACAAAGCTTCCGCCATGAGGTATGCATTGACTTTATCCGCATTGTAAGATTGTTTATAAATCACATTACGGATGTCTACTCTTTGGCACCATTCATCTGCGGTTTCTTCCAAAAACAGGTTAATGCGTGAATGGATCAATTCATACAGACTGACCCCTTCCATTCGCAGTTCACTTAATACACAATCATTAATCTGAGAAAAGGTCGTCTTGCTAAACAAAGATATTATTCCAAGAAGAGGCTTTACCAAAATAGAGATTTGACAGTAATAAACCACCTTCGGAGTAAAGCCCTTTATCCAAATAATTCGAATGATGGATTCAATACATAATAGATCTAGCCATAATTCCTGAACATCATCTGATTCTTTGGGTGAAAAAGTCATTTCTTATTTGGATTATACTGATTCACAATTTCACTTCTATTTTAGCAGATAAATTTAAGATAGAAGGAAATGGAAATCAGGAAAAGCTATCTACCCGGAATATATGTCTCTTGTTGCTTGCAATCAAAATTATTAAACTCTATCAAATCATGTCTTAGAAAATTATCAGGTGTTTTCTAATGCAAAATACAGAACTTAAGAGGCTAAAAGGGGATCTGATGGATATGCTTCTGTCCCCTCTCCCGTTTTAAGCCAATGTTTATATCTCGATTTAATAATCCGGTCATTCAGTATATCATAAAATTCTACCCACTCCTCTTTAGTAAGATGTATTCCGGATAACGGATAATTAAATTCACGCATAACAGGCCTGTTAATCATCTCAACAAAAAATACTTCAAAATTCTGTGCATTTGTCTTCCATCTGTTTAATGGTTTTTTTGAAATCGTTTTTAGATCCTTGTCAAATGAGGAATCACCTTTCCATCTCTCTCCTTTTTTATTGGTAAATTCTAAAGCATTTAACAGAACGTTCTCAAATTCTTTTCCTAAGAAATTACAAATAGATCGCACGGTCTTGGAAGGATCATTGACAAGATCCTCATATTTGAGGCAATAATAATTTTCTTTACCAAGTGTACTAGAAAAATGTTTTGCAGATACAAAGGAATGCAAGGACGCAAATGCGGAATCAAGATATGCGTATCCCGGCTCATAACTTTCTACTCTGTATGAACACATAACGTCTCTTGGGTCTCTTAAAATATGGATTACTTTGCCTTCAGGGAACATCTTCAAGAAACCAGGTATTTGCCCCCAGCACACATTAGTCTTTTCTCCCCAACCCACAGCATCTCCCTTATGTTGCAAAGCTAACGATTCCATTATTGCGTCATAAATCTTTCTATATGTTATCTCCGTTGAAGTATCCAGGACGGATATAACGCTTTCAACATCCAGAGCAACATCCCATCTTTTCAAGATGCGAGCATGTATCTCTTTTACAAGATCTTCAGCATTTTTACGTAATTGAACGGGATTGTATCTATCATAAGAAAATCTCATAAAATGTACTAAATCATAAGTTACCCATAATTTGGAATGATTATTAAGGATTCTGCTTACGAGTGTAGATCCTGAACGATAGATGCCAGTTATATAAATTTTTGTTTGCACTTTTTACCGTGAAATAAGGTTAAAGGTTAAGAACTTTAATGAAAGTGTTACCATATTTATCATTTGTAGCAACACCTATAGCACTGACATCCTCTGCATGTATAGAATCGTAATCAAAAGTATAAGTCCATTTTGTCAAGGATGTATCAAAATCGAAATTATCATGAATAAATCTCTCTGACTTTGTTTTCACTGCTAAGAAAGGTTGAGGACCAAAGACTTCACCTTGTACAGTTTCTACCTTCAACAACAATCTTTCACTGTCTTTTTGTAGTGACACATCAAGTTCAACAGAATCGCCTGTATTGTCAGTACCATAGATTGCAGATCTGAACCCATCAACCGCTTCACAGAATTTAAATTTTACATCAGGATATTTCTCGCTGGCCCTAACAATCTTTTCTCTTGCAAAATTCACTTCGTATGCCATATCACGAAAATCATGGTTGGTTATTCCCATTATAGTAGCTTTACATCCATTTGCCCTGGTAAAAGCCTTGTCAACTTCGTCCTGTGTAAGTTCCCTTGCCCTGGTCATTATATCAAGACTCCTGCATATCCACCGTCTGCAGTTACCGGGAATCTGATAATTATCATGACTCGGTTGATAAATTGACCAATCATCAGGAGCAAGCCTCCAGTCCCCGGATCTTCCTCCGGCAATGTCAGTCTGACACTCATGAGTATCTTTTTCTTCACGATATGCCCAGTTACTTGGATCAAAAGGTATCCACTGCTCCAGAAACCAGTGACTATCCGGACGTTCTACCTGAAATCCTGCTCTTGATACGACAGGAAACCAGTTTCTTTCAATTACTCTTCTACAAAGTATTTCGTATAGGTGCGGAGAGTTTATAAAGCTTGATGCACAGCGATGTGCCTCCTTATATACTGACATTGGATGAAAGTGCCAATGCATTCCATCATTATTGGAACCTGTATCTTTAACCACCTTTCTGTAGTGGTCAAATATATTATGGACTCCAATGTCACGACGTCTTGGATTATACATATAATCAACATGATCAACACAATGCCAATTATATATCCAACCGTTTCCAAAAGAGTCTAACACTTCATTCCTGAATTCACTACTCATGACATTGATAAGCATGTTATCTATCTTGTCCCATGTATCATTGTATTGTAGATAATGTGGGTTGAAAACGTCTGTAATAACATTGGTGTTTTCTCCAAAGTCTATCTGTTTGTTTTGCAGTTTTATAAGATTTTCACGTGTCGCCACAAGTTTAATACCAAACAAATCGTACAGCCGTTCAAATGTTGCCTCTATTGGTTCATATAATGGCCCCTCTGTATCAATAGTATGAATTATATAAACTGTTTTTTCTTCGTTTGTAATCATTTTAGAACTATCTCCTCTTTAAGTCGTCTATCGCAATTTATGATTAATTATTTGGAAATGTCAAACAACCTGATACCTCAACTTCCACTCTCCATTTTCTTTCTTCCAGAGGTGGGGAGATCTGAACTTGTCACAAAGTCTAATAAAATGTTCAGGCTCCATACCTATGTGTTCCATTACCTCTTTAAAATAT
>Ga0187833_10006289_pt1 | contig 11020 bp, 11 predicted proteins | sample ETNtaG_37_FD_167968 | JGI IMG/M metagenome (GOLD analysis project Ga0187833, IMG submission 167968) | Marine microbial and viral communities from oxygen minimum zone, Eastern Pacific Ocean - ETNP2014_SV_400_PacBio MetaG (Illumina Assembly) | ecosystem: Environmental > Aquatic > Marine > Hypoxic... | reverse complement strand
TTTTGAGTAGCTTATTTTTAATTATAATTACAAATATAATCATTATCCATTCTGAATTAGAAAATAAAAAAATAAATACTAAATAAATGAATTATAAAATTTTTACTTTTTATTTTTGATTAAAAACTTTAGCTTTTTAATTGTTGTTATGAAATTGTCTATTAACCACTATGCCTTTTCTAGTAGTTGGGGATAGAATTAAACCGTCGATAAAAGTCTTTTAAGAGGCTTTTTGTCCTTGGATCTTGCTATTTTGCCATGAATAATCAAGGCTTTTAATTTAGCAAATGCTCGGGAATCAGTCTGGGTGTGATTTTTATGTAATCAAATAATTTGGTGTATATTGTTCTTGTCTATCATTATAATTTTTTAACATGTCTCTATCTCATACTGATATTCTGCTCATAAGACCGCCGGCAGTTGAATCTTTTAGATTTGCTACAACTTCAATAACCTTACCAATTGGTTTGGCCTACTTATCGTCTTCCCTCAAAGGAAAAAAATTGAAAGTCGAAATTTTAGATGCAGTAGGTGAAGCACCAAAAAATAGAACTGGTTACTATAAAGGATATTTGGTTGGCTTAGGTCTTAAAGAAATAGTTGAAAAGATTAATCCTAACACCCTCGCTATTGGAATATCGATAATATTTACCCATGAATGGCCTGCGGCAGTTAAACTTCTATCTTTAATTAAGAAAAAATTTCCAAATATACATTTAATTCTGGGAGGGGAACATGTTTCAGCAATGTCAGAGTTTAGTCTGATCACCTCTTGTGCAGATTATATTGTTATGGGAGAAGGTGAAGAAACCATAGTTGAATTAATAAAAGCAATAAAAAATGGAGCACCTTTTCAAAATATTGAAGGGATAGGTTATAAGATAAATAATCGAGTAGTTATAAATAATAGAAGGAATAGACGCCGAACCATTGATAAAATCTCATATCCTGATTGGGAATCATTTAATATAAAGGAATATCATAAAAACAGATTTGTTGGAGGCATGTATTCCAATAATTTGACTATTCCTATATTAGCTACTCGAGGTTGCCCGTATCAGTGTACTTATTGTTCAGCTTCAAATATGTGGTTGCCTCTATGGATACCTCGTGATCCAATACTTGTAGTAGATGAAATAGAATATTATGTAAAAAAATTTGGAGCGGGCAACTTTCCATTCCAAGATCTAACTGCAATAATTAAAAGAGATTGGATAAAAACTTTCTGTAATGAATTAATAAAAAGAAAGCTAAATATCACCTGGCAGCTTCCTACTGGAACTCGTTCAGAGGCTATAGATAGCAAAATTGCTTTTCTTATAAAAAAATCTGGCATGATCAGCATGGCATATGCACCTGAGTCTGGATCAGAAGAAACGAGAAAATATATAAAGAAAAAAATGAAAATAGATCGACTTTTTAACAGTGTGGATGCTGCAGCCAAAGCAAATCTAAATGTGGCAGTTTTTCTCGTTATAGGATTTCCACACGATCTTCCGAAGCATCTTAATAAGAATTTAGATTTTGTTGAACGATTAGCAAAACATGGTGTAACCGATCTTTCGATAGGTTATTATATGGCTTTGCCAGGGACAGAATTATTTCATAGCTTATATGATTCAAATAAAATTAAATTAGACATTAAGTATTTTAAACACATTCTTGATAGTTTGGCTCTGTTTCCTTCTCAAAGATATTGTTCTGCTATATCTGGTTTAAGTCTATTTTTTTGGAAATTAAAGTTTTATTTAAGATTTTATAATTCTAAAAGTTCGATAAACGGTAAATTTGGTCTGTTTAGTTCCTTTAAAATTATTCTCAAAGGTTTATTTTCTAACAAATCACATGAATCTAAGCTTCAGACAGCATTTCGTAATGCTTATATAAGTCTAGTTGATACCCTAAAAAGCAAAAGAAAACGTTGGATTTCCAAAAAAGAAGAATTGGAATTATTTAAAGAGTGGGACAATGTTTACCGTCGGATAAGAAGAGAAAAAATATCAAAAGGTATAGTAAAAATTAGTCCTGAAGATACTCGAGAGTTATATAAGGGTAATGTTATAAATCAAGTTCAGAAAGAACATAAAACTACCAGAACCATATCTGTTTAATTGGAGAAGTGGTGGCCAGGGACGGAATCGAACCGCCGACACAAGCCTTTTCAGGGCTCTGCTCTACCGACTGAGCTACCTGGCCATTAACTAATATCTAAAAATAATTCTTCCTTTGGTTAGATCATAAGGAGTAACTTCAACTATTACTAAATCTCCGGCTAAAACTCTAATCCTATTTTTTTTTAATTTTCCAGCTGTATGTGCCAAAACTTGGTGATTGTTTTCAAGTTGTACTCTAAACATTGCGTTGGGCAGTAATTCTGTAACCTTGCCTTTAAATTCAAGTAAATCTTGTTTTGCCAATGTTTTAACCTTTTTTATCTAACCTAACATTCTTAGATCTTTATTAATTCTCTAAATCTTTAAAATCTGCTAATGTTATAACTAACGATTCAAGTGTTTCAATACTTTTTTTTAAAAAATTTCTGTTTTTCCAATTCAATAATCTTAACTTATTATATTTTATGTTTCGGAAAATGTTTAACTTCCCAAAAACGATCTTGGTCTTCAAGCATTATATCTATTTCTTCAGATTTTAATAATATATTACTGTTTCCAGAAAAGATTAAATTTATATCGTGCAAATTATTTTGGTTATAGCTGCCTTTAATCGCTAGTAATTCAAGATTTCTATTTTTCTGCTGTTGATTTATATTTTTCGCTAGAACTCTTTCTATAAAATTAAATCTTAAAACACTTTTGATTCTTTTGTAATTTCTGAACACACCTTTTTCAATATCCTCCCACATAAATCTGCTTAACATAATGATAAATATTTTATTTCTCTTTAAATATACGACATCCTTAATTTTAACAATCGAGTCCTGACAATATGCTGAGATAGTTTTTAAATCTTCAATATTTTTGCCAATAAGTTTTAATCGACTGATATTTTTTTCCATTCAATTCTTTTTATTTGAGCTCCACAATTAGATAATTTTTTTTCTATATTTTCATAACCTCTGTCCAAATGATAAACTCTATTGATAGTCGTTTTTGTTTTTGATGATAAAGCAGCCAAAACTAATGAGACTGAAGCTCTAAGATCCGTTGCCATCAATTCTGCCCCGTTAAACTTTTTTTTACCATTGATGATTGCTTGGTTGCCTTTTGTTTCTATTTTCGCACCCATCCTATTCAATTCTGGTACATGCATAAATCTATTTTCAAAAATATTTTCTACTATTTTAGAAACTCCATTAGCTTTACACATCAAAACCATGATTTGAGCCTGAAGATCAGTAGGAAAGCCTGGATAAGGGGAAGTTTTAAGATTTATTTTTTTAATATACTTTGAGTTGTGAACTATTATTTCTTTTGATTTTATAGTTATTATTACACCCATTTTTTTCATTACTAAAATCTCATTTTTAATTACTTTTGGATCAATATTTTTTATTTTAATTCGACCATTTGTTACAGCAGACGCAATCATATATGTGCCTGCTTCGATTCTATCAAACATCACTCTATAGGTTAATGGTTTAAGGTTTTTAACACCATTGATTTCGATTTTTCTTTTTTTAAGCCATTTGATTTTGCATCCCATTGTAACCAAAAATCTACTTAAATCTTTTATTTCAGGTTCACATGCGCAGTTATTAAGTGTGGTTTTGCCCTTAGCAAGGCAGGCTGCTATCATGGTATTTTCTGTTGCCCCAACGGAAATTTTTGGGAAAGTAATTTTATTTCCAATTAATCCATTTTTAGCAATTGCAATAATATATCCATTTTTAATTTTAAAATTTACTCCCATTTTTTTAAGAGCTCCAAGATGAAGATCCACAGGTCTTGAACCAATTGCACATCCACCCGGTAAAGAAACTTTTGCTTTATTATATCTTGCCAAAAGTGACCCTAAAACCAGAACCCCTGCTCTCATTGTTTTAACTAATTTGTAAGGCACAAAAGTATTAAGTTTATTACTATTAAGTATTTCTATTTTTTTTCTTTTTTTGTTTAATTTGATTTTTGAACCTAAGAGTGAGAGCAAATTAATCATTGTCTCTACATCTTTAACTAAAGGAATGTTTTGAATTATAACTTTGTTCTTGCTGATTATTGATGCTGCTATAATAGGTAAAGTTGCATTTTTCGATCCAGAGATATTAATTGAACCATTGAGTTTTCTTCCCCCAACAATTATTAATTTTTTCATTAATTAGATTTTAGGAAGTGTTACTCCAGATTGCTTCATATATTTTCCATTCCTATCGGCATAGGTAATATTGGGTTTTTCATTACCCTTTAAAAAAATGAATTGTGATGCTCCTTCGTTTGCATATATTTTTGCTGGGAGAGGGGTGGTATTAGAAAACTCTAGTGTCACATAGCCCTCCCAGCTAGGTTCTAAAGGTGTAACATTTACAATTATTCCACATCTCGCATAAGTAGATTTTCCTAAACAAATTACCAATATATCGTTTGGTATTTTAAAATATTCAATCGTGCTTGCTAAAACAAAGGAGTTGGGTGGAATAATACATTCGTCTCCACTTTTGGAAATAAAATTACTTTGTTTAAAATTCTTAGGATCAACTATTTCCGAATTCACATTTGTAAATATTTTGAATTCATTTGAAACACGCGCATCATATCCGAAGGAAGAAAGGCCGTAGGAAATCTTGTTATTTCTTAATTGTTTATCTTCAAAAGGGCTAATCATATTATGATTGGTCGCCATTTTTTTTATCCATTTATCAGATAGAACAGTCATTTTTTCTTCTTCTTATTGTATTTATTGTATTTTTTCTGAAATTCTTTTCTTTTTTTAAGATTCTTTTTTAATACCTTTTCAAGTTTTTGAAGGTATATATCATTCTTATCCATTTACTCACAAAATTTATTTTTTGTTATTTGGATTAGTTAAATCCTCTAAAGTGATAGGTTTTTGGATATCATGCATTAATGGTTTGTTATTTTGCTCCGTATCTGTAACTTTTCTTTTTGCTTTTCTTGCTGCTAAACGCGCCTCTCTCTTAGCTTGCCTTAACACGGCTCTTTCACCTCTTTTTGACTTATAATCATAATGAATGCCCATAAAAACCTTCTCATATTTTTTTATATGTTTACTTTGTTAAAAGTCAATTTTCAAGTTACTATTCAATGATGGCTATTTTGAAGCTATTATAAATATCTTTTTTTAACATTTGATGCATATTATGAGCCCACATAGCTCAGTTGGCAGAGCACTTCCATGGTAAGGAAGGGGTCGTGTGTTCAATTCGCACTGTGGGCACCAGAACGAATACCTTTTCTAGATATTATGAATTTGTTGTTGAAAATCAGTTAATTAATCAGAAATCGAATATCTAATAATACAATAGATTACAACAAAAGCATCTAGAAAATTAACTTTTAACAAAGTAAACATATAAAAAAATATTCGATAAAAGAAAAGAAATGACAATTAAATTAATAAAATATTATTTAAAGAAATACAAACAATGAATATAAGAAAATTCAACAATTATTTTTTTATATATTTGTTCTTATTATTTCTTTTTGGAATTTTTTGGTTATACATAAAACATTCTGTTGGAAATGATTCCACCATTTCAGAATGGTTTATAAATTATCAGGGTGGTTTTACAAAAAGAGGTTTGATTGGAGAAATATGTATTCAGATTGCAAAATATTTTGATTTGAGTCTTAGATTTGTAATATTTTTATTTCAATCTTTTATATACACAATTTTTTTAATTCTAATTTATATTTTTTTTAGAAATACACCGATACCCAAAAATTTAATAATTATATTGTCAATTTTTACGCCAATTTTCTTGTTATATCCTATTGCTGAAATCGAAGTTTTGGCTAGAAAAGAAACATTTATATTTATTGGTTTTATATTATTTTTGAATATTTCAAATTCCAATTACTCAAGTAATCTTCCTCTTTGCTATGTTTTTTTTATTTTACCTTTTTTATGTTTGATTTGGGAACCCGTAATATTTTTTTTTCCCTTCATGGCAGCAGTCTTGATAATTAGACTTGAAAATAATCAAGTCAAAACACTTTTACGTAAAATAATTATATGTTTTATTCCTGCATTAGTAATATCGGCGATAATTGCTACCAATCCTATTACTAAGGAGAATCATAATATTATGGCAAATTCTATAGAATTGGAAAATTTTGGAGCAGGACCAGCTAGATCAGGTGAAAGATGTTACATGTCCTGTAATATGTTGCAAACCAGATCTTCTATTATTTCACAATTTACTAAAAATTTTGAATCATATTCATTACATCCAGAAGTTTTTTTAAGATATCCTTTGATAATATTATTTGGCTTTGCTCCAATTTTTTTACTAAGTTTCAACACAAAATTAAGAATAAAAGTTTTCTTTTTTGAACGTTTTAAAAATTTATTTTATCCAATTTTATTAATATTAACCCCTATTTTGGTTTTATTTTCTATGATGGGCGATTGGGGAAGAATAGTTAACATTAGCTATACATTTACAGTGCTTTTTTATTTTTATTTGCTTAAAAATAATTTGTTAAGGATTAATTTTAAAAATATAACAAAAAAAATAACTTTTGTTCAAAATAAAAAATCTTTGCTTGTTTTGTGCTTCATTATTTATGCCTTTGGATGGAATCCAAAAACAGTTCTTACAGGAGACGTTGCTTCTTTTCCGGGATATAGAATACCATACAAAACAATGAAAGTTTTGTATTATAAAATTATTAATAATTAAATGGTCAATTTACGCAGACGGAACTTATGACGACTATTTATTCTTTAAAGTAATTTTTCTTAATTACAAATCCTATTGTTAAAAGTATAAAAAAACAAACGATTGGAATGTAAATTTCAGGAGAAAAAAGAACATTAACCACGGTAAGTTTTTCGTTTTGATCAATAATATTTTCTATACCGTTTCCAATAGAAACCGTAACAAACATGGATGGCATACTCCCAAGAAATGTTGCAATAATATAATTTTTGATAGACATATTAAATAATATTGGCAAAGTGTTTTGTACTGCGTAGGGAGTACCTCCTCCACCAATAAATCTGAAGAACATAAAATAAACAAGTTCATTTTTATTAAAAAATTTTTTTAATTTTGAAAACTTTGGGGCAAATTTTTTTTGGATAATATCACGAAAAAATAATCCAGCCAAAAAATATAATAACGTTGCTCCTATTGTTGTAGAAGTAAGCACAATTAATATTCCCCACCATTTACCAAAAACAAAACCTGAAAATATTAATAATGGCATAGCAAAACCAAGCAATAACGTCCAAACAATAGAAAAAATAAAAAATAGAATAGTTAAGGTTAAAAAATTTTCATGTTTATAATTTAAAATTGTATTTTTGTTTAACCTTATAAACTCATAACTAAAGAAATCTGAAATATTATAGTTTGTTAATAGAAATGTGATTCCTGCTACTAATAATAATAAATAGATAGATCCTATGACCCATCTAACATTTAATAATTTTAGGTTCATAAACAAATTTTAATCTGTACATATTAACTCTTATTACTTATAAATATCAAAAATTTCACAAAGAACTATACTAATTTTATGAAGAGAACATACCAGCCAAGTCGTATTGTCAGAAAAAGAAGGCATGGATTTAGATCTAGAATGAGAAAAAAAAGTGGAAGGAATATCCTTTCTAGAAGAAGATCAAAAGGCAGAAGAAGACTGTCTACGTAGCTTTAATGATAAAATTGAGAAACCCCAAATCTGATTTTCAATTTAAGAAATTATTAGAGCAAAAAAAAATTCATACTGATTATTTTTCAGTTTATTTTGGCAAAAATTTTACGAAAAAAAATAACAATAAACTAAATATTAGCTTCATAGTGAAAAAAAAAATAGGCAATTCAGTAATGAGAAATAGAATTAAAAGAAGATTGCGATCGGCAATTCAAAAAAAATTGAAAGATAAAAAATTTATAGATATTAATTATTCTTATATAATATTTGGAAAATCAAAAATTTTTACTGAAAAATTTTCGATTATCTCTGATGAGTTGGATAAAACTTTTTTTAAAATCAATCAAATAAATAATTAGAATGAAGTTCATAAATTTAATTTTAATTTTAATAATAAAATTTTATAAATATTTTATATCACCCTATATTGGTTCGAGGTGCAGATACCTGCCAACATGTTCTGATTATTTTAGAGACTGCATTAAATTAAATGGAGCATTTAAAGGATCTGTACTAGGAATAAAAAGAATTTTAAGGTGTCATCCGATTAAATTTTTGGGAGGAAGTGACGGATTTGATCCTGCACCAAGTTTAAACACAAGGAGAAAAGAAAAATAATATGGAAGGTAAAAATCTTATTTTAGCAATTTCTTTATCTGCATTAGTATTAATAGTATGGTCGGTACTTTTTGCTCCACCACCTCCAACTATTGATAAGGAACAAAATAAAATAGAAAAAACTCAGAAAGAGAACGATATAACCTCTCCTTCTTTAGAAACTACAAAAGAAATTAAAGCTATGTCTAGAGTAGATTCTTTAAAAATGACAAAAAGAATTCCTGTTGAAAACGAAAGTATATCTGGATCCATTTCTTTAACAGGTGGAATTATAGATGATATAATTTTTAAAAATTATAACCAAAATTTGAAATCTGAAAAAAAAGTAATTTTATTGAGTCCAAATGGTTTGAATGAGGGCTACTATATTGAAACCGGCTGGGCTTCTACTTATAAAGATGTGGATTTGCCAAATAATAAAACAGAGTGGTCCGTGGTTGGTAATTCCAAACTAACTCCCAACAATCCTGTTACTCTTAAATGGACAAACAATAAACAAATCACATTTTTAAAAACTATCGAATTAGATGAAAAATTTTTATTTAAAATAAAGCAACAAATTAATAATAATGGAAATAATAATTATGACTTTTATCCATATGCCCAAATTGTAAGAGATAAAAAACCCGAGATATTGGGATACTATATACTTCATGAGGGTTTCATTGGTGTATTTGATGAAGAGCTTAAGGAAGAGGATTATAAAGATATAGAAGAAAAAAAATTTACAGCAAATTCTTCCTCAGGTTGGCTAGGTATAACTGATAAGTATTGGATTACAGCTATTGTTCCGGAAAAAAACAAGAATTTTAAGTCGGAATTTATTTATGATAAAAATTACAGAGCCAACTTTATACAAACTAAACCAATCCAAAGCTCTCCGAATCAAACAATTTCAAGTGAAATAAGAGTTTTTACTGCAGCAAAAGAAGTGGCGATCATTGATTCGTACGCTGAAAATCAAAAAATAGAAAAATTTGATTTAACAATAGATTGGGGATGGTTTTATTTTTTCACTAAACCTCTATTTTTTATTGCAGATTATTTCTTCAAACTGACTGGAAATTTTGGGATTGCAATTATTTTGATAACCGCATGTATAAGGCTGATATTTTTTCCTTTGGCAAACTATTCATTTAGATCAATGGCAAAAATGAAAGTTCTACAGCCAGAAATGGTAAGACTAAAGGAACTACACAAAGACGACAAGGTGAAGCTTCAACAAGAAATGATGGCTTTATACAAGAGAGAAAAGGTCAATCCCATTTCAGGTTGTCTTCCAGTTATGATACAGATTCCATTTTTCTTTGCAATTTACAAAATGTTGTTTGTAACAATCGAGATGAGGCAGCAACCTTTTTTTGGATGGATACAAGATCTTTCTGCTAGAGATCCCACTTCGGTATTTAATTTATTCGGATTAATTCCTTGGGATCCTCCAACTTTCCTAATGATCGGGGCTTGGCCAATTATGATGGGTATTACAATGTATATTCAACAAAAATTAAATCCAACGCCTCCCGATCCAATACAAGCAAAAATTTTTATGTTCTTTCCATTGTTTTTAACAATTGTTTTAGCTCCATTTCCTTCTGGTCTAGTTGTTTATTGGACTATAAATAATATTCTAACCATGGCTCAACAATGGATAATAATGAAAAGAACTAAAGTTAAAACTGTTTAATTAATGTTATCACCTGAAAATTTAAAAAATCAAATAAAACAACTATGGCCTGACAACGGTCCCTCAACAAAAGAAGTTTTTAAATATTTAAAAAAATATCAGAATGAAAAAATAGTTATTAAATGTGGGGGAAGGGTTCTTCTAGATCCAATTCTATTAGATGGCATGATTGGAGATATAGCCATTTTGAAAAAACTAGACTTAACCCCCATTCTAGTACATGGAGGTGGTCTTGGTATAAAGAAAAAATTGGATGAATTAAATATTGAAAGCACGTTTATCATGGGGCTAAGGGTAACCGATAAAAAAATGATAAAAATTGTTGAAGAGGTAATGATTGAGTTTAATAAAAAAATTGTTAAAGCCTTGGAAAAAAAATCTTGTAAAGTAAAATCTATAACAGTTAAAGAAAACAATATAATTCATGTTAAACAGGAAAATAAAAAATTGGGATACGTTGGAAAGCCAATAAAAGTTAATACTGACTTACTAGATGATATACTTCTGGAAGAGTTTGTTCCAATAATAACACCGATGGGATTAGATCAAGAAGGACAAGCATATAACATCAATGCTGACACAGCCGCAGGTGCTTTAGCAACAAGCCTTAAATCAAGAAGATTATTATTAGCAACAGATGTTGATGGAGTTTTAGATGAAAATGAAAAATTAATTTCTGAAATTAAACCAACAGAAGCAGAAAAACTAATTAATCAGCAAATAATTTACGGTGGGATGATACCAAAAGTGAGAACATGTATTGATGCTGTAAATAATGGAGTTAGAGGTGTGGTAATAATCGATGGTAGAAAACCACACTCCATTCTTTTTGAAATATTTTCAGATCAGGGTGCGGGAACTCTTATAAGAAAATGAAAAAATTACAAGCAATCAAATGTTGGATATTTGACCTCGATAA
>Ga0187833_10006288_pt1 | contig 11021 bp, 16 predicted proteins | sample ETNtaG_37_FD_167968 | JGI IMG/M metagenome (GOLD analysis project Ga0187833, IMG submission 167968) | Marine microbial and viral communities from oxygen minimum zone, Eastern Pacific Ocean - ETNP2014_SV_400_PacBio MetaG (Illumina Assembly) | ecosystem: Environmental > Aquatic > Marine > Hypoxic... | reverse complement strand
GATTTTGGGTAAGACGAAAGAAGATCCTGAAGATATTTATGATTTTATTAAAAGAGATATTGATAAGATGAGATTTCCTGATTTTAGTAAGTATGATAAGTTTTTTTTAATTATTCCTCCTGAGTTTGGGGTTGGGATAAAGAGGATGTTAGGGGTTAAGTTTATTGAGTTATTTGGTAGAAGGATTGCGTATAGTGTTGAAACCAGTGAATATATCAAACATGCAACTACTGTTGTGCCCTCTAAAGAATTATTTATTTCGTTTGGAGAGAAGAATGAAGGTTATGGGAAGAAAGGAGATAGATTGTTTGTTCCGTTGCCGAAGAATGTTGGGTTTGGAGGGATGATGGCGATAAGTTATTATGTGATTGGGAAGATACAGAAGGCGCATCCGCCGTATTTTAAGCGGAATATTGGTGAGTACGTTAAGGATGCTTCGAAGGTTTTTGGGAGTGAGATTAAGGCGATTGTTGAGTAGATGCTAGTTTTTAGGCTTAAAGACCCAATAAGTTGGATCGTGTTTGGCTCCTAATCTCCTCTTATATCTATTTAGACTCGGTAGCTCAGATCCTCCAAAATTCAGCTTATTAAAATTTAATTTTTTTAATTTCTCAATTAATATTGAATAAGAGTAGGTAGGAATAGCTGTAAATCCAGTCCAATCATTAACACGGTGGAAATTAAGTTTCTTTGCTTCTCTCAAGGTGTATCCGGTATATAATCCAAACTCATTATTTGATAAAGACTCTCCAACAAAAAAAGAAACTGGTGCATCTCCAAGATGTCCCATCCAAGCCGAGACTCCTGTTAAATTTAAAATTTCCAGATCTATAGAATTATGATGGTCTTCGGGAGTAGATCCAATCATTTTACCACTTTTCGAGAGCATTGAGAAATGAGATTTTAATATGTTTCTTGCATAATCAACATCGTATTGAGAAAATTTATTCAGACTATAGCTTAGAGAATTTCTTTTCAGAAAATTATTGAATCTATTTGTATTTCTTTTGATTTCCTTACTAGGACTATTTATATCTACGATAGAATTATTATAGGTATCATCTTCTTTAAAAGCTTCAGGATGCCAGGGTGATTCTTCTATTGGCAGAAAATCTTTATTAAGCAATGATTTATATTGATTTAAATTAAGAAATCTAGCATAGATGCCTTTACAAGGAATGTCTGATTTTAAAACCTCTTCCGTAAACTGTGCGATACAATCACAATTGCTCTCTAAATCTCTTCCCCTAGGGGCAACTATTGTTATATATCCTTCGCTATCTCGAGTATCTAATTCTCTTTTAAAATATCCAATAGAAAAAAGATTGTTTCCATCCTCATAAATTAATCCAAAGGGATTGTTACTTTTCCCTCTAAGATTATTACCATTTGAATATAATGCAAAAGATAGAGTGCTGACCCCAAAACTACCATCTTTATATTTATCCACTATATGACTTTCATTTGGCGAGAAAGGTCTTACTGGTTGAAACATATCTACTAAGTTTTCTTCGATCTTATCCCTTAACGCATATTCTTCCGTTGTTACCATAGTTTTCTCGTAATATGTTTATTAATAAATCTTTGTTGTAATAATTATTACAAATATTTATAAAGTAAATATTATTAGGATTATTATGAATAGTGGAGTTTTGAAAGAGTTAAGATTGACAAGTAATGAGATTAATATCTTTTTAGTTTTAGCTAGAAAGGGTGGGATGAGTGCTACTGATGTCGCAAAAGATACTGGGCTAAATAGGCCTTATGTTTATTATGCTTTGGAAAGATTGCTTGAAAAGGGATATGTTTCTGAACTAAAAGTTAAAGGTAAAAAACTTTTTCAGGCTGTTGAATCTGGGCAGATAATCTCACTTGAAGAGGAGAAAATTGGAGCCCTGAAAAGTTTTATGAAAGAACTTGAGAAACAAAGGAAATTAAAGGACAAAGAAATTTCTGTGGAAGTTTTCAAAGGAAAATATGTTGTTAAGAACATTTTTAAAAAATGTTTTGCTGAGATTCTTTCAGGTGAAGAAATATTATATATAGGAATTGATGAAGAAAAAATGGAGGAGATTGAACCTATTTATTTAGAGAAGATATTGAATTATTTTGCTCAGGATAATATTAGTGAAAAGGTAATAATTAGAAAAGGTGGGAAAAGACTTTCTTATGCTAAAAGTACTAATTACCGAGAGCTTGATAAATCGATAATTGGAAATACTGCAAAGATCATTTATCAAAATACGGTTATAGAATTAATATATAGTGATCCTATTTATGCAATTGTTATTGAGAATAAAGAACTAGCTAAAACTGCCAAGAAACAATTTGGGATTTTTTGGAAGATTGCTGACAAAAAATGAAAATAGAAATAGATATTAGTGGACAAATACAACAAATCAATTATGATTCTTCTCTTGGTATGAAAAGAGAAGACGGATTTGAGAAGAGTGTTTTTCTGAGAAGTAAGGACAAAAAAGATATATTGAGAAAATATAAGGGGCAAGTCATAGACTTAATTGAAAAGATACATGCAATATTAATTTATTATTGCATTATAGATGAATTGAATACAGTCAGTGAGATAAAAATCTGTAAGGATGTTAATTTTAGGGTTTTAAAAAATATTCTACCATTGTTATTTAAAGAACATGAATATCTTAGAGGAATTAAGATACTAATGAGAAAAGGTGGTGATCCAGATTCTAGGGCACATCGGATTGCATTAAGAACGTTTAGAAGACAAAAATATGCAAGTCAGTTGATAACAAAAGAAATGATGGAACTATTATTATTTGAATTTAAAAGGTAAGGGTGGTTGACTAAGTCACAATTCCCGATTATGCTGTGCTTCAGCAAAGTCCACACAGCTCCTCCAGGCAACCCTTACTGTATAGCAATGATTAAAAAGTATATAAAACTTTGTATTGTTATGAAAATAGTTAATGGTTCTCGGGAAGAGTTGGAGAAATTTGGAAGTGAGTTTCTTTTTGATAAGCTTTCGGAAGTTTTGAAGGATAAGGATCATGTGGTTTTTGGAGTGGTTGGAGGGAGGAGTGTTTCTGGGATTTTGAGTGAGTTGGGAAGTAGGGAACTTGATTGGGAGAGGGTTCATGTTTTTTTTGTTGACGAGAGGTTTGATTCTATTGATAGTGATGTTAGTAATTTTAAGGTTGTGAGTGAGAGTTTGGGGAAAGGTGTGATTCATGGGTTTGATTATAAAAAAGATATTAAAGAATATTGGGATGAATTTTTGAAATATGGTAATGGGTTTGATGTTGTGTTATTAAGTAGTGGAGAGGATGGGCATGTGGGGATGTTGTATCCTGAGCATTTGTCTGTTAAGAATGATGATGAAGGATTTATTTTTATTGATGATTCGCCTAAACCTCCCTCAAAGAGAGTTGGGTTTACGCGTCGGGTGATTGAAAAAGCTGAGAGCGGGGTGTTGGTGTTTTTAAGGGAGGGGAAGAGAGAAGCTTTTGAGAGGTTTGAAGATGCTTCGGTTTCGGTTGAAGAATGTCCGGCTAAGTTGTTTAAGTGTATTGATGATGGATTGGTTTTGGTTGGTAGGTAGAGGGGTTATATTTGGTAGAGAGATAATCTTAATTTGTATTTTTGGAATCTATGGTTGGTTCCGTTAGATTTATGAGAACTATCATTTATACTTTCATAGGTTAGTCCCCTTCCAGCTTTGATTAATGTTTGTTCTCCAGCAATTAATTGCATTCTTTCGCTAGTTCTAAATTCGTCTAATCCATCCTGAGCTATAACCCATGGGTCGTTATTATTTTTTTGTTGAGTGTATAGACTAATTGTTCTTGGAATTGATCTTCCATTGAATCCTACAATACTCATTATAATATCTTTTATCATAATTTTGTTGAATATTGGTAATTTATAAATCTATGTGGAAGGGGATTTTATCAATATATTTATAAAAATAGATTGTTTGTGTTGTTGAGGTGATATTATGAAAATAGGTTTTATTGGACTTGGAAGAATGGGTGGGAATATGGTTCTTAATTTGATTGATCATGGGCATAAGGTCGTGGTTTATAATCGGACTAGTAGTGTTACGCGGGGTTTTGTTCGGAAGGGAGCTGTTGGTTCGTATTCATATTCTGAGATGGTTGGTAAGTTGCCTAGTAAGGGGAAGGTTGTTTGGATGATGGTTACGGCTTCGGTTGTGGATAGGGTTATTGATGATGTTTTGCCTTTGTTGAATCGAGGGGATGTTTTGATTGATGGAGGGAATAGTTATTTTAAGGAGTCTGTAAGAAGAGCTAAGAAGGTTGAAGGGAAGGGAATTAGTTATTTGGATGTGGGGACTTCGGGAGGGGTTGATGGGGCTCGGCATGGGGCTTGTATGATGATTGGTGGTAATCGGAAAGTTTTTAGGGATGTTGAGAAATTGTTTAGAGATATGTGTGTTAAGGATGGTTATGGGTATATGGGGAAGAGTGGTAGTGGGCATTTTGTGAAGATGGTGCATAATGGAATTGAGTATGGGATGATGTCGGCGATTGGGGAAGGATTGGAGGCTGTTAGGAAGTTTTCTAAGGGGTTTGGGACGGATCTTAAGGAGGTTAGGAAAGTTTATAGTCATGGGTCGATTATCGAGGGGAGGTTGATGGGGTGGGCTGATAAGGGGATACAACGGCCTTATTATCGAAAGATAAGTGGGAAGGTTCCTCGAGGGGAGACTGAGGGAGAGATGGAGAATTTAATTGGGATGGCAGATATGCCTGTGTTGAAGACTGCGGTTAGAGAGCGTAAAAAGACTCGGAAGAAGGCCTCGGAGTTTGGTAAGATAATTAGTGTTATGAGAAATGAGTTTGGCGGGCATAAGTTTAGTGGGAAGGGGAAAAATTAGTTTTTAATACTCTTGCAAAATTTGTAAGCATCGTCTTGAGGTTTGTAGTTAACTAGTTTTTTTGTTCTTGTTAGGTTCATGTAGAGTTTTTTGTTGTTTGAGGATCCTGATAGGATTCCGTATTTGACGGATTTTGGTGCGGTTATGCATTTGTGGATGAGTTGGGCGAGGTCTCTTTGGCTGATGACGTAATCGTAGTTGTCTCGAGTTAGGCAGACTCTTTTTCTTAAGTCGTTTGAAACGTAGGCTCCGATTCTTATGGCTAGGCATGATAGGTTGTGGTTATTTGAGTAGATGTAGCATAAGGATTCTCCGAAGACTTTTGAGGCACCGTAAAGGCCGGATGGTTTTGGTGAGTGGTTTTCGGATATCTTCTTTCCTAAGGGGTAGCCTCTGATGGCGTGGACGCTACTTGCGTAGATGACTCTTTGGACTTTTGCTTGTTTGGCTGCTTCGAAGACGTTGTAGGTTCCTTCGATATTTGGTTTTAGGATTTCTTTGAAGGTTGCTGATGGATTTGATTCGGCGGCTAGATCTAAAACAATGTCTATGTTTTTCATTGCCTTCTTAAGACTTGTTATAGATGAGAAGTCTATTTTTACTGTTTCGTAGTTTTTAATAGTTAGTTTTTTTCTGGACCCTAAAATGAAATCGTAATCTTGCTTGTACTTACTTTGATATTCTTCTAGAATTCCTGGGCCGACTCGGCCTGTTGCACCTAAGAAGAGAACTTTCTTTTTTTTCATGGATCACCTTTTGCTTGTGATAATAATGATGCGAGATATTTAAAGGTAATGTGGATGAGAGGAATTGGAAAGTTTTAAAAGAGGATATTTGTTTGATGTTAGATGGAAAAGGAAATAAAATGTAAGGATTGTGGGACTGAGTTTATGACTTCGGTGAATGCTAGGTATCCTCGGAAGTATTGCGATAAGTGTAGTTTGGAGAGGAAAGAGGCTTATGCGAAGATTGGGGAGATTAAGTTTGAGGATTGTGAGGATTGATTGAGGATAGTGAACAAATGTGTTTGGTTCGTCACTCTAATCTGTCCAGCTCATGTAACAAAGCTACATAGTACTTACCAAATTGTTCTTTTTCTGCCAGTCTTGTTGTAGAATCCCACTGATATCTTATGGGTAATTCTCCTAAATGTTCATCGTTCCTAGGCTCAAATATAGAACCACCTTTATCGAAATTATTGTGATTATGGGTTGTCCATATTCCACCCCTATTCAGTTCAAATTTGACATGATCATGAGAATCTTGAACGTATCTTGAGGGAACGCCCATATGACGCGCTAAAACTACTGCTAGTGTGGCAATACCTTTGCAATTTGCCCGATTATTCTTCAATGAGGTTGTAGGATCTATGTGCTCTTTGGTATGTGTAAAAATTGCTTCCCATCCCTCAAGTTTAGGCAAATGTCTAGGATTAGTATCTTCTGAATAAGGGAAAGTTTCTATGAATCTTTTGTATTTATCAAAATCCTTTAAATCTTTGAGCTGTTCAGGTACTCCAAAAGGGGCCCTACTTATTGGAAATTCTCTTGCTAGGCAAACAACAGTATCATAAGATTCAGTTGGTCCCGGGTTATCTATACCAATTGCATAAAAAATCTCTGCAGTGGTTACGGGTCTAAGATAAATATCCAAATCGGTATCTATTCCTATTCTATCTAATTGCATAGTGTTATTTTAAAACTTTATTATTTAAATTTATCTATATGTAATTACTTAAGGATAAGAACATGCGCCGTGGGACTCAGAAATTGGAAATTTCTGATCCTTCGATTCTGACGAATCTTCAGGGAATCTAACTCCTCGTTCGATTCGATGCGCCATGGGAATCCCACACAAATGTGTTCGGTTCTTACTTTTTAGTATTAATTAAATCTTTTAGTATGTTTCCAAAACTCCTCAAAATAAGCGTAAAATGAATCTGCGATATCTTGATCTTTGATCTCAATAGCTATCTCTTTGCTCTGAAGACCAATTACAATAACATCCTTATAACCAAAAAACCAAGCGGGCGTCTTAATATCTATATGCATATATCTTGAATCACAAAGTGCATAACTATTCCTATTCTTCAATACTTCTCTTGGGGTATCTTTATTAAATAGTAATCTACACTTGATTCCAGCCTTAACTCTTTTAAGATGATCTTTATTCCAATAGATATGATATTTTTCTTCTTGAAATTCGGGTATTCCTAGATAATAAAACTCGTCACCTTTTTTCAAAACAGTATACAATTTTTCATGAACTGTCTGAATTCCCTTGAATCCTTCATAAATTTGGGCCTTACTTTTTGGTGATCCTTGTTGCTTAGAGATTAATAAAGGTAATAGATCTATAACTTGATCTTTAGTATCTTCAAGAAAATTCTTCCTCTCATCAATATAATCAATTATTTTATTAGGCTGAGACGCTTGATAATACTTAGTCTTCTCTTTAACTATATAAGATGCCAATCCCTTTTCAATAAGCTTATTCAATATCTGAGGTGCTATGGATCTTGCCACCTTTGATTTTTCAATAATTGGGCCTGTTGTTGATGATCCTAACTCTAGCAAAGCTAAATATATTTTAGTTTCTCCATCAGTTAGTCCTGCCTCACGAAGGGCTGATATTTCCATAATAATTATAAATTATTTGCATATATAAATCTTACTACTTGCATACCAGTGGTGGTGGGATAATATTTAAGTACCCTTTTTTGTCAGACTTTTTATGGAATACAATATAGATCCTAAATTAATGAACGCTTTTAGAAGAAAGGAAGCTAGGGATGAAATGAGAGATAGAAATAAGGATAGCGAATTTACTAATAGTGACGAACTTGTAATAAGCTACAAACCAAAATATGATGCAGATTGTGGAAGGGAATTATTGAGAGAATTAAGAGAAAATAAAAATCCCGCCAAAGATATGTCTCCGGAAGAATTAGATATAACTATTGATGCTTTATTTGATTCTGCAGGATTATCATATGCGTCCAAGAATGTAATTCTTTTAAGAAAGGGAATTGGCGATTCATTTAAGTATACACTTGGTGAGGTGGCCCATATATTTAAAACAACTCCTGAAAGAATAAGGCAAGTCGAATCAAAAGCAATGAGTAGATTATCTGCTATAAGTAAATTGGAGGGATTTGTAGAAGGAGCACCTCATGAAGATTAAAATGGAAAGCATAAAACCTATGGAACTAGTAAAAGAACTAGACGCATTCATCATGGAATCATATCTAGATAGTAGAGGGTGTAGCACTGACGATCGTTACAATTTCTTAGAAGAAGAGATCTGGAAAGTAGATGAAGGATCCTATACTCCTATTGGTTATTTAAAATTGCCAGTACTTTCCAGAATAGATCAATATTCATATCCAAACACTGAATTAGGTCTTTTAACTCTTTTTAATGATAACTTCTTAGGTAATTCTAGTTACTCTTTATCACAAATATCTGGAGATCGTAGCTTTTTTGATGTATCTCTTCAGCATCTTGAAGATTGCATTACGGAAGATATTTCAAAAGAAGGAATAATAATAATTCAATCTGGAGATATTAATATTCCTTCATCTTCATCAAAGCCTGGGAATGTTGTTCGTAATCATATTTCCAAATTCTTTGAATTGTATAAAGAAGCAAAAAATGTATCTAAGAATACAGAGTCTATTAGATGTATTAAAAGATGTTTTACGGAGTATTAAGACATGCGCCATGGGACTCAGAAATTAGAAATTTCTGATCCTTCAATTCTAACGAATCTTCAGAGAATCTAACTCCTGTTTACCTATTTGCCCTCAACCTCTGAATTCCTTCAACAAAGATTTTATAATCCTCATCATCAAGTTCTTCTAGTTCTCCTAATTCAGCTCCCCCTGGGGCAAACATTATCTGATAATCAGGAGAGTTTTGAACAATTCTAATTGTTTCTGGCTCAACTATTTCTTCATTATGCCAGTTTCCTAATCTCTGAATAAATGCCTCTAACGGACTATTTTTTTCTCCCAGAACTCTAAGATTTCTTTGAGGGAATGCCACTTGATAGAAATGATTGAATTGTCCATGGTCTAAAGCATCATCAATAAATTCTGCTGGAAATCCTTTATTTTCGAGATATTCTCTTGAGATTATTCTTCTATAGGGATAAATTATTGTATTCATTTTAGCTTAAAAAGATTCAAATATTATTCTTTCTGATTTATAAAAATCTTTCGTAAATTCTATGGCTTTTTGTTCATCAAAATCTTTGCAGGTGTAGATGATTATTAAAAGAATTTTTTGTTAGACCAGATATAGAGTGAGATTCCTGAGTCTATTAATGGGACGAATGCATCGAATCCTTGATTTTCTTCTTTTCCATCCCCTCCTGGAGAGAAAATAATTGGTTCTCCGTACATTCGAAGGTTTAATTCTTTTGTGATGTTGGTAAAATAATTTTCTATAGTTTCCTTGGATACATCTATGTTGAAGAAACCTTCTATTAGTAATCTTTTTCTTGTTATGTCCGGTGCTATATTTTCCATTTTAACTCCTCGTTCGATTCAATGCGCCATGGGAGAATCGAACTCCCGTCTTATCGTTGGCAACGATACGTTCTACCACTTAACTAATGGCGCGTGATGTTTTGAGTATGATATTAGGGTTTTTAATGTTTTTTATTTCTGAGAAAGAATTTATTTGCTGTCTTTTTATTTATTACTGTACTCTTGAAACATGATCTTATTAGCTCATTAGAAACACTTTTTTCGAAATAATAATTTTCCATATTTTTGGCTTTTATCTTTATGAATTTTGGTAATGAGGCAAAGTCTCCATCTCCACTTACCAAAATCGCTGTTTCATATTTATCTTCATAAGCATCCTTCAAAACATGTAAGGCCAGTAATATGTCATCTTCTTTAATTATGTGTGTTTCTTTTTCTCCTTTGAATCTCTTTTTTCTTTTACATAATATAACATGATATCCTAAACTTCTTAATCTATCAAACATTTTTTGTTGTTTAGAATATGTTTTTTTATTATATTGCTGTTTGAGAGGAGCATTGAAATAATACACATCAACAAGTTTCCTCTTACCGGTAATATTTTTTATGAATTTTTCGAAATCAAAATGAAGGTCAGAATATACAGGTCTAATGGATTTTATTCCGTAATGAAAATTAGGTCCGTCAATATACACAGAAATCCTCTTTTGATTCATTTTATAAAATGGCCTGCGTTGCAAAAGCAACGACAGGGAACACATAAGCGGGATTCTGATAATCAGATTAAGGCGGTCCCTGCAACCTTACTTAATTAAGATACTAGGAGTATATAAATTTATTCTTTTATTAATTTTTTATCTCAAATTCCCTGCAATCGCCGCGCTAAGTGCTGAGGGGAAGGTGACTATTATTGTTCGTTTGATGGCTAAGATCCAATTTAGGGTCCAAGGGGCTCTTTGGATTACTGTTAGTAAAAGGGCTACGATTAAGAATGAAATGATGTAGATGGTTATTATTCTTTTTAGTAAGTCGGTCCAATAGAAGTGGGGGATGTTTCTTGAGAAGTTTCGGTAGACGAAGATTGCGATAAAGAATAGGGAGATTATTAGAATGGCTACGATGTTCCACATTGGGAGTGTTTCGCCTAGGCGCCAGGTTTCTTCGGTGAATCCTATAGAGAACTTTGAAATAATGCAATTTCAATGTTCTCTAAGAGGAACTTTGCTGCGATTTCCTTCGGAAATGTCAATTATGCAAAGTTCTCTATGGGGACGGCTAAAAGTGTTGCACCGACAATTGCTTGAAGAATGTGTTTTACTCCGAATCTTGTTTTGGAGGGTTCCATTTGGCCTTTGAAAGTGGCGGTGTCATCGGACATTCGTTTTACTTTCTTTTTTGGGTTATTTTTACCTCTCTTTGTCAGACTCTTTTTTTTCATGATAATAAAGGGTAAGGTAAATTAATAAAGGTATTGAAGGAGGGGTTGGTTGGAATAATGAAATAGTAATGTTATGAAAGTTTTTATTAAAAATCCTTAACTAATGCTAACTTGTTTCCTTCAGAATCTTTGAAAAAGGCAGTTCTACCCCAGGGGAATTTTGTTATCTGGTTATCATCAACACTAATAAAATTGGGCATATTCTTATCAGAGAA